>Ga0129336_10001980_pt1 | contig 12583 bp, 14 predicted proteins | sample CPB6_02_DNA_FD_96878 | JGI IMG/M metagenome (GOLD analysis project Ga0129336, IMG submission 96878) | Freshwater to marine salinity gradient microbial communities from Chesapeake Bay, USA - CPBay_Sum_0.6_0.2_DNA | ecosystem: Environmental > Aquatic > Marine > Coastal | place: USA: Chesapeake...
GAAGAAGTAGTTGTGCTGGGGAAGAAGGCTTCTTGATGAGGAATATTGCTATAAAATGTCTATTGGCAGGTTGTTTATGGATACTCTAAAATACCCATTGAGTTTTAGTCGTGGCCGCGCTGTAACGGTCGCGGAGTCTAGTTCTGCGTACCAGTCTCAAGCAGTAGCTATTATTCTTCGCACCAGGGTGGGCGAAATGCCATTAGAACAAACATTCGGCGTTACAGACCCATCGTTTAACGTTTTTCTAAAGTCTGAATTTTTACGTTGTGTCAACACGTTCTGGCCAGAAATACGCATTAGAAATGCCGAACTTGACAACCGGGCTTCATCTTCTGGTTCGGCCAAACTTAACATCACCTTGGAAGGTTAGTTATGCCGTCTCCCGATTTTTCACAATATATTGATTTAACTTCAGATGATAGAACTGCCGAAGACCTATACGACGACGCTGTTGAATATGCACGTATTGCTATGCCTGAGTTTACGCCAAGGGTTGGCACAATAGAAGACTCAATTTTGCAAGCGTGCGCTTTATTGGCGTCAGCAAATATTGCTACATTAAACAGAATCCCCAATGGACTGATGGAGGGGATATTGGGGTTAATGGGATTTAGCAGATATGAATCTACGTTTGCCACGGTTGAAGTGGTGTTCGTTGTTGCCAATGTTGGCGATTCTGTCCCGATTGATTTTTTTGTGACATACGAAGCTGAAATTGGGGATTCGATAGTTCAGTACCCATTCCGCACAACTTCAACGGCAACTTCTGTCGGTGACAACGAAATAACGATGACACTAACATGCGATATAGCTGGAGTTATACCATCTATACAAACTGGTTCCGAATTAACAATTATTCAGCCAAATGCATCCGTTCTTTCGTGCTCTACATCTTCCGCTGTCACCCAGGGAAGTGAGCCGGAGACAGATGAAGAGTACTTTGCACGAGCGACGACATATTTAGCATCGTTGAGCACTTCGCTCGTTACTGCAGCGCAAATTGAACAGTTTGTTGTTTCTACTTTTGCGGATGCACACAGATGTCGTGTTTATGATTTGAAATACTTCCCCCGCGTGCTTGGAACAATAATCCCAGACGTACCGTCTAGCACTGCTGTAGCGACCACGTCAGCGTCGTTTGTGACTAACTCAACTTTTACCGACTATACACGAGTCATAAACAGGACAGCGTCTTCGGGGGGACAAGCATCTGTATTGTCCGGTTTATATGACACCCAAACAGTTTCTGGTCAACCAACAAAAATTCAATTTGAGTTTGAAGGCGATGGTCTAGTAACACCGTTGGACGCAGAGTTTATAGATATGTATAAATTGCGTAACGATTACACCGGCACGCAAAGTGGAACATTTGCAATATTTGTGTGTGATGAAAATGGACTTCCGCTCTCCACAGAAACAAAACAAAATATCTATGATGCTGTTGCAGCGCGCGTTGTTGCTGGACTGTATTTCGTCGTCCTCGACGCGCTCATATGTGATATGTCATTTAACATTGACATATCTGTAGACCCGGAATATTCCGCTACAAGTATTGTTGCTTCTGTAGCGGACGAAATTGAATCATACATATCCCCGGGCAACTGGCCTGAGTGGGAAACAATCGTGCGCGTGTTCGACATTGTTGTGCGAGCAAACGCAATTCCAGGTGTTGCGTATGTAAACTCTGTTACTGCAAGTATCACTCCGTATAACGGGGTAACCCAGGCGGCACCGGGGAACGATAATGCCATTATAGAAATAAACCCGGGTGGTGGAGTCACGGCGCTTGAGATGGTTTATTTGGGCTCATTACCTCGCTCCACGGTTACGGTGAGTGTTTCATGATTGTCAACAGGCTTGTTGGTGACTATTTCACTTTAAAATTATTTGATGTTTATGGTGGCTGGAGACATGGTTACAGCACCATATTGTCTGATGGTGGCGTCACCGAGCTCCAGCCAAGCCTGGGCTGTAGGCAGATTAAACTAAGCGGCGGCACTAGTAATTCAATTTATATTGATGCGCTACCTGGTGATAATTCTTTTTTTAACGCTAGGGCTTGCTTTGTTTTTGCGATTAAAATTCCAAGCGGTGGCACAGTTTCGGTAGACCTTGAAGACACTTCAACTATTGGTGCCATTGATACGTATACCTTCCCCATTAATGCGGCAAGCGCGTCCGTAAATGCTGAGGGTGTAGCCTCGCCGCAATGGTCAATTATCAGGGTTATTTCAGAACCATTCATCGACGATAACCCTGCAATAAAAATTACAATTTCTATCGCAAAAAACGTAGACGAAGACATTTACTTTACGTCTCCAGTTTTAGTGCCGCAATTTGAATTTCTCAATAACAACACTGCATTGCGGGAACATTTATTGCCATCTCTTCCAGATTTTATGCTTGAAGATGATTTTGCAACATTGGAACCAATAGATGCACCCCTTTCCAGATTCATTGACATTGCCTCTATTGGTATAGACCAAGTTCTTAAAGAAGCACTGAGCATGGCATATTTGGACATATTTTTAGGTCGTGATGAATCTGATAACGACACACTAAGCACGTGGGTGGATACAGAAGTTGCACAATCGCCCAATCTTATTTGGTTGTGCAAATTTGTTGGGTCAAAGCCTGTTACGCGGTTCAGTTCTTCACAGGAAACACTTACAGACCCATTTGTTCTCGATACATCTGTCCTAGACGGCGACGATACTATTCGAATAACGTCTTATTCTGAGTTAAATCCACCAGCCCTAGATACGGCAGCACAAAGAGACTTGTTGGCCTGGCAGGTAGAAACTCGCAATTTTGGCTTTAACGCCGGAACAGATTCAGCTATAAAAGAAGCTGCAAAATTAATGCTTGTTGGCGAAAAAACTGTATCACTGTCGTATGATTACGTGAATAACCCGTTTGAAATAGAAATTCAAACCCCGTGGTACGAAACTCTTGGGGCCGACGAAAGCCAAGTTGGGCAATCATCTAGCATTTTATTGGAAGCAGTGCAGAGGGCTAAACCAGTTGGTGTTGTCTTGACTCACGTGATGACGGCATAGTTGTAAAATTAGTTAGGAGGTAGGTATGTTCGACAACGAAGAACAAGCCCTACGAGAGCAGTTTGAAAATCTCATACGGGATATTCTGCCGACAAAGCTTGTCACCAATTTCATTATTATCGCCGAAGTAGCAAATAATGAATCAAGCGAGCTATCAGTGTCCGTCTCTGCGGGTATGAGCCCTTGGCTCGCCAACGGAATGCTTGAGTTCGCTTCAGAAATAATTATGAGCGGAGAATGTTCTTATCCACAAGACCCGGATAAATAGTGTCAATAATTATGCGACATTATTGGTTAAGCAGGTTGCTCTACAATGTATTTATGGAGAAAACGCAATGATTGCGGGCACGTATAACATTTTGTGTGAGCAGGGCACGACTTTTACGCGCATACTTGAACTTCAGACTCCAGACCCGCTTGACCCCAGTGCATATGACCCCTACAACCTCGCAGGGCACACGGCGCGCATGCAGGTTCGCCGCACGATTGACTCATCAACCGTAATGATTACTTTGACCACCGAAAATGGCGGGATTTCTCTCGATGCTGACGAAGGCAAAATAACAATTAGCATGACCGATGACCAGACTGCTGCATTGACCTCTAGTGGTGTCTACGACCTAGAAATTATTGATAGCTCTGGAAATGTGTCAAGAGTTATTCAGGGGACATTTACATTATCCCTGGAGGTGACAAGATGAGCAACACTATTCCTAATAACGTCAACGTATATCAAGATACACCAAATCAGGTAATAGTTGACCAGGACGCCCCAAACCAGGTGATTGTTAGAACTGGAGCTGTAGGGAATACAAGAAGGCATGTCCATACTCAGGCAACACCGGAAACATCGTGGGTGATAACCCATAGTCTTGGCGGAAAACCTTCCGTAACAGTAGTTGATTCTGCTGATACCTACGTTATTGGTGAGGTAACATATAACAGTACATCGCAGGTGACTGTGTCGTTCACAACTCCGTTTTCTGGGTACGCATACTTGACCTAAGGCAGGGCTAATGGCAACAAAATTCGTAACAAATCTTGACCTAGTACAGAACCAGATTCTGAAGGGTCGATTTGAATCAGTCTCGAGCGACCCGACTTCAGGTACGTTCACGGGATGGGTTATCTATAACTCAACCGAGAAGACGCTTAAGTACTATGACGGCTCTGCGTGGCAGAGGCTGGTTGTTAGTATTTCGTCTGCCGGCGCTGCATCCGAAGCAATAACTGTTACGAACAACTCTGATGGCACTGTCACCATCACCCCGAATCTGGCCACGGGCACCGATGACGGTGTTATGTCCGCAGCCGATAAGGCAAAACTCGATGCCTCCTCCGCGTCCGACTCTGTTAATACGCTTGTCATTAGAGATTCAAACGGACGCTTCCAGGTTGCAACGCCTGTTAATGGTCTTGACGCGGCAAATAAATCCTATGTCGACTCTGCCAGGACAGGCCTAGATGTCAAAGCTTCCGTAAAAGTTGCCACAACTGGTCCAATAACTCTTTCGACTGGGCTTGAAGCTGGCGACGTAATCGACGGTTACACGCTCGTTGCTGGCGACAGAGTCCTTGTTAAAGACCAAGATACGGCTAGCGAAAACGGCATTTACGTTGTAGCTGAGTCTGGTGCGCCTTCCAGGTCTGACGATGCAGACTCGTCGCTTGAAGTCACTGGCGGAATGTTCACATTTGTTGAGCAGGGCACATTAAATGCTGATTCTGGCTGGGTGCTCATCACAGACGGTTCCATTTCACTTGGAACAACAGGTCTTGAATTTGCGCTCTTTTCTGTTGCGGGCAATATTCTTGCAGGTGCAGGTCTATCAAAGACTGGCGATGTTCTTGACGTCAATGTAGATGACACATCAATTGAGATTACTGATGACACACTACGAATTGCGTCTGGAGCTGCTGGTGACGGTCTTGGCTGGGACGACGGCGTACTGTCTGTCAACCTTGCCTCAACCGGCGGCCTAGAGCTATCCGGTGATGACATCCAAATCAATATTGATGCAGCCGTTGCTGGTCTAGAAACGACTTCTGATGGCCTGCACCTAACCAGTGGAATGGCTGGAACCGGCCTTACATTTACTGCTGGCGTACTGTCTGTAGACGCAATTGACCTTGATTCATCAAGCGGCGGTGGCGTTACCGGTATTCTGCCAATCGCAAACGGCGGTACCAATGCCTCCACTGAGTCCCAGGCTCGCACAAACCTGGCCGCGACATCGCCAACTGGCGCAAATACAACAACCCCTGTATTGGCCCGCGTTGCGAGCAAGGTTATAGGAGATGGTGCTTCGACATCATTTGTAATAACTCACAATTTCGGCACACGAGCGGTAATTGTTCAGGTGTTTGATTCATCAAGCTATGACACGGTTATCGCCGATGTTGTTCGCACGACGACCGACTCTGTAACAGTTGGTTTTTCCGTAGCGCCAGCAAGCAATGCGTTCACCGTAGTGGTAACAGGATAAGGAGACAATATGAAGCTCACAGATGCACAAAAGGCAATGGTTGCCTCGTATGCAAGAAGCTTTGTCGGAGCTGCGGTGGCCACATACGCAGCAACACAGGACTGGAAAGCTGCGCTTAACGCTGTATGGGCCGCCGCACTTCCTGTCGCAATGCGCTACTTTAATCCAAAAGATGGTGCATTCGGTAAAGGTTCTAAGTAACAACAATTAAACACCGCGCCTCGAGGGGCGCTTTAGAAGACGGTTGAGGCTGTATTCATGACACGTTTTGTAGGCACACCACTACGCGGAATCGAGTTTTCTAGCGTAAGTGACGAAGCTGTTTCAGCCCGTGTTGTGAATGATGCTCATGCAAGAATACGAATTGATGCTGGCGGTCGCATTACGTGGTCCAGCGGAACTGCCTCTGGTGATGTAACTCTTTATAGGGATGGTGCGAACCACCTAAAGACTGATGACCTGCTCCAGGCTACTGGCGGTCTCGTAACTCTTACTTCTAATGGAGTTCCTCAGGAGTCACTTCCTAATGGCTCAATTGCTGTCGATGTAACGAATGATGTTTTCTACTTCCGCTCCAATGGCGAATGGCTTGAAGTATCCTCGGGTGCCAATGTAACTATTCAGGCAACCGAACCGCTTGACGCTGAGTCTGGAGATTTGTGGTTTGATTCAGATACTCTTGTTTTGTATATCCTTAATGGCGCTTCATGGGTAAGCGTCAGCGGTTCTTTAACACTCGCCGAGCTTGATGATGTAAACATAGCTAGTGTTCAGGAGGGTGACATTCTCTCCTATGACGGAACATCGTGGGTGCCGTCGCTCGGCAACAACTCAAAATACGCAATAGCGTCAGTAATAGGGGATGGGACAGCAACTGAATTCTCTATAGTTCATAATTTTGGCAGCAGAGATGTTCTTGTAATAGCCAGAAATAATGCCTCGCCATATGAAAATATAGAGATAGGGTGGGAGTCAACCGACTCTAATACTGTAGGTATTATTTTTTCTGACCCGCCGGCAGTAGACGGAGTAAGAATAAATGTTTTGTATACGGGCGCAACAACGCTAAGTGGAACATACTCAACAACAATTGGTGATGGTACATCTCTTCAGTATCTTTTGTCTCACAATTTAAATACCCGAGACATCAATGTTGTCTGCCGCGAGGCATCGTCTCCATACGGGGTAATAGACATAGCCTGGGAAGCCACGACAGTTGATACCGCGACTGTGTATTTTTCCGAATCTCCAGCGCTAAATGACGTTCGAGTAACCGTATATTCTTCACACGTACTTTTTGGTGGGAGTTCTGGTGGCGGTGGTGGTGCAAGCTCGTTAGATGAGCTGAGCGATGTCGCTATTACGTCCGCCGCAAATGGCCAAGTGCTTACATATAACGGAACTAGTTGGGTTAATCAGTCTCCAGCTGCGACAATCGATTCTCTTGACGATATTTCTGATGTAAACGTCGCTTCTGCTGCATCCGGTGATTTCCTAAAATTTGATGGCACCAACTGGGTTCCACAGGACGGCATTGCTACAGAAACGTATGTCGATACAGCAATATCGAACTTGGTGGATGTCGCCCCAGTAGCCCTAGATACACTAAATGAACTAGCCGCCGCATTAGGTGATGACGAAAACTTTGCTACAACTGTAACTAACGCTCTAGCGGATAAAGCCCCCCTCGCGTCCCCAGGGCTAACAGGGACTCCAACTGCGCCAACGGCAGTATACGGAACAGATACAACCCAAATAGCTACAACCGAATTTGTGCAAGACGCAATAGACGGATTTGCTTCAGACCTAAATGGGTTATCGGATGTGGTCATTACTGCACCTGAAGAATTTCAGGGTCTTTCCTATGACGGCACAAACTGGGTAAACAGTCATATACCTCTTGTTTCTTATGTGAGAAATGCGGAGTCGACAACTATCACAACAGGAACGTGCGTCTATATATTCGGCGCTACTGGTGACCACGCAACAGTTAAAAGAGCAGACAATAATTCTGACACTACATCGTCCAAGACAATCGGCGTTGCTGCGGCAAACATAACCGCTTCAAACAATGGGCCAATCGTAACCCGTGGTTACGTAGATGGAATCAACCTATCTACGGGCTATGCCGCAGGCGATGTCTTATGGCTCGGGGAAAACGGTGCATTCACCAAGACAAAACCAACAGCACCTGACCATTTGGTATTCATTGGTGTAGTTGTGCGCGCGACAGTAAATGGAATCATCTATGTCGCGACGCAAAACGGCTACGAGCTAGACGAATTACATGATGTTTCTATTAATGGCAAAACATCTGGTGATGTCCTCAAGTACAACGGCTCGCTGTGGGTCAACTCACAACTAGCAATAAACGATTTAAGCGATGTTAATACATCTGGTCAGTCTTTTAATGGCGCAGGCGGAACGCTTCTTTATTACAACGGAACTAATTGGGTTGTTACTGAAAACGGACCTAATGGTCTTTATACAAGCCCATATTCACTCCAGGTATCTGAATCAATTAGTGGCGGTTCTCGATATTCTTCTATTGAGTCTTCTGGAATATCTGTTTATTATGGCGATAGCGGCGGAGCATATTCAACAAGCATAGGCGTAAGCGGTATAGAGGTCTATGAGAACGGAAACCCAATTGCAGATTTTGACTCTGCAAAACTTATGTTTATCAGTGGAAGCAATTACGTTTCCATCAAAAAACCAACGACCATTACTGGCACAAATGAAATAACAATTCCAAACGCAACTGGAACAATAGCTCTTCTTGGTTCAATCGCCCTTGGCACCGACACTACTGGGAACTATGTCTCTGATGTAAATGCTGGAACAGGGGTTAGTGTCACTCACACCCCAGGAGAAGGGTCTAGCCCAACTATTGCAATTGGCCAGGCGGTAGGCACAACCGATAATCCAACATTTGCCGGCATCACTGCTGACGGTGTACGTATTGGGATTACTACGGCAAATGAAATTGATACCTCTTCTGGCAACCTTACCCTAGACTCTGCTAGTGGGACAGTAATAGTTGACGATAACCTTCGCATCAACAATGGTGCAATTCAGATAATGAACTCAGGTGGGTCACAGACCCTACATATGGGCGGGACATCGATAACCGGAACTGGCGCGGTTACGATACAGACAAGTTCCACCCCTAACGGCTATATAAACCTTATGGACGAGGTTGGAATATATAGTAGCAAATCTCTTGTTTTTTATAACGTTTCTACAGGCAACAAGATAACTCTCGCCCAGTCGACAGTTGGCTCTAACATAGTGGTGACTCTTCCTTCTTCCAGCGGAACAATTGCCATCGGTCAACCTGTTGGAACGACGGATAACGTTCAGTTTAATGACGTCACTGTCTCGGGTAATTTGACGGTCAACGGAACGACAACGACGCTGAACACAACAGAACTATTAGTTGAGGACAACATAATCACCCTTAACTACGGTGCAATTAGCCCATCTAATAACGCCGGCATTGAAGTAAATCGCGGGCTGGCCAACTTCAAGCCCGCCATCAGGTGGAACGAGATGTCAGACAAGTGGGAATTCACTAATGATGGGACTGCTTACACGGCAATCGGTGGCAGTGTAATGTCTAGCTCATCGAACGCTGCCCTCATCACAATGGACATAGGAGTCTGAAATGGCAAGTGGAGACAGAACAGAGAAACTACTTTATGGCCCATACGGCCTTGGTACGTCGAGCAGCTGGATTGTTAGCCCTTCATCTGGTTATACATGGGTAATTAAGCAGTTGATTTTTTGCAACACATCCGGCGTTGAGGCGCTGATTTATATGGCTCTTGGGGACGCGAATACGCCAGGAAACAGATTCATGTCAGCACTCCCTATAGCCATCAATGACACAATCGTTCTTGATACTGCACTTGTTCTCGAGTCTTATACTCAGCTATATGGGTATGCGGATAGAGCGGGGATAAATGTATTTATCATCGGCTGGGAAAGACAGAACTAATGGGTATCTCCGCTGCTCTTGGTTCATCTGCCTTGCTCCCGGCTGGTTTCGGGTTTCGCAATATCATCATGAACGGTGATATGTCCATTAATCAAAGAGTGTTTACCTCTACTGCGCAATTTAATACATATAATTTCGATAGGTGGAGATTTGCTTATAATGCGGTTCAAACCCTAACATCCTCTGCTGCAACAGACGTACCGTCTGGTGAGGGATTTAGTAATTCTTTAAAAATTACAACTACCTCAACCGGCTTCCCAACAGTAACCACTGGTTTTATTTCTCAAAGGCTAGAAGGAAATAGTATTTCTCAGCTTGCCTGGGGAACGGCAACGCCTAAGCCAGTAACTCTGTCCTTCTGGGTCAAATCATCTATGACTGGAACCTGGGGAGTCACATTTCTAAACGGTTACTGGGACCGTATATATACAACTACATACACAATTAATTCGGCTAATACATGGGAAAAGAAAACAATAACCATCCCTGGTGATTCAACTGGTACATGGTTAAGTGATACATCTCTAGGGCTTGAGCTTAGGTTTTGGATTGATGCAGCATCGGGAGATGAAGGGGCAAACAACACTTGGCGTGGAACTGGTGGACTAGCGGCAACAGGGCAAGCCAGCCTTGGTACAACTCTAAATGCCACATTTTTATTGACGGGCGTTCAACTAGAGGCCGGTACATATGCTACTGCATTCGAAAAGAGGCCTATTGGCGTAGAACTAGCACTATGTCAGCGGTACTACGAAAAGTCGTATGAGTTGGCAACTGCACCAGGGACTGCTACGGATTCTGGTTTTATTCTTGCTATGACCGGTGGTTCTCAGGCGGGGTCTTCAGGAATACATGATGCTTATATATTTTTCAAAGTAACCAAACGAAGCAACCCCACCGTCACCGTGTACGACAATGCAGGCAATATCAACAAATGTCGCAGGACTGCCGTTGGTGTGGCGAACTATGATAACCAAGATGTTCGTGATGTGAATGCATTTACGAACGGTGTGTATTTTAGGTCAGCCAGCGGAAGCGGAACTACAAATACAGTGTCTTGTCATTTTACAGCGAGTGCGGAAGTATGATGTATAAAACATACACAAACTGGGAAAACAAAACGTTTATTATAAAAAATGATGTTGATTGGGTTCCCGCTGACCCGGCCAACACCGATTACCAGGAGTATCTCGCGTGGCTTGCCGATGGCAACACGCCAGAAGAGTGGAGTTCCGATGGGAATCAGTAACGTATCAAGCAACCTTCGTCCTGGTATATGCACTTTTTCAACACGCCCAACAGCGCCCTATGAAGGGCAGATGATTTATGAAACCGATACTGATAGCGTTTTGGTTTGGACTGGTTCGGCTTGGTATGCTCCATGGAATACAGCGTGGGGCAAATGCACATTTACTGAAGCAACAAGCAACTCATCATCAATATCTACTGAGGCTACCCAAATCACCGCAACCTCATTTAATTTTGTAAGCGGGAGACTCTACAAAGTCACATATCAAGAGTCGCAGGTGTACGTCAATTCGGGAACGCCATTATGGGTTGCGTGTCGAATTAAAGACGGCGCGACAACACTAAACATATCTTACGTGTCGCCGTCTGGAACGGGTACACAAGACTTTAGTTTCACTATTAGCTACATTGCGCAAATCTCGGGAACAAAAACATTAACCGCGACACTCCAAGCCCAATCTGGTTCTGTAATTGCCGGTCGAAGTTCAAACCAACGTGCATTTCTTTTGGTCGAAGATATTGGGCCAGCATAGGAGTAAGTAATGGGTCTTTCTAATTATCTTCCAAGTAGTCGTATCTCACAGCCAGGTGTATGCACATCATCAACGAGGCCAATCTCTCCATATGAGGGCCAGGTTATCTATGAGACAGATACCGATAGAACGCTGCTATGGAACGGTTCTAGTTGGTATCCACCGTCCGCATCAACCCTGATTACATCCCTTCCGTCAACACCCACTGATGGACAGATAATCAATTATGTAGCAGACTCAACAAACGGTATTGTGTGGACATTCCGCTATAGGGCTGCTTCGTCGTCAAGTTACAAATGGGAGTTTATCGGAGGCCCTGCTGCGTATTCGTATGTTGGCCCTAACGATTACAACGGTTCTAGACAAACTATTTCTACTTTGACATTCGGTGATTTAGCAACTGTTGGTCCCTCTTTCACAACTCCATTTGCTGGAGATTGGGATTGCACGTTTAATGTCTTGGCAGAAACAAATGGGACAGCAACACATGTCAGAGTGTGGGCTACTGGTGATAGTTCGTTGAATTGGAACTTTGGCGATTCTCAGGCATATAACGCAAACCAACTTAATGCGACTCATGCGGGAACCATCCGACGGACAGGGATTGCTTCTGGGTCAACTCTAAAACTGCAATACGCCGTGTCCAACGCCGGGGTAACGGCTGCCTTTTGGAATAGGCGTTTATACGTAACGCCGGTTAGAATCGGTTAAGCATGGAGCTAAATCCGCAGGCAATTATTGACGAGATGTCAAAACGCATTCATTCGTTGACGATAGAGAACATTGTTCTGCAGGCCAGGGTTACTGAGCTGCAAAAAAACTTGTTGCAACTTGTCAGCGGCGCAAAGAACACTGACGATAGCGAAACATAATACTTTGGTGTTGTCTTGACGGCACAATTCCTAAACTGCCGTGGCGTCGTACTATGCCATAATTAATAAGCGAAACTGGCGTTAAGGACTATCTATGCCCCTATTCAAGCGGAAAAGATTTGATTCGGCCCCCATATTTACTATCGGGGACGATTCTTTTGTCATACAAAAAGCTGATTCGGAGTCAACTGGGGCACTTCTTGACATAAAGGATGATACTGGTGCGTCTGTATTCAGGATTAATGATTCTGGCGTTGTAGACGTAATTACGGCATCATCTGGTTCAATTGAACTTGGGGCATCTACAACTGGCGATTATGTTGAGGCCTTAAATGCTGGCACTGGCGTAACTGTTACTAGCGGCTCTGGAGAAGGCGTTACA
>Ga0129336_10001982_pt1 | contig 12581 bp, 24 predicted proteins | sample CPB6_02_DNA_FD_96878 | JGI IMG/M metagenome (GOLD analysis project Ga0129336, IMG submission 96878) | Freshwater to marine salinity gradient microbial communities from Chesapeake Bay, USA - CPBay_Sum_0.6_0.2_DNA | ecosystem: Environmental > Aquatic > Marine > Coastal | place: USA: Chesapeake...
CCTTCGTGGACCTGGTATTTTCGCCATTTGATTTTAGTCCTTCTGGTATCTTGTAATCTTGTGTCAAGATACTCGGAAGGAATATCTCAACCAGATTTCTGTCATAGTAGAATAAGTCGCTAACATCGTAACCTATAATCCTAGCTTTTTCTTTTTCGCAAAACTTGAGTGCAGCATTACGGATGGAACGACTTACTAATTTAGTTTCTTCTTTCTTGTCTAGGGTTTCCCACTCGGACAACTTCCGATTATGGGTTACAAACCATAGCCATATCTCTTGTACGATGTCTTGCTTATCAACCATATGATACTTGCGAGAATACTCGTAAGCTACATGGTTGACTAAGCTAGACCATTCATTAACTTTTTCTTCGTTCATTCTTCCTTGTATTCTTCGGCATGATGCTCAAAGAAATGTTCAACGTGTCTATCAAAGTCGTCCATTCCTATGGCAACGATAGCCTCTTCTATTAGTTTTCCTGGATCATCTGTTAATGAAGATACTAGGATTTCACCCAGTAGTATCATTCGTTCTTTTGTTAGTTCAATGTCACCTTCTTCTAGCGTTTGGTACAGTGAACCTAAAGCTGTCATAAGGGCTAGACTGTTGTGCTCGTCTAACCTAACAGCAATTTCCTTATCGCATTCTTCTTCATACCATTCGAATACGTTTTTATTATTTGCCCAAGGCTTCTCTAATTCGCTCATTTATAAATTCTACTCCATTCTTTTGATACATGCTATTTACATCTTCACCGTCTGGCATTTGTACCGTACGGACATTGCTTAATTCACGCGTAATTTTCTGTGCAAACGAGTGACCTGCAGGGTCACCGTCTGCCATAACGATTACTGTCTCGAAATCATTTAACATTCTATTGTAATGTGACTTCCAGTTGGTTGCACCAGGCACACCAACTGTCTTATGAACGGTCTTAGTATTCATTACAATAGTATCTATCTCACCTTCGCATACGCATATGTAATTGGTTGCTTGAAACAAAGCACTAACATTATACATACTCGTAGTAGCTCCAGGTAATCCTAAGTATTTTGGTTCTTCTTCTGACATTGACCTGAACCGTAGGTCCACCACACCTGTGGGTGTGACGTACGGTATGGCTAACCTACCTTTAAATTGCTCATGACCTGGCAAGGGTAGATCAACTACTCCTATCCAGTATGGCTGAACGTCTGCCAAGGTTAGCCCTCGGCTTACGAGATACGCCTCTGCCTCTGGCAGACTTTGGTGGTACTGCAGCACTGCCCGTTGGAGAAATTCTTTCTGCGAATTTGACAGCTTCAAGAAAATCCACTCCTTCCATATACATTATCAGATTATACACATCGCCTTTTGCTTCGCAAGCAAAACACTTATAAGCATTCTTATCATAATTTACCACAGCGGAAGCGTGACTGTCATCATGAAAACAACACTTCATCTTTACCCACCCGGTGGTCCCATAAGGTAGGGACGCACCGTAGTGGATAAGGATGTCTCGCATAGGATGCTTGTCCAATTATCGATCTTCCTCATTCGAATCTTGAACTAGAATGCCTAACAATTCATCGATAAAGTTACCAGCTCTACCCAAAAATTCCTCTCTGAACGCTTCCCATTGTCTATCAGAGAGGATGAATTGTGCTGCATCATCTATTTGCTCCTTGCGAATATCGCCTAGCTCACCTAAATTAATATCAGAGTGGGATGATGTCATTAAGAATCGGTCCTTCACCATCGTCTGATTTGTGAGCTTCGTAAACGCATTCTTCGCCTACGAAAATTTCTTCTACCATAATTTCATTACCACCAAGTACTTCATTAACATCTTCTTGAACAAAGTTAAGTTCTTTGTTGAATATTAATTTATCTATATACCAGTTAATCATATCAACTTGGTTAAGATCTTTAACGTTTTCTGGTATTAATGATTCATCTACTTCTACCGTAGCTTTTGTCCAACTATAGGTTTTCCATAGTGCTGTTACTTTTGCCATTTATCCTCCAGTTTTATAGAATCCAGAACCCCTGAACTGTACAGGGACTGGTGAGTAAACCCTACGCATTAACTCTCCACAAGTTTCGCAGACAGGAAGTACTTCGGGTTCGTTTACAGGCCGAAGTACTTCCGTAAAGACAGTACATTGCCTGCAATTATATACATATGTAGCCATCAATAACCTGCTTCTTTCAGCAGGTCAAGCCATACATCTACAGGCATGACAGCATATGCTGCACCTACATCTGTAGTGCCTTTCTTCTTAATGACTACTGCTCCGGTCTTAGCCTTTGCATTCTTCATTTCTACGTCTAGCTCTTTTAAGTATTCCGACAAGGTTATTTTCTTTTCATTCTTTGCTTCAATAACACAGCCAATGATACCATAAATGTCCCCTTTGTCCACATTTGAACCAGCAATTCTTCGCTCAGCATGCTTCCAGCCTCTATTTATTAAGTGTTTAACGATAGCTAGTTCCCATGCAGAGCCTTTGCGTTTGCTTGGCGTACTCATTAGTGATCCATAAAGTTAACTACATATAGAAAGAAGATTATAAAACCAAACATTAATACGAATAGTGGTTCCATTTAGAATTCCTCTTCTTCTATTTCTATTTCTTCTTCTAGTGCTGCAATCGCATCAGCATTTTCTTCATAGATGTCTAGGTCAGGACCAAATTCATCCATATCACTTCGCCATCCCATTGGGTCTCCTTGCTAATCCAGCTAGAAACTTTGGTTCTAGCATAATAATATTTCTTTCTCTTCTTATTTGCATTCTTTCATAAGGTGTAGTTCCACCCCATAAACCGTATCTTTCGTGATGCAATGCCCATTCTAAACAGTTGTTAAGAATAGGACAGCCAGAGCAAATACCTTTAGCTTTTCTTGCATCAATGAACTTACCTTTTTCATCTTCAAAGAAAAGATCTAAACCTATTTCTTTGCATCGTGCATCGTCAAAGTTAGGATACTTCATATCCTGCTACATCTCCTATCTGCATAGATTCTGGATGGAATGACAATCGCATATAATAGTCACCGGACTTGCTTGCTCTACCATAACGATTCTTTACTGGTGCAATACACAAGTAATTGTCATCTCCCATTTGTTCTTGGCCTGTTGTCAGTACCATTGCTGGTACCTGACTCACCTTACCCTGAATAGCAGAGCGTGGCTGGCACGGATTCCCTGCCACGCCTTCTTGTGTATGGTGCAGAATAAGTACTGCAGCATTAGTATTACGAGCTAGATACTTCAGCTCTTTCATTGCTTGTCTCATTCCACCAAATTCTTCATAGCCATCCATTGCAATATCCATAAGGTTATCTATCACAATCATAGTAGGGCTAGTTCCCCATTGCGTTTCAAACGCAGCAACTTCCTCATCAATATCCTTTAGTGTTGGAGTTGAATCAAACGACCAGAAGATATGACTTACATTAGCCAATGCCTGTGACGATACGTCTTTCTGTGCATTAAGCATATACTCTGCTTGGACTTGGGTAATACCATTGGTCATAGCTAGAGTACGCATCGCCATTGTTCGTGAGTTAGTGTCAGCAGAAAAGTACAATGTAGGAACTGCTAACTTAACTGCAATTGCTAGTGCTAGTGAGGACTTACCTGCACCTGGTGCACCTGCTATCATTGACAATTCTGATCTTCTAAACACAATGTTATTTTGCTGAAAGACCTTAAAGGCAGGTGGCAATGGTTCGCCACCCGCCTCGGTCCTGACAGCACTACGCTGCAGAGTTTCCATAGATTAACTCGCTACGAATGTGTGCCATTCTGGCATAGATGGATAAATGTAAATGTTTTTACACTTATCTGTAGCACCCTTCGGTGCATTACACATGTATCCTCGCCAGATTTTACCGTCCTTACCTGTGCCTTGTCGTGCCGACATAGCACCATGTACACAGGTTCTACCCCCACCTACCGTTGGAGTAGGGGTTGCCACAACAGTAGCAGCAGGAGTAGAAACTACAGTTGCACCAAAGGTTTGCTCTAGTGCAGCAACAGCTTCAGGCACAGACATGCCTTCGCCATTGAGTATGTCTAACAGACCTTTAACTGCAGGTACATGATATACCTGAGTCAAGTTGTTTAGATATTCATCATAGGTGTTGCCTCTTACAGTAAAGAGGTCAGCACCATTTATTTTTGTAGTAAATGAAAAGCTTGATTCACTCACTTGTTTTCTCCTTTTGGTATATACCATTCACAATGCATTGTATACCCGCACATTCCACAACTATTGGTGTTCGGTATAAAAGCACCAGCCTTTCGGGCGTTGTCAAATGATTGGACAAGGTACTCAATCTTCTCTGGTGTGTAGTTGGATAGGTCAACAGGGTCAGTTATAACTGCCTGTCTAGCCATCCAGTACGCACCTTTGTCTATCAAGATACCATATTTTTTCCATAGGCCATACCTATAGAAACCTAATTGTAGCGTAGCCTCTGGCGTACGCTTACCTGTCTTGAGGTCTACGATGATTAGCTCTCCTTGATCATTGACCATTACTCGGTCAAGTATCATCTTAACTATAACACCATTAACATCAATATGCATCTCTATTTCAATGGCTGGCACACCGTCTGGTGTAGTCCATATCTGCCATGTAGAGTGCTCTCTAAATCTCATCCAGTTAGCAATGTACTCTGGACCATTCTTGTCCCACCAATCCTTATCTTCAGGGTAACGAGGATTCGCTGCACGAACGTCTCCCGGTCCTTTAGATAATATGGTATCTGTTAAGACTTCTGCTGAATATTTCTCCCAGTATTCTACTGAGAGATCAGTATATTTATCTATGATTTTTTCTTTCTTAGTAGTTTTCTTGGTAGTTGTCTTAGGCTTTGAAGCTTTTTTTGTCGTACTCTTCCGTGGCTTTGTGGAAGAGGACTCCTCCGAAGAGCCACCAGGCTGGTCTTTCTTTTTCATGTTTCACCCTACTCAAATAATACATCCATCCACATGATAGATAGTCGTTTAAAGCTGAATAAGAAATATGCTCAGGCAATTCCTCATTATTAATTTGAATCATATAACCCCTTTATAGAAGGAAGGGTAGGGTAGAAAGGTATAACATCCCTACCCTCCCTTCCGTAGTATACTACGAGGCGTGTAGTACAGACGGAACGACACGCCGAGTTGCCCCACCTATTGGATTAGGTAGAAACTTCACAATCGTGACCATAATAAAACTCGTTAGCCTCATCCTCGTCATTGAGGTCAAACTCCCGATCACATTCTAGGCAATGACCACTAGCCATTAGCCTACCACATCCGTAATATCATAGTCTGATGCTACGGTATCAAGCTCAGCAGATACCTTCTGCTTCGCTTGGTCTTCGCTGTTGGCTTGAACAACAACCCAACCTTCAAAGTATACAGTATATGAATCCATATTACCAACTCGCTTGGTATGTGACACTGGTCACATCTGGATCATCAAGTAAACCTTTAATCAGGTCTCTTGTATAAAGTAAGTCACCTTTATACCAATCATCTATATCTGTAGAACCAAAGAAGAATCCTGATCTTGGTTCCAATGATGCTTCGCTAGGTAGAACCTTGCCTTCTAGTACTGCAACTATGGAGTTGTATAGATTCTGTAGGTCTTCACTTGATAGATAGATTTCCTGACATTCATCAACACCATTAGCACAATTGTCGACAATCCAACCATGAATAGCATTAGCCTTACGCCAGTATCCTACTGGTACTTTGATAAAGAAGCCAGTCCAATCGTGTTCACGAATATGTTTGGCTGATGGCAGCAATGAAGCAACAGTTTTAAACGCCTCATTGTCTACTGGTTCTTCTCCATTTTTATAATGTTTACGACTGACGTATTCGTCAATGTACATATACATGTCTAGTCCCACGTTAATACCTTTCTTCCCAGTTTGTAACTTCTAGATTTGTTTCAATAACTCTTTCGAATCCACGATAATGATTATCAATATCAACGTTGAATTCAGAATGGTCGATCAACTCTGGGTCTTCCGACCAAGGTACTTCAATGTCAACTTCCCATTCAGCTTGTACTGTAAAGCGAATGGTACGTGTTGCTGCAAAGTAATCTTCTAGAATCTCAGCAATCTCTTCGATATGCTTTTTATCTAGATCATATACTTCCATTAGTGTGCCTGTAATAAATGCACTGATAGACCACAGCTTATCTTCTGCTTTACCTAGTTTATATTTCAATGCTTCGGATGCTGCTTGTAGCGTCAAGACCTCTGCACTTTTTTCTTCTTCCATTATTTTCCTTTCTAAGGGAGTGACTGTCCCCCTGTCGCGGAACAAGGGGGACAGTCTTATTGCCCAGGGAATGTTGGTATAACTACCTGCGTATCGGAATAAATCCTTAAGCTGGTTCACATACCGTAAGCACAGGGCAAAATCAACCAAGAGTTTTCTCAAGGTTGACATCTTCTTGTATTCTTTTTATTGCTTCATCAGCTGTATCTGAATCAACAAATACATCAATACCTACACTAAAGATATTACTTGTAGGTGAGATCATTACATATAGATTGAACGGATACCGAATCACTCCGGTATGTACTTCTTCCATCCATTCATTGAAGTCAAGTTTACGACTAACTGTCTCATCAGCCCAACCAGTACTCCAACCTTCAGCAATACGAGTCAATCCCTTGAAGTCTGCAGGTTCAAAGTGACCACGCCAACCATCAGTCTTAACCCATTGCCTAAAGTTATTACCATCTAACTTTTCTTCTAGCCAATCTGGTATGCCATCATCTCCGTATTCATTGTAGATAATTAAATCTCCAATGTATAGAAGGTCATGACCATCTTCACGATAGCGAGTGAATGTACTAAAGTATTGCGTGTCTGTCTCATAACATCCATAGCATATGTAGTCTTCTAAGACTGCACTATACATAATGTCAGAGTCTTCAGTAATGATTGAATCACAATCTTCTACTGGACATTTTCTTTCGTCTTGAGTTTCCAATTTCCCCAGTTCCTTCCTGTCTCATCATCTACCCATTCCCATTCTTCTGGATCAGCAGGGCAATCCTTGAACCAGTCCTGCGTATCCTGCCATTCGCATATGCATTCTTGACCACGATCTTCATAATCTTTATGAGAATCAGGAACATCGTATTCTGTTTCGAATAGTACTTGACCATCTCTAATAGATTGAGAACCACCCCATCCATTTTCTTCTTCGTAACTAATTTCTACTAGAAGTTCTGGATATTGTTCTGATAGTTTATAGATTGCATCCAATGGTGGTGACCAAGGTGTAGCAAATCTATATGAGACAGCATAACTATTTTCAAATACATCTTCTGATTCTGATACAACTTCAACATCAGATACATCCCATTTACATCCCCAATGATTTATATTCCAAGGATACCAATGGTTCTCTGGTTCTGATTCAGCTGGCTTCAGAGAAAAGTATTGGTCTAATATAGATTTGTCTGGACTTATAATGTTCCACAAAGAAAATGGTATTTCAATTAATACATCTACCTGTGGTAACTTTGGATCAGACCAGACATGTTGTTTGACTGTATATGGTGTTGCTAATTGTGCTTTAGCAAGAAGTACATCATCTTTGTAACCTGATATAGTTACGTCATTGTATACCCAATTAGGCATTTCTTTCCTTTTCCATTTCTAGTGCTGCAACAGCATTACGAATGTCTGTTGCAATTAAATCAGCAGTTGCTGGCTTGAGAAACAATAAGGTATCTACACTTAGATATTTGAACTGATCATTATCGTCAATGAAGTGTAACGTTTCCTGAATCTTTACCTTAATCGTTTCTTTGTCTATAATATCAACAGTATAAGAAACGTTTTGTGAACCTGCTTGACCAAATGTGCTACTTAAATACATATTTTACCTTTCGTTAATTGTGGGGGGTAGTGGCACGAATACACTACCCCCCTGTTGGGTTCCGGAAGGGAACGATTATAGTCCGTATGACAAATAGTTGTCAACGGAATCTCTTGTAAATGCTTTATACAATGCTATAAAATCTTTATTAACAATTGCTTTATGCACCAAGGATGATAATGAGTAATCTGTAGCCTCGTGTATAATTTCTAATGCGTATTCAGTATTCGGTGTTGGTTCACCAAATATATAACTCAATGCTAGAAATGTTAGGAACAAATCTGAATCACTATCAGTAGGTTCAGAATGCTTTACCATTGCCCAACCTTCAATTTTGGTTAGGTGTGTAAGTACTGCATCTCTAACGTGTACAGATGCTTTCTCAAGCAATCCACAATTGAATACACCTGCAGTCTCTAATGAATACATAAATTCATTGAAGACTTGAGTGCGAAATTGTAGAGAATCCTCAACATCTTTAGTCATAAGCCACGATTTGAGATCACTTCTATCAATATCTGTACCGTCTTTTGGACAGCAAAATTCACTATCACATAGCAGGCTAGCATACTTACCTGTTGCTGAGATAGCAAGACTATCTGCTAAGTAAAATGAATCATCTAGCTCTTGATTGCTAGCAAGTGATGCTTGTACTCTTCTTGCTCTACCTCTAGCCATATCTAGATCATCTTCTACTGCATATACAACATAACGGAAGTTATCTTCATCTACTATAATTCTAGATGCCTCTTCTTCCGAATAGATTCCAATTACAGAATCTTCCATATCTATAATTGCCACACCACTATCATACTGCAGCAATCCACTTTGCTCATTTGCAAAGATAAAAGAACTAAAGGATTTACATCCTAATGTCTTTATGTTCATTACCAATTGACTCATCTATATTCCTTTCCGGTAGAGCCTTGCTCGGCACGGAGACGTGCAAGGCGACTATTTAATTTCTCTTGTCTTTCTTTCTCATCTTTTATACCAATGAAAAATCCAAAGCCATACATAGTAAGGCCAAAGAATATCCAGGTTCCGTAGAATGCTACATCATACCAATTCATTGCTGATCTCCATAAGGTTAGTGGACGTATAACTGTCCGATGATACACCCCTGGGCCTGCCCGAAGGGTTTGTGTTGGGACTTGCGAGGTTGGCTAGCATTATCGGCGTAGCCTTAGCGGAGCCTTGATAATGCATAGGGCTGTATTGCATTGCAATTCCTTTCTGGAAAAATAAAAAAAGGGATACCGAGCCGAAGCCCGGTACCCCTTTCATATTAGTGAACTTCAGCAACAACTGGCTCTACTGAAGTAACGTTGATAATGTCAATGAACTTTAGCGGTTCACCGTCTTTGCTGGTCTTGCGAGTAACTAATTCACCTACGATAACTACATCTTGACCTGCGAACATATCAAATGCTTCTGCAACGAATGGGCTAGAAGTATTCAATACTTTGTTAGTAACGAATGAGTCAAACTCTTCACCTGCATTGTTAGTAACTAATTTGGTAACTCGGATATTAGCACCAATCCATTTTACCTGTCCATAAGGTGCAACTGCTCTTACACCTTTCTTAGCGTCTACTGTCAATTTGCCTGACAGCGTTATTTCATTTACATACATACTTACTTACCTTTCTTAGTAGGGAGAGTGGTGCACGAAGTCCCACTCTCCCGTAGTTTGTGTTGGTTACTTACTCTGCTTATGATTGCAGAATGGTGTTTCGGGGCAAAGTCCATTAGTTAGCCATACTAGCCAATGTTCTGGACAAGCACTAGACTTTACGTCTACATAGTCATAGTTGGTATTGATAATTCTCATACCCCACCCGTCTTGAGGATTGTACGAACTTTCCCAAGCGTCACGAATATCCATTTCGGTTACTTCAGTAACTGAAAGGTCTAACTCGAATATGTCACGTTCTGTTAGAACGACACCATTTTTATACACAAGCAACTTACGGTTGCTCTGTATCATCTCATAGGGATGTTCACCTACGGTTCTATCCCAAGCGTCTGCTAGACGCTCCTCTGCTAGAACTTCCTCGTTCATAGCATCTATCTCCTCGGCTGTCATCTCGTCAAGATTCTTGACGATTGTAAAGCCGAACGGTATGTATTCGTCTTTCATCGGCTATCCACCCAATATGCGATAGCGATGACGATGCCGAAGATTGAGCCAAAGCCTGCAAGTGCAAGCAATAGCATCAACGGGTCGTGATTGAAGCAGGATGCAATAATCACAATGCCACCTTTCTTAGTATGATTCCCTAGTGCCTAGGCATAGGCATAATTATTATGATGAATAATTACATCCTCCTCCTGATTACTAAGGCTATGACAAGGTAGAGGAGAGAGACATATATAACCTTACCTGTGCCAAGGTAATGTGAATAATGTTACCAAAATTCTGCCCCATTCGGTAAGGAATAATTCCTGGGCGAAGCCATAATCACCTTGCGGTCTGCCCGACGAAGGAGGGTATGACCCGAGGTGATTAATGTTGGCACCCACCTAGTGTGTAATCTCATTCATATTTTTTTGTGGGTTATATGGGTACAAAATAGGACATTTTATAACTATTTTTTGGGACTATAGTCCTATTACCCCCTATAGGACGGATTAGTATAAGGTATAAGGTTAAATATTTATTATTAATAACAAGCCCCTTTAGGGGGCTTGTATATTATATAATTAATACCTACAGATAGGTGGGCTGTAAGGTATGATTATATTTATGTTTTATATATCTTTTATTAAGGATCTTTATGTCTTTTAAAAAGGGTGGGGAGCATTGGAAGGCTAAAGCCACCATGGAAGCTAAGGCTTCCGTTATTGAACAAGTTAGGTCCGGTATAGAACCTTCCGTGGCTGCCACCATAGCTGGTGTCAACCCCAAGCAATTCCGTGATTGGATATACCGAGACAAGAAATTTGCCTTGGACCTTGAAGGTGCCCAGTCCGAAGGACAGGTCGTTTTACAAGCTACCCTTGGTGGTGGAAAAATGGACTTTTCGGAATGGTCCGAAATCTTCCTTGAGTCCAAAGTATTTCCCCACCACCAGTCGTGGGTGGATGTCCTAGAGGGTCGGGAGCCCGGTTGGCTCCACGATTCGATGATCTACGAGCCATCCAGCCCCAAGAGGCTTTTGGTAAATGTTCCTCCAGAGCATGCGAAGTCCTCGGTCATTACGGTAAACTACGTGGTCTACCGACTATGTATGGACCCCAACATCAAGATAGCAATTGTCTCCCAGACTCAGAAACGAGCCAAGGAGTTCCTCTTTGCCATCAAGCAGCGATTGACCGAACCTCGGTGGGCAAAGCTTCAGCAGGTCTACGGACCCGCCGGTGGCTGGAAAGAAACAGCCGATCAGTGGACCCAAGACCAGATTTACCTCAAGCGTGATTCTGAGGCTAAGGACCCTACGGTCCAAGCCTTGGGTGTTGGACAGCAAATCTACGGTACTCGTGCCGACCTGATTATCCTAGATGACGTGGTCTCAACCACCAACGCTCACGAGTGGGAGAAGCAGCTCAACTGGCTCCAGAAGATGGTCATCACTCGTCTGGGTGCTGGTAGCCTTATCATCTGTGGAACCCGAGTGGCATCCATAGACCTTTACAAACAGATTCGAAATCCCGAACATTGGACTTCTGGGAAGTCCCCGTTCACCTACTTGGCAATGCCAGCAGTTCTGGAATTTGCCGACAAGCCAAAAGACTGGGTAACACTATGGCCCAAGTCTGACCGTCCTTGGGACGGAACTGATGACCAGCCTGATGAGGACGGTCTTTATCCAAAATGGGACGGACCCACGCTCTATACGAGACGTGGTGAGGTTTCTGCCGCAACCTGGGCGTTGGTGTACCAACAACAGGATGTTGAGGAAGATGCAATCTTCCCTGTTGCAGCAGTTAGCGGATGCGTTAACAAGATGCGTAAAGTCGGTCTTATTAATGCTAACGCTCCTGGGCATCCCTCCACTGGTGAGTGGGTGTACTTAATGGGTTTGGATCCAGCCATGTCGGGCAAAACCGCAGGAATTATGTATGCGTTGGACAGGCAATCTGGAAATCGAATGGTTATTGATGCCTACAATATGGCTGATCCAACCCCCCAGAAGATTAGAGCACTAATTGAAGACTGGGTAATGAAGTATCGCCCTATGGAATTGCGTATTGAGATCAACGCATTCCAAAAAGCCTTCTCTTTAGATGAAGAATTACGCAATTGGTTGGCATCTCGTGGTACACAACTGCGTGAACACTTTACTGGTAAGAACAAATGGGACACTAACTTTGGTGTAGCCTCTATGTCTGGACTGTTTGGAACAGTCAGAGAAGGTAAACACCAACGAGATAACCTAATTAGCTTGCCAGATCACGAAAATAACGAACACATTAAAGCTTTGATTAACCAATTAATCACTTGGAAGCCTGATACTAGGAATCCAACCGACTTAGTTATGGCTCTTTGGTTCTGTGAAATCAGAGCACAAGAGATGATGAGGCAAGGAACCTTCCTTCAGACTCACGCTAATAACAAATGGTCCACAAGAAGAAACAAATTTGATCGTGGAGTCATAAATCTTGACGATTTGGCTACCGAGCAATACACATATTATGCATAAGGAATGAAATGGCGTTAAGCATTGACAAGATTGCTGATA
>Ga0129336_10001983_pt1 | contig 12580 bp, 14 predicted proteins | sample CPB6_02_DNA_FD_96878 | JGI IMG/M metagenome (GOLD analysis project Ga0129336, IMG submission 96878) | Freshwater to marine salinity gradient microbial communities from Chesapeake Bay, USA - CPBay_Sum_0.6_0.2_DNA | ecosystem: Environmental > Aquatic > Marine > Coastal | place: USA: Chesapeake...
CCTGATGCGGCCAACAGCTACACCGCCAGCGCGTGCCCGGGTGGGCGCCCGCCCCACGCCTGGCTGGCCGATGGTCGATCCCTCTTTGACACCTTGCACAGCGAATGGACTCTGCTGGCCCTGGGCAGCGAGCCCCCCGACACCAAGCCGTTCGAGCTGGCCGCGCGCGCGCTGGGGCTGGACCTGCGGGTGGTGCGTCATGATGCTCCAACACTGGCCACCTTGTATGAAGCACCGCTGGCCCTGATCCGCCCCGACCAGATCGTGGCCTGGCGTGGCAGCGACGCACAGCTAGCGCTGGCGGTGCTGCGACAAGTCAGCGGGCAATTGCCACCTAGATAGCCGATGTTCTCTGTGGTCGGGAAATCCGACCTTGCCATGGTCTTGCTTGGCTCTATGATGGATAACCAGCCCGGCACCGTACGATTAGCGCACGACCAGGGCATCCAGCAACCAGAAAGCAAGACCATGAAAATCTATTACCACCCGGTATCCACCACTAGCCGTATGCTGATGCTGTTTGTGGAGGACTGCAGGATTGAGGTGGATTGGCGACTGGTGGACCTGTTCACTGGAGAACATGTGCAACCCAACTACCTGACCCTCAACCCCAGCGGCATGGTGCCGATGCTGGAGGAAGACGATGGTTTTCGCCTCAGCGAGAGCTCGACCATTCTCAAGTACCTGGCCGAAAAAATCGGCTCGCCGACCTACCCGCGCGAGCTGCGCCAGCGCGCCAAGGTCAATGAGATGATGGACTGGCTCAACACCCAGTTCTATCGCGACTTTGCCTACGGCCTGGTCTATCCCCAGCTCTACCCGCATCTGCGGCGCCCGACCGATGAGCAACAGGCAGGCACCCTGGCCTGGGGCAGGGAGAAGACCAAGAGCTGGCTCACCATCCTGGACCGGCACCTGATCGGACCCAGCCGGCCTTATCTGTGTGGCCAGGACATTACGATCGCCGATTATTTTGGCGCACCCATGCTCACCGCTGGCGAGCTGATTCGCTGCGACTTCAGTCCCTACCCCAATATCACGCGTTGGCTGGGACATGTGAAGGCCCGTCCCGGCTGGGACCGGGTCAACCGGGCCTTCAATGAGCTGGCCGGCTCGCTGAAGGACCAACCGTTTGAAGTGCTCTAGCGCGCAAGGCCATGATCCGCATCGAGCAGCTGGACCATGTGGGTATCCGCATCACCGACAAGGCGCGGGCCCTGGCCTTTTATGCAAGCCTGGGCTTTGCGATAGAGCATGAAGTGGATTTCGATGCCGTGGTCATCCTCAAAAATGAGGCCGGGGTGGAACTCAACCTGATCGTCAACGGGGTGGATAAGCACGGTGGCAAAAATGTGCTGATGGACATGCCCGAGAAACTGCCAGGCATCACCCATGTGGCCTTGCGGGTGGCCGACATCCCAGCCACGCTGACCACCTTGAAAGAGGCGCAGATAGCCATCACCCAGGGACCGGTCAGCTTTGGCGATGGGCATGTGTCGGTGTTTGTGCGCGATCCCGATCGCAATGTGATCGAGTTGCGCGCGCGCCTGCAGGCTGAGGACGCAAAGCGCATTGAAGGTCTGGAGTTCTACAATCCGAACGCATGAGCAACACGGATCAACGCCCCGAACTCCCCGACCACCTGTCGATCGACCCGGACAGCCCGCACTATGTGGCTGCCATCTTTGAGCACCCGGTGGGCATCCGCTTCAACGGCAAGGAACGCTTTGATGTGGAGGAATATTGCATCAGCGAAGGATGGGTCAAGGTACCTTCGGCCAAGACGCTGGACCGTAAAGGCAACCCGCTGATGATCAAGATCAAGGGCCTGGTGGAGGCGTTCTACCGCTGAGCGGGCCCTGCTGTCTCAACTGCGACCAGGCGAAATATTGACCACCGGCTTGCCGCCAGCGGCATTGCCAAAGCCCGGGAGGTCGCACACATCGCATGCTTGCTTAAAAAGGCCCAGGCGCACCAGCAGCGCGTGCAGCTTGCAGCCCACGCACACCCCGAGCACCGACTCCAGCCACATGAAGCCAAAGCAGACCCAGACCAGCACCAGCGGAATCCAGGGGGGCATGTAGTTGCGGGTGGTGGGCAGCAACTCGCTTTGGGCTACCCAGTTAACCCAGCCGGCAAACACGTCCGGGTTGAAGAAAACCAGACAGACGCTGATGAAGCTGGCGCCAATGCTCCAGGCGAAGCGCTTGGGCGTCAGGGGTTTCCACACCGGTTCCTGCCACGCGGCCAGCAGGCTGGCCAGCCAGACCGTGGGCGAGAAGCGCGAGCTCCAACTGAACATGGCAGCCAGCATCTCGAACAGGCCAAACCACAGCACATAGGTCTGGAGGGAGTAGTCATAGGTGCGTCTAACTGCCTCGACCATGTAGAGAATGCGGCCGTCAAAATCGGTATCAAAGGTGTCGCGCACCACGTTACCGGTGATCACCCAGCGCGAGCCGTAAATGGCATCGAACAGGGTGAAGGCCATGTACAGCGGGATGGCCAGCAGGAGACCGGCACGGATTCGTACTGCCACATCATTGATGAAAAGGGGGTCGGTCTTGGTATCGAGAAACCACTGTTTGCGCATCACATCGCGCAGCACTGCCAGCATCGGTGCATCTCCATCCAGATCTTGTTGCCTCGTTCTGCGCCACTGGCGGCTTGCCGCTTGGCTTGAGGTTCGAGACGCGATTTTAATTCAGCAATCGCTTATTTATTAAGTCGAAGCCTGAGCGTGCCCATAAGCCACCATGGGTTGGGCAATGGCCAGCAGGCTGATGGCGGTACAGGCCGCCTTCAGCAGCGTGAGCGGCAGACGGGTTCAAGCGGCCCGTCTGGGCAAGAGGCGCAGCGCATTGTCGCGGCCAATGGCTTTGAGTTCAGCATCGGTGAAGCCGTAGTCGATCAGGCCCTTGATGGTGTCCTCGCCAGTGCGGTAGGGGTAGTCGGAGCCAAACAGGATCTGGCTCACATCGACCAGGCGAGTGAGCGAGGCCAGCGCCATCGGGTGCATGGCCCAGGCGGTGTCGTAATAAAAACGCTTGAGCTCAGTCAGCACGCCGCGCGGCACCCGGGGCGCCAGCTTGGAGTCGATGATGGGCGCACGCACCAGGCGCTCGGTCAGGAAAGGCAAGGTACCGCCAGCATGCGAGAAGATGAACTGTAGGTCGGGGCAGCGCGCCGCAGTGCCGGAAAACACAATGTCGACAATGGTGCGGGTGGTGTCGGTGCCGAATTCGACCACAGTGGGAGGAATCTCGGGTGTCAGGATGTTACGGCAACAACTCGGGGCAGTTGGATGGGTATAGAGCACAGCCTTGCGCCGGTTGAGCTCATCCATCACCGGGGCGAAAGATTTATGGCCCAGCCACTTGTCGCCGTAGCTGGTGAGCAGGCCGATGCCGTCAGCCTTGAGCACATCCATCGCGTAGCTGAGTTCTCGCAAGGCGCTGTCGGTGTCCTGCATCGGGATCATGGCAAAGGAGCCAAAGCGGCCCGGATGGTCTTGTGACAGGCGGGCCACCCACTCATTGCTCTCGCGCGCGATGCGCCGGGCATTGGCCGCATCGGTAAAGCTGACCTGTGGTGTGGTAGGCGAGAGGATGGAGGTGGCCACGCCAGCCTTGTCCATGTCTTCCAGGGTCTTGGCCACCGACCAGTTGCGCACAATCGGCGGCGCCTGGTTGACCTTGGCCAGTTCGGCCACATAGGCCGGAGAAAAAAGATGGTGATGGGTATCGATGCGGTTGCGCAGGCCGGTGAGCGACTGGTTGGGCCCGGCACAACCGGGCAGCACCGCAGCAGCGCCAGCGGCCAGCAGGCCACTCAGAAAACCGCGCCGTGGGGTGGCGCAATCACAGGCGGCATGCAAATTCTGGACAGAATCACTCATCACTTGCTCCTCGGTTGTAGTGCGCCAAGCAGGCGCTGGATTTTCAGGGACGGTTACCTTCAAAAGCGTTTTGCATCAACTGGCGCAAAGCCTGGCGCTCCAGCGGCCGCGGGTTGGGATACTGATTCTGCAGGGCCAGATCGCAGGCGCGGTCCAGGTCTGGCTCGGTGAGTCCCAGGTCTTTCAGTGCCACCGGGGCGCCATTGTTATTTGCCAGGTCATAGACGGCCTGCGCCGCGCTGGCGCCACCTAGGGCGCGCGCGATCCGAGCCATGGCCTGGGGCGCATGCTGCGCGTTGTAGGCCAGCGCATGCGGCAACACAATGGTGTGGGTCTCGGCATGGGGCAGATTGAAGGTGCCGCCCAGGGTGTGGCAGAGCTTGTGGTGCAGGGCCATGCCCACATGGCCGAGCACCGTGCCACACAGCCAGGCGCCATACAGGGCGTCGCCCCGGGCACCCAGGTCGGCCGGGTTGCGTTTGATCAGCGGCAAGGCCTGGCCCAGGGCGCGGATGCCCTCCTCGGCCATCAAACTCATCACCGGATTGCCCTCGATGGAATACAGACCCTCGGCCGAGTGGGCAATCGCATTGATACCACTGGTTACGCTCAGTGCGGTGGGCAGGCTGAGGGTGAGTTCGGGGTCGTAGATCACGGTGCGCGGCAGCACCCGCATGTCGCGCCCGGTTTTTTTCAGGCCGCCTTCGGTGATGCCGTAGATCGGGGTGACCTCCGAGCCGGCATAGGTGGTGGGAATGGCCAGGATAGGCAGACCGGAATCCAGCGCAATCGCCTTGCCCAGGCCGGTGGTGGAGCCGCCGCCCACCGCCACCGCGCAGTCGGCACCAAGCTGGCGCGCCAGCTCCCGGGCCTCACGCGCGGTCTCCAGCGGCACATGCATGACCGCTCGATCAAACACGCCCACTGCGCGATCTCCCAGCATGGCGGCCACCTGCTCGGCCGAAGCACGCTGCTCGGGGGTGGACAGAACCAGCGCCTTCTTGGCGCCAAGGGCTTCAATTTCACGTGGCAGCTGGGCCAGAGAACCCGCGCCAAACACCACGCGGGCGGGCTGGGCAATATAGACAAAGTTTTCCATGGCTTGATTGGGCTGGCTATCTGTCTGGCAGGGTATCGCTGAGGCCGGCGCTGCGCTCCATCACCTTGATGATGGCCGCATAGTCATCCAGCGCATCGCCTTGCGCCATGGCAGCCTGCATCAGTTGGTAGGTGAGCGCTGTCTGGGACAGAGGCACGTTGGCGTCGGCACCGGCACCCAGAATCAGGCTGAGGTCCTTGAGCATCTGCGCCACGGTGAAGGTGGGGGTGAAGTCGCGTTCGGCCAACTGCACCGACTTGGCCTTGAGAATCGGCGAAGCCACTGCGCTGGCGCCCAGCACCTGCCACATGGTGCGCCAGTCCAGTCCGCCCTTGCGCCCCAGGGTGAGGGCTTCTGAGAGCATGGCGCTGGTCTGGGCAATCATCAGGTTGACCACCAGCTTCATCAGGCGCGATTGTTCGGCTTCACCCAGGTAAAACAAATTGGGGCCGAAGGTCTGCAACAGAGGCGAGACCTGCTCATACACCGCACGGGGTCCGGAAGCCATCACGGTGAGTTGGGCCGCCTCGGCCATCTTGTTGTTGCCCGAGACCGTGCAGCGCAGGTAGGGCACGGCCGCAGCATTCAGCGCCAGGGCAGCCTCAGCCGATGTGGCCTGCGACACCGTACTGGTATCGACATACAGGCAACCCTTGCGGGCCGAGCGGGCCACCTGATCCGCCACCGACAAGAGCGCGGCATCATTGGGCAGCGAGGACAGCACCACCTCGGCCTGGCCGATCGCCACATCGGCATTCTCAGCTACCTGCAGGCCCAGCTGGCGCGCCATGGCCAGGCGTTGGTGATCGGGGTCACTCACGCTGACCAGATGGCCGGCCGCCTGCAGATGTCTGGCCATGGGCAGGCCCATCTTGCCCGCCCCCAGGATCAGCACATCTCTGCTCATGCCGCGACCTTATCCTTAGCCACAGCCGGTGCAATGCCACCGCTCTGGCCGGCCATGAACTGGCTCTGGCCCATGCCGATCAGCCGGTTCCAGCGTTGCTGGCCCATGGTCAGGCCGATGAAGAAACCCAGCTCGACGATCTGCGGCGTCTCGAAGTGGTTGTTCAGGCCAGCCCACAAGTCGTCGGAAGACTCCAGCCCCCAGGTAATCGCTTCGGCCAGGCGCAGGGCAGCCTTCTGGCGTGGGCTAAAGCGCACCGATTTGTCAAAGTCGAGCAGGTCCTTGACATCGTCTTCCAGCAGGCCCTGGGCCTGCGCCTTCATCGAGCGCTGGTTGCCGCAGTAATTGCAATTGACTGCCTGCGACACATAGAGGCGGCACAGTTCCTTGATCGCATGGTCGCACACGCCCTCGACAAAGGTGTCGTTCCAGGCATTGGTGAAAGCCCAGAACACCTTGGGCACATGGGCCCGGATGGCATGGCTCTCGGGCCGGGGGGCGCCTTCGCGTGCAGCGCGCTCGAATTCGGCCATCATGGCCGGGTCGGTGATCAGGGCGGGATCGATATAGGGGATGCGTTGGGGATGGTTCATGTTTGTTCCTGGTCAGGGGTTTACACCGCGCGGGCCGCGGCAATGGCTTGCTCAAAGTAGTGCAGATCAAGATATTTGTCGGCCGGTGGCGGCACGCCGGCCCACATGCCTTCCATTTCGGCGCGGATGGCCAGCACCGTCTGGAAACCGTCCCGATTGAAACGGGCCTCAGGCGTCAGGCCCGAGCCGCTTGCCACCAGCGCGGCGTAGGTGCCCTCGGCCACTGGCGGGGACAGCTTGAAATGCTGGCCCAGCAAGGCCAGCGCGTCGCTGCGATGGGCTGGGTTCATGACAAAGCGCTGACCCTCGATATAGGCGGCCAGGTAATCCACCAGCACTTCAGGCTGCGCCTGCGCCCAGGACCTGAGCACAAAGGCTCCGGTGGCCTGATAAGGCCCGAGCAGTTCGAACTGGCTGCCCAGGCTTTTGAGTCCCTGGTCGCGCACCGTGAAGGAAAACGGCGGGTTGATCATGGCAGCAGCCAGCTGCGGGTCTGCCACCATGGCTGCGGCGCGCGCGCCAGTGCCGCCAGCCAGCTTGACCGCATAGTCACGCCCTTCAAGCAGGCCGTGGTTCTTCAGGATTTTTTTGGCCAGCAGCGCATAGGCGGTATTGGGCGCATCCACCGCCAGCAACTTGCCGCGCAGGTCGCTGATTTGCTGGATTTCCTGACGCACCATGAAGTCATTCATGCCCGCGTCGCCGCCACAGACGATCACCACATCCTGGCCAGCCCGCTCGACCATGGCCACCGCATTGGCGACCGCCGCATGGGCAATGTCGCACGCGCCATCGGCCAGATGCGCGCGTTGCTCATCTGAATTGGGGGTGTGCTGCACCTGCAGTTGCAGGCCACGCCGCTCAAAGAAACCCCGATCGATCCCGGCCAGCAAGGGCAGGTTGCTCGAGGTATTGAAGATGCTGACGCGCAGCCGCATGGACAGTCTGGGTACTTCTCCAGCCGGACAGCCCGGCCGGGGAGTGAGCCCGCCTTTACTTGGCTGCGTTTTTCATGATGGCGCCCAGAGTGGCGTTTTCTTCACGTATGAAGGCATCAAAGCGGTCGGGGGTCATGGGCATGGGCTCGCTGCCCAGTTTGGCCAGGCGCTCCTTCACATCCGGCAGCGCCAGGGCCTTGGTCACTTCCTGATTCAGCTTGCTCACCACATCGCGCGGTGTCTTGGCCGGTGCCAGCAGGCCGATCCAGAAATCAAAGGCAAAGTTGGGCACGCCGGCCTCTGCCACGGTGGGCACATCGGGCAGGGCCGAGGAGCGCTTGGCCGTGCTCACCGCTAGAGCGCGCAGGCGGTTGTCACGCACATTGGGCAGCGAAGCCAGCACCGGGGTGAACATGAAATCTACCCGTCCGGCAATGGTTTCGGTCAGGGTTTCGGGCGTGCCCTTGAAGGGGATGTGGGTGATCTGGATGCCAGTGATGCTGCGGAACTTCTCTGCATTCACATGGGTGGCACTGCCATTGCCGGCCGAGGCAAAGTTGAGCTGGCCTGGCTTGGCCTTGGCCGCATCGATCAGATCACGTACCGTCTTGAAGGGGCTGTTGGCTGGCACCACCAACGCGTTGGGCAAGGAGGCCAGCGGAATGACGCCGGCAAAATCGTTCACCGTGTCGTAACTCAGGTTGGGATAGAGCACCGGGTTGACCACATGGCCGGTGGAGACCACCAGCAGGGTGTAGCCATCGGGATCACTCTTGGCCACGATGCCCGCGCCCAAGGTGCCACCGGCACCGGGCTTGTTGTCAACCAGCACCGGCTGCCCCCAGGCCGCGCTGAGCTTCTCGCCCACAATGCGCGCCATGATGTCGGTGGCGCTGCCTGCGGTGAAGGGCACCACAATCTTGATCGGCTTGCTGGGATAAGACTGGGCATGGACCGAACCCAGGCCAAGCGCCATCAGCGCTGTGATGATGAAACGTTTCATAAGATCTCTCCTTCTCCTCTTTCGCTTTCAATCTCCCGCTCAAAAGAGCGGGTACGTGCTCAACTCTATTGCTTCAGCCCCAATGCCGCAGTGATCTTGCGCCCTGAGGCCTGCAAGGCGGCCAGTTTGGGGGCCAGCTCGATGCCAGGCAACTGACCCTGGCGTTTCTTCCAGCGGCCAGCCACCATCACGCTGTCGATATTGGCCAGCGAAGTCTGGAATACCACACTGCTGAGCGCATCATGCACCGGCTGCATATTGAGGTCGCTGGCGCGGATCAGCACCAGATCGGCCTGCTTGCCAGGCGCCAGGGTGCCGATGCGGTCGAGCTGACCCAGCATGCGTGCACCCTCCACCGTCACCCAGGCGAGCGCCTCACGGGTGGCGATGGTGGAGGTGGGCGGGATGGTGCCGTGCTTGTCGCGCCAGGCCGCGTTGTCCAGGCTGCGCTGCATTCCCAGCGCAATGCGCGCCTGGCTCAGCATGTCGCCGCTCATCACGCTCTCCAGGTCCACGCCCAGCGAAGGCGCGCAGGCGAATTGGCGCAATCGGCCGGTGATCGGGTAGCCATGGCCTTGCGACATCTCGCTCTCGGCAGCCGCGGAAAAACTCATGCCCAGGCCACAGAAGCGCTGCAACTGTGCATCGCTGAGGGCGTGGCCGTGCACGATATTGACCTGAGGTCCGAGCAACCCTTCGGCCTCCAGCCGCTCCCAGCCATCGGGCGTGCGCGCCGGCCCGCCGCCCTGATGCAGCGAGCCGATCAGGCCGAGTTCCTTGACCATACGAAAATCATGCAGGGCCACCTCCAGAGTGGAGTAGTGGGGGCCCAGCACCGCAGCATGCACGCTCAGCAGGGCCTGGCCCTGGTGGGCCTTGAGCAGGCGCTCGACCTCGGCGCGCGGATGGGGAACTTCCCAGAACGGGCGCTCACCCGGCTTGGGGTCGGGCTTGGGCGTGCCATGAAAAAAGGCCGCACGGATACCGGATTCGAGCAAGGCACTGATGGCTGCATCGTTGTGGGCGGGGCTGGGGTTGTTGTGGCACCAGTCGACCAGGGTGGTGGTGCCACAGTTGAGCTGGTTGAGCGCACCGACCAAGGTGGCGATGTGCAAATCTTCCGGGGTGAACACGGTAGCCAGACCGGCATGCATTTTCTGGAAGTATTCCAGCAGGGTCCAGTTGGCAGCCACCCCGCGCAAGGCAGTCTGCCAGGTGTGCATATGGGCATTGATCAGCCCGGGGATGACGATACAGCCGGTGGCGTCAATCAGCTCGGCCTGATCGGCCTGCAGATTGGGGCCAATGGCGGCAATGGTGTCGTCCTGCACCAACAGGTCGGCACAGGGCAGCTCGCCCTGGCTGTCCATGGTGATGATGGTGGCGCCGCGGATCAGGGTACGCATGCTCAGCTGCTCAGTCCGTCGGGAATCTGCAGATTGAGTGGCTTGATCTCAAGCCCGGCATCGTGGGCGGTTTCCTGCAGCAGGATGGCGAAGTCGACGTTGTCATGGCCGTGCCCCACCATGCGCGCGATCGACTCGCGGGTGGCGGCGGCCGCCGGCATGGCCACGCCGTAGGCCTTGGCCGCCCCCATGCCCAGGTCCATGTCCTTGAGCAGCAGCTTGGGCGTGAAGGTGACCTGCTCAAAGCTGAGGTTGGACAGCACCGGGGTCTTGTAGCGGGTGTACATTGAGCCCAGCACCGAGTCGTTGATGCTCTCCAGAAACACATTGCGCGGAATGCCGGCTTTCTCGGCCAGCACAGTGATCTCGCACAGGTTCTGGATCACCACACCAAACATGGTGTTGTGGGCGATCTTCCAGATGCGGGCCAGTTCGCCCTCGCCCACCCACATGGTCTTGCGCGACATCGCCTGCAGATAGGGCTCGGCCATGTCGTAGAGCGACTTGGGGCCAGAGGCCACCACCAGCAGCTTGCCCGCCTTGGCCACCTTGGCATTGCCCGAGACCGGCGCGCACAGATAGGCCACGCCCATGCCTTCCAGGCGTTGGCGGATTTCGGCCGAGCCTTCCTGCGAGATCGACGAGCTGTCCACCACCACCTGCGGCTTTTGGCTGCCGGTGACCAGGCCACCCGGGCCAAACAGCACTTCTTTCAGGTCATCGGTGGTGGAGACCATGGTGAAGACCACGTCGCAGCCGGCCAGGTCGATCTTGTTGGCCTCGATCTTGGCGCCATAGTCGGCCAGGTGGGCTGCCTTGGACGCGGTGCGGTTCCAGACCTGCACGCTGTGGCCGGCCTTCAACAGTTTGATCACCATGGCTTCGCCCATGCGACCCAGGCCTATCCAGCCGATCGATCTGCTCATTGCTTGTTGCTCCTAGAAAGTTGAATAGTCATATTGGGTTTGAGGGCCCCCAGGCTTGCGGCCCGGGCTGGCAAGCAGTTGCAGGCCGGCCGGCTAGTTTTAGTCCACCTGGATCCGGGCTGATTTGATGACTGCCGCCCAGTTTTCGGTTTCTTCCTTCATCCAGGCCGCCATCTCCTCGGGTGTGTTGCCCACCGGCTCAGCACTCACCTCGGCAAAGCGGCGCTGGATCTCCGGCATGCGCAAAATGTCGGCCACCATGGCGGAGAGTTTTTTGGCGATGGGCAGCGGGGTATTGGGTGGCGCCACCAGGCCAAACCAGGTGACCGCCACCACGCCGGGCACGATCTCGTTCATGGCGGGGGTGTTGGGCAAGGCGGCCAGGCGCTTGGGACTGGTCACCGCCAGGATGCGCACCTTGCCCGAGCGCGCATGCGCCGATGCCGCAGCGATATTGCCAAACATCAGCTGCACATGGCCTGCCAGCAGGTCGGCCACCGCCGGCGCATCTCCCTTGTAGGGCACATGCACCATGCGGGTGTTGGACCTGAGTTTGAACAGCTCGGCGGTCAGGTGGGCGGTGGAGCCACTGCCCTGGGAGGCATAGCTCAGCTTGTCCGGATTGGCGCGGGCGTAGGCGAGAAACTCCTGCACCGTGTTGACCGGCAGCGAGGGATGCACCATCAGCACATTGGGCACCGTGGCCAGCACGCTGATGGGCACAAAACGCGCCGGGTTGTAGTTGAGCTTGGGATAGAGGCTGACATTGATCGACAGCACGGTGGGGGGCGCAGCCAGCAAGGTGTAGCCATCGGGCTCGGCATTGGACACCATCTCGGCGCCGATATTGCCGGCCGCACCGGGCTTGTTGTCGATCACCACCGCCTGGCCCAGACGGGAAGCCAGTGGCTCGGCCAGCAGCCGCGGCAGCAGATCGGCGGTGCCGCCAGCCGGGTTGGGCACCACGATGCGGATCAGTCTGTTGGGCCAGTTACCCTCGGCCTGGGCCAGCGCAGCGCTGGATCCTCCCAAGGCAGAGAAGGCCAGCGATGAAGCCAGCACCTGCCTGCGTCGCAAACCTGATGGCAAGGGGGTCGTCATGGCGTGTCTCCAGTGTTTGTTATGGCATTCACCTGCGCCTGAGCTACAGGGGAATGATCATCATGGTGTCGATGGCCCGGGAATCATAGATGAATTTGCGTTGTCGAAAACGCGGCTCGCCGACCGCCATGTCCACCAGATCCTGGCACTGCCCACTGGCAAAGAGCTTCATGGTGCCGTCCAGTTCCATGGTGCGCACAATCAGAAAATTGGAGCGCAGCTGCAAGGCGCCCTGCTCCTGGCCCACGATCTGAAGCCCCGAGATCAGGTGACGGTAATGGTGGGGCTCATAGACATTGGCCAGGCGCATCGATTTGATGCGGTCGCGCAGCTGGGCAGCGCTGTGGCAATCGATCACCGCCATGGGCAGGCCACGGTCGTGGTTGAAGCGCGAGGTGACGGTGTAGCGGCCATCCGCCTGCATCAGCTCGCAGATCGCCTCGACCCGGTCCTCATCAATCGCCCGGGCCCACTCATGGAGCAGGTTTTCCACAGCCCGGTAATGCTGTTCCTGGATCAGGGGCATGGCCGCATCCTGTCCGCGCTTGGCCAATCGGGGTTTGGTGCCGGAAGGTTCACAGGCCCATGTCCTGGCGGTAGTTGTGCCAGAAGTTGCGGATAGCGCGCTCGGACAGCTTGCTGCTGCCGCCGCTTTCCAGCCCGCGTCCGCCCATCTCGATGAAGGACTCTCCGCTGGCACCATCAGCGA
>Ga0129336_10001984_pt1 | contig 12574 bp, 12 predicted proteins | sample CPB6_02_DNA_FD_96878 | JGI IMG/M metagenome (GOLD analysis project Ga0129336, IMG submission 96878) | Freshwater to marine salinity gradient microbial communities from Chesapeake Bay, USA - CPBay_Sum_0.6_0.2_DNA | ecosystem: Environmental > Aquatic > Marine > Coastal | place: USA: Chesapeake...
CGGTGCTTGCTAGTTGCTGTCTCAGTTTTTGTCGCCAATTTCTCATTTGCCATCTCAACGACTGTAATCACCCATTGCTGTTACCTACTAGTCCGTCGAGTGCATTACCTCCGTCACTTTGATTGCCGGTAATACGGCAATCAATAATTGGAATAAGTGCGATTGGGATGAATCGAGTCACGTGTTTAGCAATGGTTGCAGATATCTTCAGAAGCGGTCCAAAAATAGGACCTTTTCGTTCAATAAATTTTGGGTCGCTTAGTGCTCGGCGGACGTAGTGGTATGTTGCATCCCGTGAAAATTCGGCGACTACGCCCATTTCTTTGAGCAATTTCTCTAGTTTTCGCTGACTTGGCCAGCTTAAATCTTTCCAAAAGTCGACTGGATTTGGAATTGCCGATTTTGAAATTCTTTTTTTGAAAATGCGCCAAGTGAGATTCTTCGTCAAAATAATGGGAATCTCAAGGTGAGGCTCGTAAGGTATTGCATAGTTTGGGCAAATCAAGCGCAATGTTGCCGATTCCGACTTCAATCTAAGCGCATCAATAATTAGTTGTTCGTAATCGGGTACATGCTCAATTACATTTATCGCGTACATGTAATCCGCTGGTTTGTCAATTTTTGTTGTGGCGTCGATGTAGTGATCAATGAAGTTCACAGTCGGAATTTTGCAAATCCAATTCGACAGAACAACTTCACGCATTGCGTGCATTTCTGTAAACCCGTTTGCTTCAGGTTCGAAAGCAGTCACTTCAAATCCGTGTGCTGCAAGATTTAGAGCCAGCAATCCAATTCCAGCACCGATCTCTACTAAGTGACTCCCATAAGGCAAATTCTCGACATCGCTTTTAATTACTCCGTCAAAAAATTCAGCCTCAGCTACGTACGTTTGAAGCCTTGTACCAAGTTGGCGAGATTCACTTTTCAAGATATTGAAACTCTACGGCGTGAAATTTGTAGCTGTCTCAATCACGCGAGTCTGATCTGATTCGGTGAGAGTGTTGTAAAGAGGAAGCCGCACTAAACAATCACCAGCATGTTCTGCAACTGGGCATTGACCGAGAAAACCACCAAATCGTTGCCCAACGGTTGATGCATGAAGCGGCTGATAGTGAAACACGCACGAAATTTCTTTCTCCTTCATATAGCTGATGAATCTTGTTCGTTGCTCTGCTTCAAGAAAGCGCAGGTGATAGACATGTCCAACATGTTCACAATTATTCGGAACAAACGGCGTTAACACGCCATGGCGGTCAGCCCAAATGCGCAACTCTTGGTCGTACCGATTCCAGTTGGCAACTCGCCGTGAATTGATCTGATCCACGCGCTGCAACTGACTCCAGAGAATCGCTGCTAGCAGATCACTCATCACCCAGCTTGAACCGATATCAACCCAGGTGTACTTATCCACCTGACCGCGCAAGAACCGGGATCGATTAGTGCCTTTTTCGCGCAGAATCTCTGCCCGCTCGACTAGGGCTTCGTCGTTAACGATGAGCGCACCACCTTCGCCACAAGTGATATTTTTCGTTTCGTGAAAACTCTGTGTCGCTAGCGAGCCGAAAGTTCCAAGGTATTGATCTTTGTATTTTGCGAAAAGCCCGTGGGCATTGTCCTCAACAACCACTAAGTTATGGGTCTTTGCGAGTGCCAATATCGCCTCCATCTCGCAGGCCACTCCGCCGTAGTGCACCACGCAGATGGCGCGGGTTCGTGGTGTGATCGCAGCCTCGATAAGTGAAGCATCAACATTCAGAGTGTCTTGTCGTGAATCAACGAACACCGGCTTGACACCAAACAGCGCAAAGGCGCTCGCCGTCGACACAAAGGTGTAGGAAGGCACAATTACTTCGTCGCCGGGCGCAAGATTGCACAACAGCGCTGACATTTCCAACGCATGGGTGCAGGATGTGGTGAGTAAGGTGCGACCGGCGCCAGTTGTGAAGGCGATTTGTTCTTCGGCTTGTTCCGTGAATATACCAGCACCAGATATGTGGTTACTCGCAACTGCTTTCATAAATGACTCAAGTTCGAGTGGTGCGATAAATGGATTGTTAAACGGAATTCGAAGACTATTCATGACGAAGTACGGTTCGGAAAGAAACGAAGAAGATTGTTCGCAAAAATATTTGCAAGCTTCGTAGGTTCAAGGATTCCAGCAATTTCCTCGACCCTGCGGAAAACTTGATCAACTCTGAACTCGGGAGAGTCCGTTCCAATGCATATTCGCTGGTCGAGTTTAAGCATTAGTTGCCGGACTGATGTGTCAGGAATGTTGGGCACGGCATCGACAAGCGTAAAAGAAAGATCAACCAGAAGATTCTCAGAGTGCCTGGCGAGACTTGCGAATTGCATAAGTCGTGACCCTCCACCGTGCATCATTATCAGGCGAACGTTTGAGACTTCGTTGAGAGCGTCACACAGTTGATAAAAAGGGTCGGTTGACGGTAACTTTCCAGGTCTGTCGGCTTCGTAGGTACAAAGTAGACAAACAAGACTGCGCTGCTCGCACAGTTTAAAGATCCTGCCTAGGTAGTCGAGGTCTGAGTTTTTATCCAGTAGCCGCGGGTGTACCTTGACGCCGCGAAAACCAAGTTTGATTATTTCATCAAATTCACGCTCAACTTTTGTGGGTTCTATTGTGGTAACCGCAGCGATACCCTCGAATCCCCAAGCGTCACACTCACGCTTAAATTCTCTGTGCGAATATTCACCAACTCCAGGAAGTCCAATCGCGAGAGCGCTATAGCCCGGAAGTTCTCGCTTGATTGATGCGAGATTTTGAAATGTAATTCCAGTTCGTCCATTTGTCCATAAACCGTTCAAAGTTGGATGGGTGCAAGAGTCGAAGAAAATGGGGGTGTGATGTTTCAAGAATCAATGGCCGTTTTAATATCCGAATAGAGTTCGTTGAGAAAATCGATTGTTGGCTGATTACAGTTGTCTCCTGTCAGATAAATCATTAGTGCAACCTCGCTTCGTGGAGATTGTTTGCGAGCAGTCACTTGATGACCAGCATATTCAACTAGGGAGCCGATTGGCCAATCAAGAAGTGTCAGTAGGTCTTTGGCAAGTTGGCCCATGTAAGTGCCTTCCTCGGATGAGTTCTGGAAATACGTCTCCTCAGAGTTTTCATTGGGGTTAGAGGTATGTAGCGCTAGGAATCTCTTAGAATCAAAGCCCATATGACGCATGTAAAGCGCAATCTCAAACACCGTTAGCTCGCCAGAATCCAGAAGCTTCAAAAGTACTCCGGCTAAAGCAGCGGCGCCCGCTGGCTCCGACTTTTTCAAAGTTCGAGCGAGTTCACCGCCTAAATTCTGATTTTCCAAATTCTTTGTACTGGCGACTCTTGCAAGGTCCTCTCCGAGAATCAAAGCCTGAGCCACTGGGTTTAATGTTTGAGTTGCAGGATGAAAGCTGTTTCGTCCAGCAAAGGGGCCGCCGGACTGCGCGGAGTTGTCAAGAATTTCGAAGCATCTATTGCCATTTGAATACGATGATGAGCCAAGGCCAACAAACGGTGTCGAACGCCCTGCCGAATGACGCTCGGTTGTTACACCCAAAAGTTGAGCGAGGGACTGTATGTTTGCGATGTCAAAGACCCCAACGATCTTGCGAACCGATGTCTCTTTCTGCTTTCCCAGCATCTCGCGAGTGAGGTTCGGAAATGCATTCGAAAATCGGTGCTGAGTAGTTAGATTCAAGGAACTAGGTTTTCGAACAATTTTTTCTGCCAGAACGGCTGCAGCGAGTGCGGCTCCAATTGATGCCTGGTTCCAAGTCTCAAGTTCTCTGATTGGTCCGAATGAACAAATTTCTTCCAGCATTATCCAATACGGAAGCATTAGTCCATGAATACCACCTTCGACCCCTCGTTGAACTGCAATCGTTGATTGTTCGAAGTCAACCTTGCATCCCAAACTGAGCAGCGTGTCCAGAGCTTTCTGATCTGCGAGAGCTCTCGCGGCAGCATCAGCTATGTCTCCGTCGTCATGTACCAGCGCACCGAACAATAGGTTTTGAAGTTCTTTCGCCGATTGGGGATTTGTGGGGAAGAAATATCCACCAGCTGCAAGCGCATCCGCAAGTGCGCCCGGATCTCGCTGTTGGCGATTGATATATGTCCTGAGTCGTGTCAACTTAGGAAGTTCATTCTCAAGGCTCCTCAACAATCGAGTCTTTTCCGGATTCATGAAGTCGGCTCTTTCATCTGGACACCAGATCACAAGACTTCCTTCGGTTGGTTGGAGAATCGTGTATGTTCCGAGTTCGGAAGTTTGAGTGCGAGTTTGCATGAGTCGAAGAATCTCGTGTAGCGAAACGCCCATATTCGAGGAGGTGGAGCAGACAATGGTTTTCCGACTGAAGCAGTGCCAGATGGCGAGATCTATATCGCTAATCGCATCGGCGGATTGTTCAAATGAGACCCCCAAATTATGGGCTTCGAGAAACGCGTTGATGACGATCTCGCGTTCTGACTTTGTGAGTGCACCAAACCTCTGCAACCAGTCAACTACGTGTTCTGCCATCAAACCCAAAGCGTTGAAACCCTTAATGCAGCTTTGGAATTGTTTCCAGCCCCTCAGGAAGAAAATTTTGCGATTGAGAAGACTGCTGAGAATCGGGGCATTGAACACCAAAGTGTCGGAGTGGGGGGAGTACGGGAGTGCATTAGGGACACAATTGGATGGCGTGTTGATTCCAAGCCGTTGAGCCATAGCAAGAGTAGTTAGAGCAATTCTTGTGGCACGGTCTTCTGAAGTGCTTTCTGGATCCTCCGAGACAAAGATTCGACCTTCAGGTCTGAGTGAAGTTACGAGGAGATCCTGGTCGACGTGGGCGTAGTGAAAACTATTACTTCTAGTCATTCGAAGTGTTCCCAACTGTTGCCACAACCTTGAGCTCAATCAAAACATCCGAAGGAAAGCGCACAACCTCAATAGTCGTTCGTGCGGGCACCGTGTCCCCAAAATACGTGCCATAGACCTCATTCATTATGGCAAAGTTTTCTGACATTCCAAGAAGAAATACTTGTACATCGACAACGAGTGTCTTGTTTGAACCGGCAGTTTGAAGAATCACATCAAGCTGCTGGAAGATTGAGTGCAATTGCGCACGAAGGTCGTGAACAATCCCAGTTTGCCCGTCGTTGACACCGATACGGCTACCGTCAGCCCTTCGTTCTGATACGAGGCCAGAGACAAACACGAAGTCTCCAGCGGTAACACAGTGGGGATGTTTGCTGGGCATTGGGTCCGGCAAAGAGTCAACAACAATTCGTCTAATCGCTGGTCGCTCCGTCAATCCGTCATTCATCTATGTGTTCATCCCTAGAGAATTTGATTGACACCGCTTCTAGAACCGACTTTTCGGCTAATAGAACCTGCTCTCGACTGGTAGCTCCAACAATGAAGTAGCCAATGCGATCACGACTGCTGCGAACCGCACGCACCATGTCTCTTGGCTTGAGATTAAGTTCGAAGTGCAGCAAGTTGTCAGTGGGTACGTGCTCATAGGAAACCTTCTCAACTTTTCCTGGAGGGAAGTCGAAGAATCGGAGAACTGCGTATTTGCTTCGGTAACTACTTGCGATCACTGTAGGTCGCGAACCTAAAGCAAAGTCAAGTAGTGCGTCGGTTGGTGAGAACTCAGTCAGGAACGGAATGATCTTTCCCGAGATGTTTCCACCCCCGCCCCGAGCAGCGATCTCCATGAGAACTATGCGATCTCCAAAAACCTTGTATTCGCCATGTGTGCTACCGGTCTTCAGTCCGAGGAGAGCTACTACGGCGGCATTCGCTGAATAAAGATTGCTCTCGACATCAGGTGTAATGTCTCCCAAATATGTGTTTCGGTAGTCGATGCAGTCATTTTGGGGAAAGTGAAACTTTCGTGTAACTGCAAGACTGTGGACAGTGCCGTCGACTACGAATGTTTCAACTGAGAACTCATCACCTTCAACAAATTCTTCGAGCAACACACCATGACCTCGAGACTCGCGAAAGGCAATTGAGGCAGATTCCCGAAAGCTTTTCGAGTCCAGACGTGCAACCCCTTTGCTGCCCTGAGAATTCATTGGCTTGATGATTAGTTGCTGGTGATTGATGCTTGGTGAACCCAAATGGTCAAGCAATTCAAGTTCGCTTTCGAAGAGACGGGAAATTGGGAGCAAGTCAGGGCGCGACAAAGCAACCGTTCGGCGCATGAGATGTTTATTGGTGAAGCGTAGAGAAGTCTCGAATCCGATTCCAGGTAAGCCCAATTGTTCGGCAATGTACGCAGTTGTCGGGACTGCGACATCAGACTGATCCGTAACGACGGCATTTATATGCGCCGACCGCGCAATGCGATAGGTTTCGGCCTTGTCGGTGGTGTCAATTTGGTAGAACTCGTCAGCTTCTGCTCTACAGGGGGGATTGTCATTGATGTCCGACACTGCGACCCAACAACCCCGTTGTTTCGCACGTCGAACTAGTTCGAGTTGATTGACCCCTCCACCAATAACGAGTACCTTGGCACTCAAATCTGAAACCTTTGCATCATTGCAGAATACTTCCTCTCAACACAGTCTGCTGGAAAATTACTTAAATGAGTGAATATACGAAAAGTGGCTAAAAATGGCGATATCAGGCGATGTACCAAACATAGTTCCATCTGCCGAGCGTGCAGCATCTGAACGAAATACAGGCGGTTGATACCTGCAACTCCGATAATTGGTGACCAAGCTGTGTTTGAAAAATCATTCCATTTTCTGATAAACGATATCCCAACCCCCCGCACATTGATATTTGGGTCGGTAACGCCAATCTGTAAGTTCAGAAATGGAAGCTTCAAGGTAACCAGGCAACTTCATAAAGTTGGCAAGAAGGGCGGCTAGAAAGTTGTCTCGGAAACGATCTGAAGTTTGCGATGGGCAACTCTTGACAATTTCAACTTTCCATCCGAGCGAACGGGGTAGCTCATGCCAGAAGCGAGGTGGCAAGTCGGAGAGATGCTCGGGCCACCGAAGAAGGTTAGGTCGGAGTTTTCCCAACGGGAAGAGGCTGGGCGCACGAAAATAAATAAAGCCTCCAGTTCGAACTCTCTGGTAAAGGTCAGCGATTACAGCGCCGGGCTGGGCGAGATGTTCGATTACAGCACTTAGCACTATTAGATCGAAAGAAGAGTTACGACTGCTAAGCAACTCTTCAGGTGTAAGGAAGTCGATTCCCGAATAGCCACGTGGCTCATACAGATCCACCAAGGTGATTCGCGTGTCTGGTCTACCAAGACGGTGTTTTATTGCAAGTCCCAAGCTTCCGGAACCACCACCAAAGTCCATCACGTGCAGCCTGGAGCTGGTACCCGTTAACACTTCATGAACAGGGCCACCGAGAATTGAATTAGCTAAACGGATTGCCAGCGCATCACTTTTCGAAATGGTGCCCTCGTAAATAGTGTTGTGGTAAAACTTCGCAAGGTAACTCGCTGTTGTAGCCGAATCAGCAGTTGTGGCACTCAAGGTATTCGACAACCGGCTCGGTTTGAACGTTCGTACCTGTTCCAACTAATTTGATCCCATTACAAAATGGACAACTAGAAGCTCGATTCCCTAAATCCTCGGCGCTAACGTCAACTTTGATGCTTTCATGAAACATGCTTGAACTCCGTAATCTATCGCGCCACGAGTTACAGACTAACTAGCGAAAGGTCTAGTTGTTTGAACGTTTCATTACTTTGACAATTGCAGTCGCGTCTGTCGCACGTCACGATCGCAATAGGTATAGTCGGAAAAGTGCCATCTTGACGGGTTCGCGTCCGTTTCTGCGATTACTGACACAGGTTGAAGTAACGCCAAATTTGCATTGAATCCAACACTGCGACCCGACAGCCCCGTTGTTTCGCACGTCGAACCAGTTCGAATTGATTGACCACACCACCGACAATGAACACACGCGATGTCATCTACTTGTTCCAATTCTGGTGTGAGAATACTGCTGACTCGGGTGCAAACTGATCACGGCGATCAAGAAAAACGGAGTACTCAAAAGGCATATAGTCCTGCTTAAGCGTCACATTTCGTGTGAAACGGTATGCGATGTCAAGAGCTCCGGAAGGCGACTGATAGTGCAATAGGGGGTCCTTGAAATCAACATGGTCGGTCACGAAATTACAGGCAACTCCGAGGCGGGAATACTTGAAGGCCAATCCCAGTACCGTGCTAATAAATTCGCTATTTCTTCCGCTGTTGAGGCGAAAATTGAATAGCCCGCTGATAACTGTTACGTCGCACTCGTAGAAGAGGCTTTCGTCGGTTGCTGACCCAAGCTTTAATTTGAATCCTTGCTCATTTCCGTACTTCTCGTTGCCGGTGGCTACGAGCCCGGGCGTTAAGTCAATACCTACGTACTCTCGGAGCTGCAAGTGCTTTGAAAATGCGTAGAAGTCGCCGAATCCAGCTCCGAGGTCGAGAACCGACTTGCCCCTTAGATCCCAGTGGGATGCAAGCGCGGCGAACCTAAGTTGTTGACGACCTTTCTTGCCCCAGCCGAGCGCTTCTTCACCGAATCCATGTTTCCGAAGGCGAGTTTCATATCTTTCGATTACCGTCTGCGATTCATCGCTTGACCAGGGTGTATCTTCCGACCTCATTAGCGCTCTAGTCGAGCGTATCCCAACCCAGTCTTGCCGAAATCATTTCCATTGTAAATCATGAATCGATCTCCGTTATAGTCAAACACGTAGGCATATTCGATCATCTCAGAGTCCCAGCCGCTCGGTGAAACGTCGATACCAACTCTCTCATCCATCCGAACGAAGTCTCGTCCGTTTGTGCTCTCGGCATATCCGATGCGATAGGAGGTACCTCTGTGCGAGTACCAAAGTCGTGTCACATCACCGTCTCTGAGTACCATCGGCTTTCCAATGATGTGTTCTTCGGGGCCAGTAAAGTCAATCACAACGCGGCCTGTACGATGCCACGAGATGCCGTTGTCTGACACAGCTTCCTTCAATCGGTAACAAGGGCGGGCTTGCCGGCCGTCGCCAATCCACGGCTCGAAGCTCGTATAGATCATCTTCCAGCCATCATGGTCGATCCAAACCGCACAAGAACCGCTTCCGAACGGTTCCTCTTGAGTGCGGTCAAGAATCGGAACGTTCCGCGCCCTCTTGAATGTGGCACCCCCGTCATCACTGATTGCAAGGCCTGTGTAGTTTTGAAAACGAGTTCGTCCGCCAGCTACCCAGCCTACGTAGTACATGAAAATATGGCCCTGGTGGTAAACAATCCAGGGGTACGAAACTCCACTTTCGTCAAAAGTTCCGAGATCGCCAGGCGAGAACACTTTTCGCACCGAATTTTGAGACACTGATAATGCACCAGATGTCCAGTTCAAATCGTAGACCCCGATGTGCGAGCAGTTGCCCGAGTCTCGACCAGTGACAAACAACTCGAGTTTGCCACCAAACGAGGCAACAATCGAGGGCCCGACATGGGTAGCGCACCAGTCAACTTCGCAACTTGGAACGAGGAGAACTCCAAACTTCTTCCAGCGAAAACCGGAGGGAGAGTCAAGAGTCATCTGAATATGCCTTCCGTGTCAAATAATGCACAACCGGTACTTCCATGTCAACAGTTCGTTGACCGCGCTAAATGCAGTCGAACTCATTCTGAGGTTTGTTCGGTCGTCTCATCTCAATAATAACCTTCTCGCCGTCGATTAAGGTAAACGCAGGATGAGTGACGGAATTGCTAGCCCGCACAACTTTGAGTGCTTCTAAGAGCGAGGCCGTATTCGGAATAAACGAATTATCTGGAGTTCGTTTCTCGAAGAAAGAACTAGCCTCAGCTTCGTTCTGAGGTGTCGGACGGAATGTTGGGTCAAGCATCAACGCAAGTCCTTCCAACACCAGACTTGATTCCACGCCACTCACTTTTCGTAGTAGCGAGCTAACTGTGTCAAAGTTCCCGACAGGAAACCGCACTTGGTGGACGATCGCCCCATTGTCGTATTCGTCGTCGACAAGATGTAATGTAACTCCACTCTCGTTGTCGCCGGCGATCAGAATTTGCTCAAGATAACGGCCACGATACTTGGGCAGCAATGTCGGATGGACATTTAAGGCATATCGGTACCTTCCGAAGATGAGCCTCGGAATTTTGAGGGGAAATCGAGCACTTAGAAGAATCGAATCTGCTACCAGCAAGTCTGCAATTTGACTCCAGTCAGAAGTCGATACCTTTACCACCTCAATTTGGTACTGCTGTGCAAGTTCGGTAACCGCACGGGTAGCACTCAAAAATTTTGCGTACGTTGGAACCACAACGTGTGTAATAATTACGCCCGCAGCCAAAAGAGACTTCAGCAACTCTGACTTGTCATATCCGGTGAAAAAATGTATTTTATGAGAGTTAGTCAAGTTTCAGTCTCATTTATGATCATGTTCCCTGCTCCGATTCAACATGCCTTACGACTGCTGGCCTGGTTTTATTGAGCGAACTAAGAACGATAGAGGCGAGAAGTGCGAGGGCGATACCCGCGCCAAGAGTAAACAAGATTGCCAACGTCAACCCGAGAATCACAGAGCCAAAAGACGAACCAGTCTTCAGTGCTAGCCATAGGAACAGAGTTAGCGACACGACAGACATTGTCACAACCACTGCAAGGCCTCTAATACACAAAGTCTGAAAACCCTTGCCAGCGAGAATCAAAGACTTAAACGCAAGCAACAGATTTTCAGATAGTGAGTAGCTCGAGCGCCGAGACGGACTTTGAGAAGAAAGTACTTTAATGACTTGAATGGGGACACCTGAGTCCAATATTTTTATGGAAATTGGATCATACGGTGAGTTTTCGCTGACTATCCTGCGAACAAATTGACCATCAAATGCTGCGAAACTAAATGAATTGAAACCCAGCTCAACTAGATTGTACCTATAACAAAGCGAGAGCATATTGCCGTAAAGTCTTCGTAGAACTTGCTGCAGATAAGTTCTACGTCCTCGCTCAGAGGAGCTTCCGAGTGCGCACCAATACCCACCGGATAGCCCAGCAACTAGATTCGGAATGTCTTCTGGTTTGTTTTCGAGATCACAGTCCATGATCACCACTCGATCGCCAGAGCTCTCCAGAATTCCACGAGATGTCGCCCAATGCTGCCCAAAGTTTCGTGGAAGAAGTATCGCTCGACATTGTGGGTAGTGGGTATCAATTGTCGCAAGAATCTCTCTCCCTCCATCGATACTCGAATCGTCAACGAGGATAAGCTCGACTGCTAGATCCGCATTTTCAAGCGCGATAACTCTCTTGCAGAGCTCTTCTATTGTTGCGGCGCAGCCGAAGACCGGAACAACCACACTTAGCAGTGATCGGTTCGTCATTGTTGTCTCTTCTCAAGGTCAACTGCATTCAGAATCTGATTGTTCCCCGTGACTTTGTTCGTTGCGATGAGACAAGTCCAGCGTCCAACGAAATCAAGCCATGGCCGGGCGACGTGAGGATCAACGATCTCAACTCCGTGTGTTAACCGAGCATCAAAGAACACGACATCTCCTACCGCGGTCTCGTCATCTAAATAGCTCCTAGTTCCGTCGAAGTCTTCAATAAAGGCGCCACCAGTCTGAAAGTCGTTCGACTTCTCGCTGAAACAGACTGTTGGAACGGTTAGTTGATGTTCACCATGGGGATCTTGATGGCGATTGAGAAAACCCTTTCCTGATGGATAGAACTGGAACGCAAGTCTGCTAATTACTCCGTCCTCTCCGTGTCTGCCGGTGAAACGCTCAGCGGAGTTTCCAGTAATCAAATTCTTGAGCCTGAAGAGGTCTTCAAAAATTTGGAAGAGTCCAAAAATGTCTTGATTCCATGGGTAGAAGACGAATTGATGAAAGCACCCTCGAACATGTGCGCGTTCGTCATCGAGATTCAGCCGATGGAAGTTCGGTCGGCCGATTTCGATTGGCTCATAAGTCGGCAATGAGTTCTGCCCAACTCTTGTCAAGTAGTCACGAATCTCTCGTGCAAGATTTTGATCGATGAATTGTCGAACTACCCCAACGCCGCCAGCTTGAATTCTCGCACGAGTCGAATCTGCGAGACCCGGCTCATTGAGAATGCTCTTTGTGGAGATATCGAAGAACTCAAATGACATTTGACCAGGCCCGAGACCAATGCTATCGCATTTCGGCTTAGCGGGTATTTACAAACTCGTTGATCCATTATCCGCGAAGCTGCCAGATGGTGCCGCTTAGCGAAAGAACGTAGAGGTTTTCATTAGTGCGAACCACGGCACTCGGCGAGTCGAGGTCATCAAAGTGCAGCGTCATTTGCGGTGCCGACTCGTCAGTTGCAATCGACCACAACCGACCGCTGCAGTAATCGGCAAAAACGAAACGGTTGCGCAACGAGCCTGCTGTCGCAACAGCACCACCACTGATCGAGCAGCCCTTGTCGCCATGCTTATACGCAACTAACGGAGGAGTATGACTAGAACTTGTTTGATCTTTGTTGAAAACTTTGTTTGCCTCGTAGGCACTCCAGCCAAAATCAACGATTTGCGCTGTGCTCGCAATTTTTGACAGATCATTGAG
>Ga0129336_10001985_pt1 | contig 12572 bp, 13 predicted proteins | sample CPB6_02_DNA_FD_96878 | JGI IMG/M metagenome (GOLD analysis project Ga0129336, IMG submission 96878) | Freshwater to marine salinity gradient microbial communities from Chesapeake Bay, USA - CPBay_Sum_0.6_0.2_DNA | ecosystem: Environmental > Aquatic > Marine > Coastal | place: USA: Chesapeake...
TGTATTATTGGAATGGAATGGGATGTCGGTGTTTCACACAGGTGATACATGCCTGCAAGACCAATGGCTGATTCCGAAAGCATCATTTCCGAAACATCATGTGGACGTGATGTTTTGTGAAAGTACAAATGGGGCTGAAGAATCCCATCCAACAAAAGACAGCATCATGAAAGAATGTGCCCAATTCATCAATGAAATTTCAAATGCAAATGGGAGCATCTTGATACCTTGCTTTGCTTTGGGAAAAACGCAAGAAACATTGATTATGCTACATCAAATGCAAAGGAAAGGAATGATTCCTCATTTGCCAATATACTCAGGTGGTATGAGCAAGAGCATTTCTTCTGTATTTGATCGATATTGCTATACATCCCCTCGCATCAATCCGGGCTTTGAAATCTCCGACATCGCCGTGCATCCAATGCCTTATGAAGAACTTTCAAAGGCAGCATTTTTCTCAACACCTTCAATTGTGATTGCATCAAGTGGTATGTTGCATGCTCAGACAACAAGTCATAAACTTGCAATGCAATGGATGCAAAAACCATCATTCGGTATCTTGTTCAATGGATGGCAGGAACCGGATTCACCAGGATATGCATTGAGTAATTCTGAACTCGGCAAACCGTTCTTATTTTCCGGACATCGCATTGAACGCAAATGCAAAGTTGCATCGATTCGCATGAGTGCCCATGCCAGAAAACGCGATCTCCTAACATTGATTCGCGATATTCGGCCAAAAACACTCGTCTTGATTCATGGAGAAACCTCGGCCTGCGAGGCAATCGCCATGGAAGCTATGGACATGTTTGATGGGGATGTTTCAATACTTCTTCCTCAGCAAGGGGAAACATATGATGCCGATGGAAAAAGGTTATCAAGCAGAAACGATCATTTCAATTTCGATTAAGACATCTTTTGGTAAACGACTTACCTCAACCGTGCTTCTCGCGGGCTTTGATTCACCGAAATATTCAGCATATACTGCATTCATTGCTGCAAAATCATTCATGTTTTTTAGAAATACGGTGGTTTTTGCCACATTCAAAGCAGTTAGACCACATGATGTGAGTAAACCATTGCAATTTGCAATGACTTGTCGTGTTTGTTCTACTATGTCAGAACCAATGACGGAAGCACCATCTGTTGACAAAGGAATCACCCCTGAAAAGAAATACACGTTCCCAACTTTGACACCTTGGGAATATGGGCCTATCGGCGCAGGAGCTTTATCTGTTAGTACGAATTCTTTCATGTTCATCATTCCGTGATTATTGACAATTACCTGTGCAAAATAGAGAATTCATCCTTCATTTTTCCCCATTCCCTTTTTCAGACATTCAATCATTCTCCACCCTCGAAAAAAGTCGTATTTTACGCCATATGTTCATCCATTTGCAATCCTTATGAATTCTACTCTTTTGGAAGTCAAAGATTTGATCACAGAGTTTCGCAGTGAAGATCGTGTGCATCAGGCTGTTCGTTCCATCAGTTTTACTGTTGATCGTGGAAAAACACTCGGCATAGTTGGAGAATCCGGTTCAGGGAAAAGTGTCACATCCCTCTCAGTGATGAGATTGATTCCGAATCCGCCGGGCAGAATTGCCGGTGGATCCATTCTCTTCCATGAAGATGATGGTTCCACAACAGAATTACTGACACTTCCCGAAGAACGCATGAGAACATATCGCGGAAATCGTATTTCCATGATTTTTCAGGAGCCGATGACTTCACTCAATCCCGTATTCAAATGCGGTGATCAAATTATGGAAGCTATCATGCTTCATGAAAACGTGAATAAGGACATTGCACGCGAGCGAGCATTGCAATTGATGAAGGAAGTCCAATTGCCAAGGCCAGAGGCAATGCTTGATCAATATCCACATCAATTGTCGGGCGGACAAAAACAACGCGTCATGATTGCCATGGCGATGTCATGCAATCCCGCATTGCTCATTGCCGATGAACCAACCACTGCATTGGATGTAACTGTTCAGGCAACAATTCTTGATTTGATGCATCAACTGCAAAAGAAGCATAATATGGGCATGATGTTCATCACGCATGACTTGGGAGTGATCAAAGACATAGCTGATGACATCATCGTGATGTATAAAGGGAAAATCGTTGAGCAAGGAAGTGTTCAAGAGATTTTCGAGAACCCTCAGCATCCATATACAAAAGGATTATTGGCCTGTAGACCACGCATGGACAAAAAACTTCGTATTCTTCCCACAGTACGAGATTTCATGGATGAGAGTGCGGAGGGTATCATTACGCCAAAAGCTCTGGCCCATGAAACCATTGACACTGTTATCGAAAGCAATGTAATTTCCTCCGACGCAATTTCACAACGCAATGTGGAATTGTCAGCGCAAAAGCCAATTCTGTCCGTCAGAGATTTACAAGTTCATTTTCCCATTCGCTCGGGTGGCGTTTTTGGCCAAACCAAAGGGTTTGTCAAAGCAGTTGATGATATTTCTTTTGATGTATATCCCGGAGAAACATTGGGGCTTGTCGGCGAATCGGGTTGCGGAAAAACAACCACCGGAAGAGCCATTTTGCGTCTTGTAGAACCAACCGGCGGATCAATTGAATTTGATGGAAAAGATATCAGAGGACTGTCCAAGCATGCATTGAAGACGCTTCGCAAAGATTTTCAAATCATTTTTCAAGATCCTTATAGCTCGCTCAATCCACGGCTCAGCGTTGGAAGTGCGATCATGGAAGTGCTTAAAGTTCATAATGTGATGGACAATGACAAACAGCGCAGAGAATATATTCACTATTTGCTTGACAAGGTGAATCTCGAGCCGCATCATTATGGAAATTATCCTCATGAATTTTCCGGTGGACAAAGACAAAGAATTTGCATTGCGCGAGCACTTGCTCTGAAGCCCTCATTTTTGATTTGCGATGAATCTGTGTCCGCTTTGGATGTATCGGTTCAAGCACAAGTACTGAACCTGCTCGTAACATTGAGAGAAGAATTCAACTTGACTTATATTTTCATTTCACATGATTTGAGCGTCGTGAAATTCATCAGTGATCGCATAGCCGTAATGAATGCAGGGAAGATCATTGAATTAGGAACAGCGCAAGAAATCTATGCATCACCAAAGAATGATTATACGCGCAGACTCATAGAATCCATACCCGGAACTCGTTCATTTTCCTGACCAAGCAATTATGAAAATCGACATACATGCACATATTCTTCCAAAGACCTGGCCTTCATTGAAAGAGCGTTATGGATATGGTGGATTCATCGAGCTTGATCATTATACCCCTGGCTCAGCAAAGATGATGCGTGATGACGGATTCTTCTTTCGGGAAATACAAGAGAACTGTTGGAATCCTGAAGCGATCTTGAAAGACATGGATGCACATCATGTTGATTATATGACATTGTGCACTGTACCCGTTTTGTTTAATTATTGGGCAAAACCTGAACATGGTGCTGATTGGTCTCGATTCTTGAATGATCATCTTGCTGATATATGCAGAGAACATCCTCGATTTATTGCTCTAGGAACCGTGCCCATGCAGGATATTCCACTTGCAATCAAAGAAATGGAATATGCAAAAAAACAACTCGGGATGCCGGGTTTGCAAATAGGATCCAATATCAATGGCATGAACCTTGATGATCCCGCCCTCTATCCATTTTGGGAAGCAGCTCAAGATTTGGACGTATGCATCATGATACATCCTTGGGAAATGGCCGGGGCCGATCGCATGAAACGATATTTTCAGGAATGGCTCATTGGCATGCCTGCAGAAACAACACTTGCAATCACATCGATGATATTCGGCGGAATATTCGACAAGTTCCCCAAACTAAGAGTTCTTTTTGCACATGCCGGGGGAGCATTCCCTTTCACGATGGGAAGAATTTCTCATGGGTGGCATGCCAGGCCTGATTTATGTGATGTGCATCATATCAAAGATCCACGTTCATATGCAGGTGCATTTTGGGTTGATGGAATAACCCATGATGAGCAAGCATTCAAATTCTTGCTGGACATCATCGGTCCTAATCGCATTTGTTATGGAACAGATTATCCATTCCCACTTGGTGATTTGGAACATGGGGCATTCATTGAATCAATGAATATTTCTGAAGACATAAAACGAAAAGTTCTTGCAGATTCTGCGCTGGAGTTTTTAGGAATTCAACTATGATCACATCGGCATGATGTCTGAAAGAGTTTCGCTATCATGCATGAATTCTTTTCTCCCCTCATCAAACACATTTCCTTCCTTACCCTGAAGCCATAGAATTCTATGCTCACTAAATCTCCGTTCCTTAATCACATTCACCGCATTTGAATCAATACATGAAATCCCCTCTGTACTCATGTATTGAGAAGTGAATTGCCTATCCATGAGATCGCAATATGCTTTGACTATCATGTCTATTCCCCTTTTTCTGGCAGATTCCGTATATCCCGCTATATGAGGCGTGGCCATGATTGTTGCAGGATGATCGGCCAATACTCGATTCCAAGATGGTTCGTATTTCCATACATCGATGGCAACATGAAGATTGACTGTATTCATAGCTTTGAGAAGTGCATCTTCATCAACCATACCGCCTCTTGCTGCATGTATGAATAAGCTTGATGATTTCATAAGTGAGCAATGATGTTCCTTAATGAGATTCTTTGTTGGAAATAGATCATGAGTATTCATTGCAGCATGAACAGAAATGCAATCCGAATGTGCAAAGAGCGTATGCAAGCTTACCCATTCGACTCCTTCTGTGATGTTTTTTCCATATGATTCAAGTGGTGGATCTGAAGCAAGAACGCGCATGCCGAGGGCACGACACATCATCGCAACTCTTGTTCCTATTTGTCCCATGCCAATGATACCAATCGTAAGTTCTGGGAACCGTGCATTTGTCTTCTTCTTCCATTCATGCAATGCTGTAAGAACATATTCCACAACAGGCATTGCATTCGATCCAGGGGCATGAGCGAATGCGATTCCTTTATTTCTAAGAGATTGAACATCTACATGCTCATAACCAGCAGTACATGTTCCGATAAATCTCAATTGTGTTCCTGCAATCAATGATTGATCGATTTTCGTGACGGAGCGAATGAACAAAGCACGAGCTCCCGATGCGAGTAAGAATTTCTTCGTCAGGTTACGACCATCAAATGGCACCAATTCTTCATCAAGCTGATGCGCATAATTGGTCAATGGAATATGTGAGTCATATAGAATCACGGCAGGCCATTGAGAAGTGCATACAAATATACCGTCTTCACCATAGATTTTCCATCAATGCTCCGTAATTTAGTGGTATCAATAGGAATCAAGCCATGATCAATACTGTGTTTTTCATACTGCTTACAATATGCATATTCACTGAAAGCAAAGCCCAAACCACTGCCAAGGAATTCATCTCTGCGGCAGCGCTGAAACAAGGCATGCAAGACTTAAATGGAGCCATTTCTGATTATACTCATGCTTTGGAATTGGATTCCACTCGCATTGATATTCTTATCGGACGCGGCACATGTTATATGAATGTTGGAAAACAACAAGAGGCGCGCTCTGATTTTCTGAAATATCTCGAAAAAGATCCGATGAATTTGGATCTCTATTATTCAATTGCGATTACCTATTTATATGAGAACAATCATGCTGGTGCTTTACCACATCTTGACAAGGCAATTGCATTGAATCAAGATTATCCTCCTAATCGGACGATGCGTGGACAAATCTTGTCATATTTGGGATATACGGTAACAGCATGCAATGACTTTCTCCATGCAATGAATATGGGGGACAAAGAAGGTACAGATCTCTATCACAAGCATTGTGGAAATAGTTGGGACTCCACCGAAGGATATGTTTTGACTTGGCCGGCGGAGGAAGGATGGAAGATGCAGTCATCCACGGAAGACTCAACATTTCGGTTGATCGAATTTTTGAAAGAAAACGAAAGTCCTGGTGCTTGGACCGAATATGGAGCAATGTTGACACTTCGTGGATTTGAGGCAGGAACGACATTAAAGGATTTTTCTGCTTCCATCAAGAGTGAGTTTGCTACAAGAGCGCCAAAAGTAACAATGCGCATCATTTCTCAACAGGAAAAAGGTCCGAATCCTTGGATGATAATCGCACTTGAAGCTCCGATGACCACAAATCACAAAAATCCGGAATCACAATTATGGCATCTGGTGATGGGAAAATCAACCATCTATGGGAATTTTAGGGCTATAAAAGAGAAGAAGCTAACTAAGAAACATATCAGCGAATGGACAACATTTTTCAAGACAGGTAAGATTATTGAGAAATGATCAATTGATATCTCTCGAAGAATGTCCGCACTATTGCATCTTCCTTACTTGGATCATATTGAATATGTAATTCTTGCTGTGTGATTGGGTGAGTGAATTGCAATGAAGTTGCAAATAGCAGCAAACGATGTAAACCAAAGTGTTTTCTGAACAGTAGATTGAGTTTTCCATCTCCGTATCGTACATCACCCACGATGGGATGTCGCAGATGTGCACAGTGCTTTCTGATTTGATGCCGCCTCCCTGTTTTCAAGCCTATTTCCATCAATGATATTCTCGTTGTATCAAAGTGAGTCGATGGATATTCTAGTTCTTTTTGTGCTTTGATGAAAAAATGAGTTTCCGCCTCTCGGACTTTATCATCAATCCGGATTGGTGAATCACAGATACATGATTCCATCCAACCCCTGACGATTGCATGATAGCGTTTCTTCATACCACCATCCCGCATGCATGTATTCAATGCTACATGCGCATCTTGATTCACAGCAAAGAGTACGATACCGCTTGTTGCTCTATCAATGCGATGTATGGGATAAACATATGTTCCTACCATATCACGTAGAAATGGCATACAGGACGGTTCATGGGGAGACAATGCGGAATGATGAACATGAATGCCGGGGCTTTTTGCAATGGCAATGCAATGTTCATCACGATAGAGAATGCTGAATGGAATTGATTCAGCCATTCGCCAAATGAGCAGACATTATTTCAGGAAAACGTTTGCGAAGTATACGTTCAATCCCACCATGCAATGTGATTGAAGAAGCACTACACTTTGAGCATGCTCCCTGCAAACGGACATATACTCTGCCTTGTTCATCAATGGAGACAAGTTTGATTGAGCCACCATCACGTTCTATACCCGGTTTGATCTCTTGATCAATCACCTGTTCAACTCTACTGTATAAATCAGATGTCATGACTGTTTTCCAAGAGCTTGTGTGAAATAGTCCAATGTCTTGATCAAACCCTCACGCCTTTGCACGCTTGGTTCCCATTTCAATATCGCGCGAGCCCTCGTGATATCAGGCTGACGCACTTTAGGATCATCTTGTGGCAAATCTTTATAAGAAATCTTGGACTTGGATCCGGAAATTTCCAGTATTTCCTTTGCAAGATCAAGCATCGACAATTCATCCGGATTGCCAATATTGACAGGGTCGGATTCATCGGACAGTAATAAACGATAAATGCCTTCAACCAAATCATCAACATAACATACAGAGCGAGTTTGTGAACCATCTCCGAACACTGTCAAATCTTCACCACGCAAAGCTTGCGACATGAATGCAGGAATGGCTCTTCCGTCTTCAATTCTCATGCGTGGACCATAGGTATTGAAAATTCTTACAATGCGTGTTTCAAGTCCATGATAGCGATGATATGCCATAGTCATTGCTTCAGCAAAACGCTTTGCCTCATCATATACTCCACGAATGCCAACTGGATTGACATTACCCCAATATGACTCTTCCTGGGGATGTGTAAGTGGATCACCATATACTTCACTGGTGCTGGCAAGAAGGAAACGCGCTTTCTTTGCTTTTGCCAAGCCAAGAGCTTTGTGGGTTCCCAAAGATCCAACCTTGAGTGTTTGAATGGGATATCGGAGATAATCCACCGGTGAAGCCGGTGATGCAAAATGTAAAATGGCATCAAGGTCGCCATCTATAAACATGTATTCAGTCACATCATGATGAATGAATCGAAAATGTTCATTTCCGATAAGGTGAGCAATATTATCAGTCGATCCGGTGATGAGATTATCCATGCATATCACATCATATCCTTTGCCGATGAATTTGTCGCAGAGATGCGATCCTAAGAAACCTGCACCGCCTGTTATGAGTATGCGTGGCATCAGCGTTGTACCTCGATTGTATTAGATAATGCACCGAGTGAATCTATGGTGCACACAACAGTATCGCCTTCTTTCACCCATAATGGTGGATCAAATACTTTGCTTCCATTCAATTCAAGAAAACACCCTGTTCCGCATGTACCGGAGCCAATGACATCTCCTGGATGCAATGTGACGCCATAACTTGCGCGTTCAATGATTTGTGCAAAAGTCCATGACATGTCTTTGACATTTCCGAGAGATACACGCTCACCATTCAATGTACATGTCATTTGCATATCATAGGTGGCACCATGTGGAGTATCTATTTTTTTTGAGGCCAGTTCATCCTTGGTCACAAGCCATGGGCCAAGGGTGGTTGCAAAGTCTTTTCCTTTTGCCGGACCAAGATTGAGTTTCATTTCATGCATTTGCATTGCACGCGCACTCCAATCATTCATCACCATGAAACCTGCGATAAACTCATCGGCTTTTGATGCCGGAATATCAATTCCTTTCTTTCCAATGACGATAGCAACTTCCAATTCAAAATCCAATTGTTCCAAATGCATTGGGCGAACCGTGATCGGTCCCGGACCAAATACAGCTTGATGATTTGTGAAGTAAAAAATAGGAATCTCATCAAATTCAGGAATCATCTCGAGCCCACGATTACGTCGAGCAGCTTCCACATGTTGTCTGAATGCATATCCATCACGCATAGATGTGGGATGTGGGACAGGAGAAAGCAATTGTACATCATGTTCAGGAATACCGATATGCTTCATGTCACCGGACATGCCTTCCAGTAATAATGCATCATGCATTGCTGCTTCCCCAAGGCGAAGGAATGAAAGGATGTCGGAAGGAAGATATGGCAATGTAAATGCGGCATCAGACTTCACGCTGGAACGCATAACAGCAAGATCAAACACAAGTTGATTGCAGAGAATACCCAAACGCTCAATATTCGGAGCCGGTTGAAATGTGATGAGTTTCATGATTATTCCTTAATAAAAAAGGTGTCCGTTTTCAATCGAACACCTTCAAAATTACTGAATTTCAGAGTTAAAGCTGAATGGAATATTAACTCTCGAGGGCATGCCTCAAGGATAATGCGCCAACTGTTCCAAATCCGGCCAAAAAGAGCAATTGGAATGGAATGGCTGCTATTTCCAGATAAAACAATGAAATGGAAATTCCAATGATGAAATAGATTGTGAAGAACAATTCAACCAATACAGCACCACCTATTTTCTTCTGAACATATTTTTTCTTTTTCCATTCACCATCGGCACCTACGATTTTGTATTTCGGTGTGCGAAGGAATGCTGTTTTCTTTCCTGTTAATGCTTCAAACACCGCTTTGGTATTATTGACTGCAAAACCCATGCTTCCAGCCATAAATACCGGGAAAAGCATTAGTCTTCTGCGCCAATCAAGATGTATTGCTCTTTGAGCATACATATAGAACATGAATGTACTTACGGATGCAAGAACAAAAATACCCATCATCGTGAAAATAGAATCATATCCTTCAACCGTATTTTTGATCACCACCAATGGAACATTCAAAAACGCAGTCAAAAGTATGAATGGAAAAACAATATTACTTGTAAGATGCACAGTACATTCCAATTTCACTTTGAGTGGAAGTGAGGAGCTCCAAACCATTGGTAATAATTTCTTTGCTGTTTCAACAGCGCCTTTGGTCCAACGGAATTGCTGGGTTTTCAGACCATTGATGTCTGCCGGCAATTCTGCAGGTGAAGTAACATCATTCAAAAACACGAATTTCCAACCACGAAGCTGAGCACGATAGCTCAGATCCAAATCTTCGGCCAATGTATCTGCATGCCAATTGCCTGCATCTTCGATGCAAGACTTCCTCCAAATTCCGGCCGTACCATTGAAATTGATAAAAAATCCGGCTTTATTACGTACTTGTTGTTCAATCACGAAATGACCATCAAGAGCCAAAGCCTGAGCTCTTGTCAAATAGGAATAATCTTCATTCAAATGTTCCCAACGTGTTTGCACCATTCCCACGCCATCATTGCGAAAATGCGGAATGGTTTTCATCAAGAAATCTTTCTTGGGAACAAAATCAGCATCGAAAATCGCAACGAATTCACCCTTGGCTTTTTCGAGTCCGCTTTTCAAAGCACCAGCTTTATAACCGGTGCGATCTATGCGATGAATATGTTTGATGTCAAAACCACGGGCAGCCCATTCGGCAACCAATCGACGTGACACTTCAACTGTTTCATCGGTTGAGTCATCGAGAAGTTGAATTTCCAATTTGTCTTTTGGATATTCCATTTCGCACACTGCATTCACAAGGCGCTCAATGACATATACCTCATTGAATACGGGTAATTGCACGGTGACTAGTGGTAATTCAGCAGGAGCTTCAAGATTGGGAGTTGCATAAGCACGAGTTTTGTGATAGTAGTAAATCATCACAAGTCCGTGAAGACCGAATGCAAAAAGAATGCTTAGCGAGATAAAGTACACAATGAGTATTGCAACTTCCATGGTATTTGTTTGGAATTAGAGTGAGTGAATGGTTGCCCGATACGGGATTACCATCCCGATACCACGGCAAGAAGAATATCTTCGCCAATTTGCTGCAGAGCTGCGATAACCGCATCCTCTCTTGCTTGTTGCCCCTGACTTATGAGATAGACTTGAAAGTTAGAGAATGTTCGTTTCCAGACTTGCTTTCGCTTGACAATATCTGTGTATTCTGTTTCGACAGAAACGGTGATTCTTCTCTCTCTTTCAACTTCACCAGGGCTGACCGACACAACAACATCTTCAATTCTGACAATTGTTGATTGTAATTGCGCATCACCATTGGCATCCACAAGCACAAGGGTATTGTCATTCCGAAATTTGTCAAGCAAACGCCTCGTCAGTACATCTCTGAATCGAGGATTTCCAAAACCGCTATTGTCTTGAACCGAAGAAAGACTGATCGTCTTGAGATGATCCGGTATGGATCCGCCGGTAAAAGAATAGCATCCCGACAACAACAGTATGCAAATTATGGAAAGGATGGTGAGTAGTCTATTACTGAAATATGAATAGTTGTTCATCATTGTTATACTCGATATTTCTTCATTGCAAAAATGGATTATTGAGTTGCTCTTCACCGATGGTTGTCAATGGCCCATGACCGGGAAAGACGATGGTGTCTTTAGGCAATGGCATTAGGCTTTTTGCAATTGATGACAATAATGTTTCGGTATCGCCACCGGGCAAATCAGTTCTTCCTATACTTCCCGCAAATAATGTGTCTCCCACGAAAGCACATGAATGCTCATGATCCACAAAACAAACGCCTCCTTCGGTATGTCCGGGAGTATGAATTACCTCACAATTCCAGCCTCCACAGAAAAGAATATCTCCATGATTGATCATTCCGGTAGGTTGCACATTTCCCAGCTTGAATGGTAATGGCCACACGGTATGGGCTTGTTGATCAAGCAATCTATAAGCATCCAATGGATGCACCAAAATGTCCCATTTCTTTTCTGCACAATGTTCAGCATCCGCTGTATGATCCCAGTGGGTATGAGTGAGCCATAAAGCCTTGATTTTGACTCCTTTTTCAGCGGCAAATGACGAAAACACGTGAACACTTTCATGAGGGGCATCTATGATGATGGCACATGCCTGTGACAAATCAAGCAACATATAGCCATTTGTGGCTACCGGCCCGGATTCAAGTGCAAGAACTTGTAAATGCTCTGCATCTGGCAATGAATAACAATGCATTCCTTCCATTATGCTTGCTCCGGTAGTCTTAGCGTAAACTCTGTGATCATTTCGCGTCGATTTCCCTTTGCAAGCTCACCATATCGAGCATCATGTTTCTCACGGAGTGCCGGTGAAAGGGCGATACGATATTCCTGTATGGCCGATAGATTTTTCGCTTCATAGGTAATCCTGAATGAATCATGCCCATCCATCGCTGGCTCTATCACTCTGAGGAATTGACATGATTGAAATACTCCAGTTTGCATCACATCGGGAATATGCTCGGTTCTCATCCATTCCACCCATTCTTCGGCGATGGATGAGTCCACATGCATGGATACTTCATAAAAAGCAGACATTCATTCCTCCTTCAATACCGATAAACCTCTCACAATTTCAGGTATTATGTGCCATAAGAAAAAGAAATGGCATAAACGTGAATGCAGAGGCGTGATTTCATCGTAATTTTGTAATCGATTGCACAAAAATGTGAATTCCTTGCGGATTCACCGACATGCTTGATGGATTCTCTTTGATATGCAATCCCGGAGATATGCACACTCGGTATGAAAAAAGAACCAACTCAGCGATTGGAGCGAGGCGAGGCCGGCGCTCAAATCAGATTTCTCTTGTCATTTTATAAA
>Ga0129336_10001986_pt1 | contig 12571 bp, 10 predicted proteins | sample CPB6_02_DNA_FD_96878 | JGI IMG/M metagenome (GOLD analysis project Ga0129336, IMG submission 96878) | Freshwater to marine salinity gradient microbial communities from Chesapeake Bay, USA - CPBay_Sum_0.6_0.2_DNA | ecosystem: Environmental > Aquatic > Marine > Coastal | place: USA: Chesapeake...
AATTTGATCCAAGGGCTTTTTAACAAACAAGCTCATGCGTTGGTTTTTTAGGAGTTCTAAGATAGGTAATGCGGGCCTAAACTGTCAATTTTTATGATTATTCAGGCTTTTTACCCCGAGCAAGGGCTAGATAGTAAAGGGGAACACCCATCAACACAATAATCAATCCAGGCCAGGTAAACTCGGGTTTATAAATGATCAGTAATAGGCAAAATGCGGCTCCCATCAGAATATAAAGCCCTGGTAAGAATGGATATCCAAACGCTTTATAGGGACGCTCCACATCGGGTTGTTTTTTTCTCAAAATAAAAATTCCCAAAATAGTGAGCATGTAAAAAAGTACTACAACAAATGAAATCATGTCCAGCAATTGTCCGTAGCGTCCACTTAAACTCCAGATGGCCGCTACAATACATTGCACCCATAATGCAACCTGTGGCACAGCTTGTTTATTGAGTGTACCCGCTTGTTTGAAAAACAAACCATCTTTTGCCATGGTGTAGTATACTCTGGCCCCAGCCATAATAAGACCGTTGTTACATCCGAAGGTGGAAATCATAATCAATACAGCAATTAATGTAGTGCCGAAGGCCGGAAAAATGATGTTTGCAGCTGCAACAGCAACACGGTCATCGGCTGGGAAAGCTAAATCCGCTAGGGGTAGCACATGCAAGTACATCAAATTGGCAGATACATAAATCAGCGTAACAATCAATGTTCCCAGTAGTAAACTCAGCCCAATATTTCGTTTTGGGTTTTTCATTTCCCCTGCAATAAAAGTCACATTGTTCCAGGCATCGCTGCTAAAAATAGAACCAACCATAGCCGCTGCTATGGCGCCCATCAGAGCGGCACCTCCAATAGGAGTCCAAGAAGTAGGAAGGAGTCCACCTTCACTATCTTTTGCACCCAGGTTCTGTGCAGCCTGAAAACCCGTTGCCCAATTTTCATTCCAATAACTATTTTTTACCAGTAAAAATCCAAACAAGATCAGCCCAAAGAGCGCTAGCAATTTTGCACTGGTAAAAATGGTTTGGATCAGCTTACCTTCTTTCACTCCTCGAGAGTTAATATAAGTGAGTAATACGATGATAAAAATGGCCACCAGTTGTCCCGCATATACTTTAGTGATGCCTGCATCAAATAGAAAATAATTGTTGCCCAGTTCAGGAACTAAATAAGCGAGAAACTTAGAAAAGGCAACGCCAACAGCCGCTATGGTTGCAGTTTGAATCACTGCAAAAAAACTCCAGCCATATAGAAATCCCATGAGAGGGTTGTAGGCTTCTTTCAAGTATACGTACTGACCACCAGCTTTGGGGTACATGCCACTCAACTCCCCGTAGCTAAGCGCCGCTGTCAATGTCATAAAACCCGTGAGCACCCACACAGCAATCAACCAGCCGGCACTTCCTACGTTGCGCGTAATATCTGCGCTGACAATAAAAATTCCCGAGCCTATCATAGATCCGGCAACAATCATGGTACCATCTAATAAGCTCAAAGTTGGCTTGAAAGTAGAAGTTGGGGTAGACATTTCAATTGGTATTTGCTTGGTAAGATAAACAATTCCATTTTACAGGAGCACCCTCGCTTACACCCGCCGTAAATTTTTCATTGCCATTTTTTTTACCGATTTTCGAACTCCTGCCTACTTAAACGAATTGCCATGCAACCCAAAAGCCGTCTTACGCAATATATCCTTCTGGCCATGTTACTTGGCGTTGTAGTAGGATACCTGGTTCACACCAATGCTTCTCCTGATTTCATCAAAGCATTCTCAACCCAGATTAAGCTATTGGGAAAAGTATTTATTCGTTTGGTGCAAATGATCATTGCGCCGTTGGTTTTTGCTACACTGGTAGTGGGCATTGCCAAATTAGGAGATCTTAAAGCGGTGGGACGCGTAGGAGGTAAATCCATGTTATGGTTTGTCTCAGCATCTTTGGTTTCTCTGGGGATTGGGTTGGTCCTGGTAAACCTTCTCAAACCCGGCACATTCATTGATTTGGCGCATGCCGACACAGAGGGGGTTAAAGATTTACTTACCAAAAAGCAGGAGTTTTCATTGGAGAAATTTGTGGAGCATGTGATTCCCCGCAGCTTTATAGAGGCGATGGCAACCAATGAAGTATTGCAACTTGTTGTATTCTCTCTATTCTTTGGAGTGGCCACAACCGCGATGGGAGATACTGCAAAGCCCGTTATAAAAGCCTTGGATGCGGTTTCTCATATCATTTTGAAAATGGTAGGTTATGTGATGAATTTTGCTCCCTATGGTGTTTTTGGAGCATTGGCAGCCGTGGTTGCCGCAAAAGGGCTGGGCATCTTTCAATTTTATATCATCTACTTTTTATATTTCCTGATTGGGATAGCAATATTGTGGATCCTGCTTTTGTTGGTGGGATATTTAATAATTGGTAAAAGAATGATCAGTTTATTGCGTCACATCGGTACGCCCTTGCTGATTGCATTCAGTACTACCAGCAGTGAAGCTGTATTCCCTAAATTAACGGAAGAGTTGGAACGATTTGGTTGCCGTAATAAAATTGTATCCTTCGTTTTGCCACTCGGGTATTCCTTTAATCTGGATGGTAGTATGATGTACATGACTTTTGCAAGCCTGGCCATTGCGCAGGCTTATGGTATACAATTGGACCTGGGTACGCAAGTTACTATGTTGCTTGTGTTAATGCTCACGAGCAAAGGAATTGCAGGTGTTCCGCGCGCTTCCCTAGTTATAGTTTTGGCTACTTGTTCCATGTTCGGGATTCCTCCGGAAGGAGTAGCCTTGATTTTGCCAATCGATCATTTTTGTGATATGTTTCGCTCTGCAACCAATGTTGTAGGAAATGCATTAGCAACAACGGTGGTGAGTAAATGGGAAGGAGAATTAGAGCAAGCCTAAATAATTTTAATCCGCATGTTGTTAACCTTACTAGCTACTTTTCATTGGAGTAATTTATTGCAGCCTCAGTTTTATGTTGAGAATGGAGGGCTTTGGTTATTGCTATTTGTTGTTTTTGCTGAAACCGGCTTATTCATGGGTTTTTTTCTTCCGGGCGATTCCTTGTTATTTGTTGCAGGTATCTATGCACATACCATCACTACAAAGGCAGGAGAAATTGTGCCAGGCTTAGCAAATCAATTTCTTGATCTAATTGGGCTTGGTACTATTCGCAATGAATGGATTGATCTATTTGTGCTTTCGGGTTTGATTGCAGTAGCTGGAATTTTAGGAAATAATGCAGGATATTGGACTGGTCAAAAAGTGGGTCCTGCTATGTATGGTTGGAGGGATCGTTTGCTTTTCAAGAAGAAATATTTATTTCAGGCCAGAGATTTTTATCAGCGACATGGGGGACTTGCGGTAATTGGGGCACGGTTTCTTCCATTGATTCGAACCTTTGCGCCCATCGTAGCAGGTATTGTGCAAATGGATAAAAGCAAGTTTCATTTTTTTAATGTCGTGGGGTCAATTGCTTGGGTTGTATCTATGATATTCTCTGGGTATTTTCTTCAGAAATGGATTTTTGCTCAATTTGGATTTGATTTGAAAGAGCATCTTGAAGTTATTGTGTTGGCCATTGTTTTTGTAACCACAGCGCCTGTGCTTTTCAAAATGATTTGGGGTAAAATTGCAGACGAAAAATCATAATTACGGTATGAATCAAAAACACTCCATTTTTAATCTAGCAGTTGTTGTTGCAGCGCTTGGATATTTTGTGGACATCTATGATTTATTGTTGTTTGGAATCATTCGCGTACCCAGTCTGGAGTCTTTAGGCTTGTCTCCTGCAGACGTCAAAGCCAGCGGAGAACAAATTCTTCAGTGGCAAATGTGGGGGCTTTTGTTGGGAGGAATTGTTTCTGGTGTGATTGGAGATAAGAAAGGAAGGCTCAGCGTATTGTTTGGGTCCATTGTACTCTATTCGCTGGCTAATATCGCTAATGGCTTTGTTGAAACTGTAGAGCAGTATAAGTGGATTCGATTTATAGCAGGATTAGGATTGGCAGGGGAATTAGGGGCTGGTATTACACTGGTAGCAGAAATTGTACCAAAAGCCAAACGAGGGGTAGCTACTTCACTGGTAGCGGGTATTGGTTTAACAGGTGCGGTGTTAGCTTTTTTTATGAAAGAGCTTTTTGATTGGCGGACCTGCTACTTTATTGGGGGAGGCCTTGGCATATTATTGCTCTTACTTCGCATCTCCGTCTTTGAATCTGGTCTCTATAATCAAGTGAAGTCTCAGAAAGTAGCACGTGGTAACTTTCTATCTTTCTTCACTAATGCTGATCGTTTGAAACGTTATGTGTTAGGAATCTTAATTGGACTTCCTACTTGGTTTGTAATTGGCATTCTGGTTACCTTTTCCAACGATTTTGCAAAGGAGTTTGGAATTGTTGAAAAAATCGATCCAGGCAAGGCGATTATGTTTGCTTATGCTGCCATTTCCTTGGGAGATATTTTAATAGGATTAATTAGTCAGCAGTTGCAAAGTCGTAAAAAGGCCTTATTTATTTTTTATGCAATCACGATCTTATTTATGGTAGCCTATTTTACAATGCTTTGGGAGGGAACGGCTGCTCAGTTGTATTGGATATGTGCCGGACTTGGATTTGGTACCGGCTTCTGGGCCATTTTTGTAACGATGGGGGCTGAGCAATTTGGTACTAATCTTCGCGCAACGGCAGCTACTACTATACCAAATATGGTAAGAGGTATGTTAGCTATATTTATTTTGCCTTTATTCAAGTGGCTAGAAGGACTTCCTGATTTGGGCTATGTTGATGCAGGCATTTACACTGGAGTTATTATCATGTCTATTACCCTGCTTGCTGCGGCTCTTACCCGCGAAACATTTCACAAGGATCTGGATTATTTAGAAGAATAGTACTATAATTTTTCGCTCAGCTCCAGCCAACGTAGTTCTTTTTGATCGAGCAATTTTATAGTTTTTTCTAACGCAAGTGCCGTTTCTTGTAAAAATTCAAATGAGGAATTTTCCTCATTCAATTTTGCAGTGAGTTGGTTCTTTAGCTCCGTTAAGCTCTCCATCTCTTTTTCAAGTTGCTCAAATTCTCTTTTTTCTTTGTAGCTGATACGGTTTTCCGCATTGTTTTTAGAAGTATTTTCCGTGTTACTACTGGGGAGCGTATTTTCGGTTCTGTTCTCTTTGATTACTGTATTTAACCGGCCCTTTTCCTCTCTGAATTGTGTATAGTTGCCTGGAAAATCCTTGATTTCGCCTTCCCCTGTAAATACAAAAAGATGGTCAACCAGCCGATCCATAAAATAGCGATCATGTGAAACAATTAACAAGCAGCCAGGAAATTCAAGTAAAAAATTCTCCAATACACTCAGGGTGGGTAAGTCCAAGTCATTGGTAGGCTCATCCAGGATCAAAAAATTTGGATTTTTGAAAAGCACGGATAATAAATGCAGTCTTCTTTTTTCGCCACCACTTAATTTACTAATGTAGGTGTATTGCTTGTCGGGTTCAAACAGAAACAATACCAAAAATTGAGCAGCGGTGAGTGTACCTCCTTTTTCTAATGGAAAGTTTTCGGCTATGGATTTAACAAACTCAATGACCCGTAAATCTTCCTTTAGTTGAAGGCCCTGTTGGGAGTAGTAACCAAAAACAATTGTTTCCCCAACGTTTATTTTTCCGCTATCCGCGGCTTCTAGCCCTTGCAGGATATGTAAAAAAGTGGATTTGCCCACGCCGTTTGGTCCCACCACACCAATCCGTTCACCACGCTTAAACGTGTAATCAAATCCTTTCAGGATAGGTAGTGAACCGTAAGATTTATAAACTTTTTTTAATTCAAGAATTTTTCCGCCCAGCCGGTTCATTTTTAATTGTAGCTGTAAAGATTGCTCCTGGTAGTTCTGTTTTGCCTCTTTCTCAATTTGTCCAAATCGATCCTGCCTGCTTTTACTTTTAACTGTTCTTGCCCGGGGCTGCTTTCGCATCCATTCCAATTCCCTGCGGTATAGATTTCTGGTTTTTGCTGCCGTGGCTAATTCGCTTTCCATTCTGGCAGCTTTGCGCTCCAAATAATTTGCATAGTCCCCTTGATAGGTGTATAATTTTCCTCGATCTAGCTCCCAAATTTCCTGACATACTGTATCCAGAAAATAACGATCGTGGGTGACAAGTAAAAGAGTAGTGTTTTGTCTACTTAAATAATTTTCCATCCACTCCACCATTTCTACGTCCAGGTGGTTGGTAGGTTCGTCCATAATCAACAAAACTTTTTTATTGCCGAAGCCAATATCAATCAAGGTCTTTGCCAATGCTACTCTTTTCTGTTGACCTCCACTTAAAAGACCCACGGTTTTATCCAGGTTTTTGATATTGAGTTTACTCAATATTTGTTTGACTTTTGCATCGGCATCCCAGGCCTGTAATTCATCCATTTTACTAATGGCTTTCTCCAGTTCTTCTGCTTGATCAGTGGCAACTGCATACTCGTATTGCTGGATGGCTTTCATAACCGGGTGGTCATGAAAAAAAATATTCTCAGCCACTGTTTTTTCTACTGCTAAGGATGGATTTTGTTCAAAAAAGATAACTGTGACTTCTTTGTGAATCCAACTATTTCCCTCATCCGGTTGCTCTTTGCCATCCAAAATTTTAAGCAGGGTAGACTTGCCTGTTCCATTTTTTGCAATCAATGCAATCCGGTCTCCTTCATTGATATGAAAACTAAGATCCTCGAATAAGGGCTGTATGCCGTAGCTCTTAGCTATTTTCTCAACGGAACAATAATGCATGGGTGCAAAGGTACCGGTAGTTTTTTAAGCTAGAGAACTTATTAACCAGCAAAGCAAAGCAACTATAATCAGAATAATTGCTGTTTTATATTTTTCAAGGGTCCAGCGCAAGCTGTTTTCTTTTTTGTACGCTGCAATCAGATTCATGCTTTCGGATTGTTTCAGTCTTGATAGTGTCTTTAATACAGCCGTACGGCTTTTAGCAGGCAGTATATTGCAGCATCGTAAAGTCAGTTTTGTGATTTCTTTACTGACTACACCATCTTTAGGTTCATTTATTAATTCAATAGACCTTGGAGTTAATATAAATCGAATATATTGTTCAATAAAATCTGTGTCTAACCGGTAACTATCTGCCCTAAATACTAGTTGTTCGACTTTAATCATTGCCTGCAATACTTCATCAGCGTCATTAGGAGTGGAAAAAGTTCTAGTCTGTGTCACTTGCTGAAGCCATCGTTGTTGGAGGTATTTCTCTTTTTTTAACGGATCTGTTAATGTTTCATACGCTTCCTGTATATCTTGGAACTTCTTAGTGTTGATTTCCTGCAAACCTGCAACATCAGGATGCCATTGAAGCACCAGGGCCCTCCAAGCTCTTTTAATCTCCATTGGATGTGCTCCGGGCTCTACACCTAAGATCTGGTAATAGTCTTTAAAAGTGGTCGGTGACATTATTTTTCAAAATAGCAACAGGTTGCGCCAACCCAATTTTTGTTTTTATTATAACGTGTCCCCATCATTTTCCCTTTACTGATTCTACCCAGATTGTTTACCGGAATTGGACTCGGTGCACCTGTTGGCCACCAATAAAATAATCGCACCTCTCCCTTAGCGGGGCCATCAGGTGTTGGAATACAATCTGCATATGTTACTTTCTTTTGCAAAAGCCAGTTTTCCGGGTCTTTGATATTTTTTAGCATGTCCTCCTGTAGGTCTATTTCAACTCCTTGCCCTGCAAAAGAAAATAGTGGTTTAAGAACATATTGATCCAGGTTGCTAGGCAGTTGTTTAATCTCATGTAAAAAGTAAGCGGCGGGAATATTGGGGTGATGTAGGAAGGGGAGGGTGAACTTACTGATTCTGTAAAACCAGTTAGGGTGGTTACACCATTCTACTGCTACACCTTTTTGAATAGTGCTAAAGGAAGCTTGCACTGTTTCGGATTGATTTTGTAGTTCGTCAAAAATAAGACGGTTGTAGATGCGTTTGATGGGCCTTAGTTGACCCCCGTGTGTGTAGTATAACTTATTTCCTTGACGAATGATCTCCGTCAGGCAAATCGTTTTAATTCCCAAAAGCTTTTCAGTACAGGCAAAATCAATTCTAGTTTTTTGTTTATCAGGAAATAATTCTAGCAGTACCACCTCTTCCTTTGTATGACTTCCCAGAATTAGTTGTTGTAATTGATGGATGTAAGTATCCTTTTTGAATCCATTTAAATAAGTAGTCATGGAAGCGGGAATTGGCAAGTGATTACGAAATGCCTCATCCAATAAAATCTGGTAAGCAAAGAGAGAGGGGAAGCCTTGCATTTCTATCAGTTGAGGCTCGTAGTGGCCTGCTTTATTTTGGCAAATGCCAAAATCAAAGACCATGAATTGAGGGTTGCCCTCTTCTCCATCTACTCGAAAAGAAGAGGGAATTGATTGTTCTGTCCTAGAGGAAAATGAAGCATCTTGAATAACTGATAAAATATAATTACAGGTCTCTATCATTTGGCGTTCGAATACCTTGGGGATAAAAAGAGGCGTTTCTGCGATACGAAAGTCCAGCTTGCCTGGATATTGCTTTTCAATTGACTCTAAGAGGCCTTTATACTGTGAGGGGGAATATGTTGCGTTGTAATATTGTCGGATAGCTGGAATCATTGCAATCGGATGATGTGGATTTCTAGTCTTTACAGCTAATGGTTGCGCTAAAGGTATGATCTAGGAAATTAGGTAAAACGCGGCTTTTAGTCCATTGGATTTTGTCAGCATCTTGTAAGTCAGCCAGCATATTTTTTAATTTCTCCTCACCGTGATTTTTTATAACTGTATTTCTTGTATCCTCTTGGTTAAGATAATAAATCATGCCAGTAGGATCAGCTTCCGGATGAAACTGTGTTCCAATCATGTGCGTATTAAAGCGTAAGGCCATGACAGCTCTTTCGTGAGGAACATGGGGTCTCTCTTTTTCAATGCAGAGTACTTGGCCTCCCAGTGCTTCGATTCTTTCCAGATTCGGTTGAATAAGTTGATAGTCTCGGTGGTCAACTGCATAAAACGGATTCTTTAGGCCTTTGAATAGTACCTCTTTTATACCATCCTCTGTTAGTGTGATCGGAAAAACTCCAAAAGAGGTAGATCTTCTTTTGCAAATGATTCCCACTGAAAAAAAGCGACAAGCTAATTGAAAGGAATAGCAAATAAAAAATACGGGCTTTATTTTATTTGGGTCTGCCTGTTGGTTCCAGCGATTGAGCTGGTCCAGCCACTGACACCAAGCTATATCCCAATCCTCATAGCGGGACTCTATTGGACTGCCTGGTCCTCCGCTCGATATATAGGCATGATAGGAAAGGTCTGGAATTTGTTTTTTAACTCTAACATCAAAGTAGTCTACTTGCGTTGTTATTCTCTTTTGCGCACTCCAGGATTCAATGATTGACTGGATACCCCTCATTCCTTGATTCGCTTCACCTTGATAAAGGTCGAGCACGGCTATTCGATAGGGATTCATTTGTTTATTGAACTTCATTGAGCAGTGGCATACACTTTAACTCCGTTGATATAGGTGCTTAGGGTGTTAGTTTGAAGTAATTCAGCAGGGGAGGCCTTCATCAAATCTTTATCAAGCACTATAAAATCGGCCCATTTTCCTTTTTCTAAACTTCCTTTTTTGGTTTCTTCAAAATTGGCGCGGGCTGCCCAAATTGTCATACCGCGTATGGCTTCCTGTCTGCTTAATGCCTCTTTTTTTTGAAAGCCATCCGCAGGCCATCCGGTTGCGTCTTGCCGTGTTACAGCTGCATAGAAAGTTTTGAAAGGGGAAATATCTTCAACTGGAAAGTCTGTTCCCAATGGAATCCAACCATTCTGTTTAAGTAAGGATTGATAAGCATAGGCATGCGCGATACGCTCATTCCCAAGTCTTTTTTCTGCCCAATACATATCTGATGTTGCGTGTGTAGGTTGTACGGAAGGAATAATCTGGTATTGTCCGAAATAATTGAGGTCATTCGGGTTGACAACCTGCGCATGCTCTATCCGCCAGCGTAGGTCATCCTCTTTTTTTAAGTACCGTGCATAGGTATTGAGTATGGTGCGGTTACCGCTATCGCCGATGGCGTGCGTATTCATTTGCCAGCCCCATTTTGCACACCAGCTGGCTACGCTATCAAAATGTGCAGGATTGCTTAATAAAAATCCTACATGTCCTGCTCGATCTGTGTAGTCTTTCAACAGACAGGCTCCGCGTGAACCCAGCGCTCCATCACCATATACCTTAAAACTTCTAACTGTGAGTCGATCTGTGATTAATTTTCCATTTTTTTCTGCATAGGTATAATTGTCCGGCTTATCGCTTAGCATCACATAAAGACGAAGTTGGAGTGAATCGAGATCTTGTAATTGCTTTAATTTTTCAACTACCGCAGCGTCTAAACCACAATCATCTATGGTAGTTAGCCCCACTGCCAGACAGTTTTGTTGTGCTTTTAAAATCGCTTTTTTAAAGTCGGCATCATTAGTAGGGGGGATTATTTTATTTACTAATTCCACCGCATTATCAATTAGAATGCCCGTAGGGTTGCCGTTGTTAACAACCACTTCGCCGCCAATTATTTTTTCTTTCCCTGAAATACCAGCAAGTGATACTGCTTTTTGATTGGCAATTGCTGCATGCCCATCAATACGAGTCAGTAATACAGGTCTATCAGGAAAAAGTTGATTCAAAGACGCCAGATCCGGATAGTTTTTATTCTCCCAATCATTTTGATCCCATCCTTCGCCCAAAATCCAGCCTGTTGGATTTTCTTTTGAAAATGTTTGAAGCTTATCTAAAATTTGTTCCCAACTGGTGGTACCAACCAGGTTAACACGCAGGAGGTTCAACGCATATCCTACAAAATGGGCGTGCGCATCAATAAAGCCTGGGTAGATATATTTTCCACCCGCATCCATTTTTTCAAGAAAGGAATAGCGTGACTCTAGGGCAGCCGTAGTACCCGTTTCAATTATTTTTCCATCTCGTATTGCCATGGCCTCTACCACACTAAAGCTGGAGTCGACCGTGTAGATGTTCGCATTATAAATCAATAAGTCGGCTCCTTGCTTGGTACAGGAAACAAAGAGGCTCAGCATCCCTAAACAGAGAGTTGGTATTAATTTTATTTTCATAATTATATTTATAAACCTGCCAAAAATTGATGATGAATAAAAGCAGCTACTTCCTTGAGATTACCTGTTTTATCAAATATTGCTAATTGTCTATCTGCGCCAGTTCCTTTCTCAAGAATAGATTGGACCCCTGCAATACGATCTCGGCTACCCAATTGATCCATAACGGGGTCTAAAAAATCAAGTAACTCTTGGATTAAAGCACGGGTATTCACTTCTTCTTCTTTTCCGAAATCTATTAGCGAACCTTCTACGCCATATCGACTAGCCCGCCATTTATTTTCATTCAACAAGGCCCGAGAATATTGAATAAAGTTTAAATTCTTTGAGCGTAACATATAGATGCGAGCACAAATAGCCTGGAATAGCGCAGCAATAGTAATGGTTTCGTCTACCGTAAGAGGTATATCACAAATCCTAAACTCTACCGTGTTGAAATAAGGATGAACCCGTAAGTCCCACCATATTTTCTTTGCATTATCAATACATTTTGTCTTGATTAATAATTTTACATAGTTGTCATACGCCTCAATACTTTCAAACGCATCCGGTATGCCAGTACGCGGAAATTTATCAAAGACCTTGGTGCGATACGATTTGTAGCCGGTTCTTCGCCCTTCCCAAAAGGGTGAATTGGTACTGAGCGCAAATATATGTGGCAGAAAATAGCGGGTACTGTTTGCAATATGGTTAGCCATTTCCCGACTCTCCATCCCCACATGTACATGTAGTCCAAAAATTAAATTGCTTCGGGCCGCATCTTGTAACTCATTGATGATTTCGTTGTATCGCGCATGATCAGTAATAAGTTGACTTTCCCAGTGGCTAAAAGGATGAGTGCCTGCCGCTCCCATAGCAAATCCGCAGCCCTTTGCAATTTGGCTCATTGTTTTTCGAAGTGTAGCTACCTCCTGATAAGCCTCATCTGCATCCTTGCAAATGGAAGTCCCAACCTCTACCACTGCCTGATGCATTTCTGCTTTGACTTTATCCTTGAAAATTTGTTGTCCCTCCTGTACCAGTTGTTGCTGATGGCTTTTGAGCTCAAAAGTCGTGGGGTCTAGCACCATGTACTCTTCCTCCACGCCAAGGGTAAATGTCTTATAGTTTAAGCCCATGTCTATTTTTATTAAAAAAGCCGCTCTCAAGGAGCGGCTTTAAAATAGCTTGAATTATGGATTAATTAAAGAGATAACGTAAGCCAAACTGAATTGAGTAAGTTGAGGCGATACTAACGTTATCGCGGAAGGTCTTGGTGATGATATCACCATTGGCACTTGCTAAACGATAAATAGGTAGAACTGTACCACCAGGAACCAAGCTGGTAGCATTGGTAATTGCCAGTACGCGGCTATTGTTGATGGTCTTTAATTTACCCCATCCTGGATCGATTAAGTTTCCTGCA
>Ga0129336_10001988_pt1 | contig 12565 bp, 12 predicted proteins | sample CPB6_02_DNA_FD_96878 | JGI IMG/M metagenome (GOLD analysis project Ga0129336, IMG submission 96878) | Freshwater to marine salinity gradient microbial communities from Chesapeake Bay, USA - CPBay_Sum_0.6_0.2_DNA | ecosystem: Environmental > Aquatic > Marine > Coastal | place: USA: Chesapeake...
AAATTAATTGAGGAAAAATATAAGAACCTTGACTTTAAAATAGTGACTTTAGGAGGGGAAGGTAAATTTATAAATTTCAGAAAATGTTTAGCCTGCTGCTCATCCGCTATAGCAAAATCAAGTTATTATGTGGGAGTCGATTCTGGATTTATGCATCTGGCATTACAAATTATTGAACCCGAAAAAATACACATCTTCACTAATAGAAATAAATTTTGGTCTCATCATCTTTTTAGAGCAAAAGATATGGGCGTGCAAATAAATCCAGGATTTGGTGGAATAAGTAAATTTGATATGATTTATGTTAAAATAAGGTATGATTCTCCAAAATTTATTAAGTTTGTCCACCATATAAGAGAAAGGTTAGGAATTGAACCCGCATATGACTCTTAAAGTTGAACTAAGTGTTGGGGATTTCCTTGACCGATTAAGTATATTACAAATAAAATTGAGTAATGGTTTGGATGTGAGTAAAGAAATTAATCAATATCAAGAACAATTTACCGAGCTAGATTCGTTTAGTGCAAAGCACTGGCTTGAGATTCTTGCTGCAGTAAATAAGGCGCTATGGGATCTCGAAGAAGAAAAAAGAAAACAAGTGAACCTAGAAGTTGGACATTATGTGGTTATTGCTGAGCTAATTACTATTCTCAACGACTTGAGAGCAGTAACAAAAATGAGGATTGATAAATTTTATAAAAGTTCAATAATTGAACAGAAAAGCCATAATTTTGGGTCAAATTCCTAGCAATTTGGCTTGCTTTTCGAATGCGGTAATTCTATCTCTAACTTCCGGAAGTGTGCCATAAGCTATCATCTTGCCACTTTCTAGATAAATAATTTTATCTTCGCTTAAAATTGTAGACTAACGATATGCGATTACAATTACAATTACAATTACAATTAATGTAACACTTCCGAGAAGTTTTTCAAGTGTCAAAATTAATTCATTTTGTGTTTCAGCATCTAGTGCAATAGTAGACTGATTCAAAATCAAAAGTTCTGGGTTAGTAAACAAAGCTCTCGCAATTCAAATTCTTTGCTGCTGTCTGACGCTTAAATTACTTCTAGACTCCCCAATTTTAGTTTGTAGTCTGCTTTTTGATGATTTAACAAAAGCGTCTAAATTTGCGTTCCTTAAAGCTTGCCAAATCTGGTCCTCACTTAAATAAGGCCTTTCATAATTTACATTCTCAACAAATGTTCCATTGAAAAGAATGGTCCTTTTGAGGAACACATGCAATTTTTTCTGGCCATGTTCGAATTGCGAATCGTGGAGATTGACCAGATATTTTTGCAAAACCGCTTGAAGGAGTATCTAAACCAAGAACAATATCGACCAAAGTAATTTTCCCTGAACCTGATGGGCCTACAAGTACAATAACAACTCTGCTTTTGCTTATAAATCAATACCGCTTAGTAGGAACTCATTTGAATTAGGATACTTAAATTCTATATTTTTTAACAAAACATTTCCACTAAAATCAGAAAATGATTTTGGAGACTCAGCTTCTAAAGATTTTAAATTAGAAATGGGAGTATTAAATGTAAGATTACTTTTAATTGAAAGGGCGGCTTGTTGAATCCTAAAAGTTGCTGGAATAAGTCTGCCTCCAGCCGCTAAAAATATGGTTAGATTTGTAAAAGCCTTTACTGCATCATAAAGTAAAAACTGTATTGTGGAAATTATTAGTGCGCCCAAAACTAGCATAACTACAAAATAATACTTAGACATATATGGCAACACGTTGATTTGAGCCAAAATAATTGTTTGTTTTTTCTCATGTCCATAAATTTTTTAATTGTGAACTTGAGTAAGCCACTTGTTTTAATAAATCTAATATTTAAATCATTTCATTTAATAATGTATTTATTTCAACTAAAAACTCTTCCCATATATTCCCAATTTTAAATGCTTCGGTTTTCAGCTTATTAAAAAGCAAAAAGCTTAAGCTTGCAAAAAATAAATAGGAAATTAAGCTGTATAGACAGCTGCTATGAACAATTAAATTATTATTAATAGCAAACCCAAAATATCACCAAACATAATAAATGCACTGCCGACAACTTCTTAGGCAGCTTTACTTGACCCAGCTGTTAAACTAAAAATTATCTCTTGTCTTGATACATTTGAAATATCCGCAACATCTTTTTTGAAAATCTAGTCTACTAAGATTGTGGATAAATTAATTGCTTCATTTCTAAGCGCGGTATAAATCTTTGCTGTAATTCTGTAAGAAAGAATGCTACGCGATATTAAAGAAAATCCACCTAATAGAGCAAGGCTTGCAATTTAAGAAGAAATGCTTGAGTTTTGTAAGCTTTCCAGGTTAAGAAATTTTTGGATTATTGGATTTAAAGGTATAGCGGCAACTCCCATAAAAGTTATATAACCAATAATCGCAATAGTTTTACAAATGACTTGAACTGAGAAGAGGTTGCGTAACTCTTAAATGAAATATTACATTTAGTATAGATTACGTGCCTTGAAAATAGGAAAAAGTGATCCATGTTGAACTAGATACGTGTATCATCTTCGTGTGAGCACACAAATGAATCGAATTCTCGTTACAGGTGCCGCCGGATTTATAGGTGGATCTCTGCTCGCAAGACTCGTAAATTCCAATGTTAAAGTTCTAGGTGTAGATAACTATTCGAATTATTATGATTCTCGAATTAAGTTAATGCATATAAAATCTGAGAACCTTGCAAGCAATATCGAGAGAGTCGATATAAGCAATTATGATAACCTAAAAAATATTTATAGTGAATTCTCTCCTGATACAGTTGTACATCTAGCAGCACAAGGTGGAGTTCGGGTAAGTCAATACGAGCCTGAACCTTACATAATTACAAATCAGTTAGGTTTTTTAAATTTACTTAAATTAAATAATGAATTTTCTGTCAATAAATTAATTTATGCGAGCAGTAGTAGTGTTTATGGCAATGAAACAAGTGCTCCATTTCAAGAAGATTTAATTAGCTCACCACCCAAAAGTTTATATGCAGCTTCTAAATTGGTGAATGAATTAATGGCAACTTATTATCCAAATCTTACTAAGGGAATCAGAATTGGTTTAAGATTTTTCACAGTTTATGGGCCTTGGGGAAGACCTGATATGGTAGTGGCAAAATTAATTGCAGCTGGATTACTTAAAAAAGAGTTTTCGTTGACTGCCAATCTTGAGTTAGCCAGAGATTTTACATACATTAATGATGTAATTGATACATTGGAAGATTTATTAACTTTAAATACAAGTGCCTTTGAACAATCTACGATTTTTAATGTATCTGCTGAAAATCCCCGGAGACTTGATGAGCTAATCGCAATGTTAAAAAATTTAAAAATTAATGTAAATATCAAGAAAGATATTACAAGTAAACTTGATGTGAATTTAACGCATGGATCAACTAAAAAGTTGCGCGAAGCTGGAATAAGGATACCTAAAACTAGTTTGGAGGAGGGATTAAAATATACACTTGAATGGATGTCAAAACCTATTAATAAAGATGTTCTTAAAATGATTGGTGAAGCTTTGTGAATTTTTCGGTTATTATCACTTCATTTAATTCACAAAAAACTATAACCCAGGCAATTCAATCTGCAAAATCTTTGATACCAAAACCTTTTGAAATAATAGTGATTGATGATGCCTCGGTTGATAATACTTTAATGAAAATCAAAGATGAACTTAAAGATTTTGAAGGTGGTCACATAATATCTAATAAAGAAAATATGGGACAAAGTTTTAATAGAAATTGTGGAGTAAAAACAAGTAAGTCGGATTATATTATCTTTATGGATGATGATGATATATCTTTGCCACAAAGGGCAGGACTGCATCTGAGTGCATTCGCTTCAGGTGCAGACATTTCTTACGTTTCTTCGGTCAAGATCTATGAGAATGGTTATTCTCGCAAGTATATCAATGAAGAATTTAGAAGTCGATCGCAAAGTAAAATTGATTTAATACGTCAAGTACTTGTTGGCTCTGGAATCAAGAAAAATTTGTATTCACCCAGTTCGACCTTGGCAGTTAAAAAACATATTTTTTTGGGTATTAATGGATTTGATGTTTCAATGCGTAGACTCGAAGATATTGACATTTATATAAGAATGATTGAAAATGATTGCATTGTCCATTGGACCAAAGATATAGGTGTACATAGATTCTTTTCTTATAATGTAAATAAGTCAAATTTAAAAAATCAAGAAGCGGAAAAAGTTTTGGTACATCGATATAAAAAATACTTGTCGAATCGACAATATTATATTGCGAATAAATCAATGCATATAAGAATGTGCTATTTTGATAGAAATATTTTTGGCCTACTTAAACTGCTTCCTGCCTTGATTATAATATTTATTTTTGCTCCGCAAAAATTGTTCTCATTAATTAATCGATTAGTTCATGATTTCCATCAACGATAATGAATCTTCAAGGCTTACGAGGAATGCTGATAGTCGATAAGTTTGAGTCACCTCTTTGGAGAACAGCCAGTTCACATGCAAAGAATCGAAATTGCCAAGTTGTTGCTGCCATGGATTACTTTAGTCCTATCAAATTCTTAAATTATATTCGTTTGAAGTCCCCAGATTATATTGTTTTTATGTGGAGAGAGGCCTTTGATGCTATTAGTACAAGCAATCTTTTGAAAAATAAATTAATAGATATTGATCCATTTATTTTTATACTCATACCCGATTATTTGAATGCAAACACATTCTCAGATACCGAACAGAGAAGAATTGAACAAAGTGATGGTGTATTTGTAACATGCTTAGACCTTTTCGAAAAATACTCCAACGTTTATCGACCAAAATTCTTAAAAATTCTGCACGATATACCTGATTTAGAAATAATTGAAGACATTAATCAAAAGACGTTTTTGGTAAATAGAAATAAAATAATTTGGGTTGGCAATAGCAAGTGGGGTGAACGTTTTGGATTTAAAGATCACAAAGGATTAAAGAAATTTGCTATTCCTATGGTCCAAATAATTCAGGAGAAACAGAATAACTTAAAGTTTCAAATAATTGATAGCGCAGTAAAAAAAATTTCAAATCACTCAGTTTTAAATGAAATTAGCAATTCAGGTTGCTTAATTGTTACTTCAGATTCAGAAGGAACTGGTTTGTGTATTCTGGAAGCCGCTGCATTAGGAACTCCTGTTGTTACGTTGGATGTGGGAATTGCGCGAGAGATTTTTTGTGATGATGCAGAAAGTCAAATCTCTCAAAATGACATTGGTATATTTGCGAATAAAGTTCTCATGACTTTAAAGAATCATGAAAAGATATCTAAACAAATGAGATTATCTTGGCGACAATACTTTTTTAAAATACAAAGAGATTTTGAACTTATAATTCTACCGCTTAAAAAAGAAGGTAATTGGAGAAATGAAAACAAAGCATATGATTTTAAGAAATACATTAAATGGCACATTAGATATTTAATTTATTCAGCCAACAAACTTAAAGATAAGTTACTCCAATTTTCATAGATATCATTCCTCTGATATTTAATAACGGAATTTTTGGCGTTTAATGAATACTTTTCTATTTCTTGGCGACATGAATAAGAATATTTAAGAAGTTCCAATATAGATTCTTCGGAATCCCTCCTTTCAATTAACCAACCATTGAAATTATTATCTATTAAATCACGAATTCCTTCACAATCATTAAATCCTGCTACTGGTATCCCATTCGCTAAGGCTTCTGAAACAGAATTTGAAAACCCTTCCCAAATTGATGGAGCTACTAGTACATCATATTGAACTAAAATTTGTTTTGGTTCTTTGAATGGTGGATAAATTTTAATGAATTCATGCGCACTGCTAGAGTCTATAATTGCTCTTAACTCAGGCATTAATTCACCGTAGCCATAAATATCGAGTAGAGTGTCTGGAAAATAATGATTAAACTTTATGAAAGCTTTTGCTAATTCCAAAATTTGTTTTTGATAGCAAAGTCTTCCAGCAAAAATGAATTTGAATTTATTATCGTCACGTTTAATTTTTGAACCACCCACTTCAACGTAATTTGGAATAGATTTAATTTTGTGTCTCAAGTATAAAGGATATGATTGAACATATGCTTCGAATTGTACAATAATAGATTTACAAAAAATCATACTAACAAAAATAAGTGATCGATATTTCCGTACTCGTGTTAATCGGTAAATTGAAGGCCCATTTCTTTCCGCTAGAACAATGGGTATTCTTAGGATTTTGCAAGGGACTAAAGAGTACCAATAAGCTCCGGTCATAAAACAAATCGCAATTTTTATTTTTTCTTGCTTTAATATCTTAAAAACTTTCCGTTGCCTAGAGTACTTTTGTATTATATTCGCTTTTTTAGCAGGATGGCCAATATTCAAATTTATAAATTCAATTTTTGGGTTAGAATTGAAAAATGGTTGTATTTTTTCCTGATCTAATGTAATAATTAAAACTCTGTAGCCATGATTAATTAGAAAGCTCGCAATACCAAGTGCTTGTTTCTCCATTCCCCCCATTACATTAGTCATCTGACGTGCAAAAATGCCAATCACTTTTTCATTTTTCATTCTCATAGTAATTTATTTATTGGATCTAAGATTATAGTTTTGTCGAATAGTAGAAATATAAACTCGCCTTAATTCCTGTAACACGTATCCTATTGCAAGAAAAGTAATACCACCGATAAATAAACTCATACCAACCACCAAACTTGGTAACAAGGCAACTTGTCCGGTTTTAATATAACCATTCACGGCTCTAAAAATTAGAGGCACAGATGCAAATATACTTACTGTAGATGGAAGACCTAAATATATTAAGGGTCTATTTTGAAAGGCAATTTTGATATTACTTGCAAGAATTTTTATGCCATCTCGAAAAGTTTTTAATTTAGATTGCGATTCTTTTTTTCTCGCTCGATATTTAACATCGATATTTTTGGTTGCCATATCAAAATTTATGGCATGGGCATTTAATTCAGTTTCTAAATCAAAACCTTTAGAATTTCCAGGAAAAGTTCCTACAAATTCGTGTGACATCAATCGCCATCCGGATAATGAATCTTTTATTTCGCTTGAATAAAAAATTTTATTGATGTAAGAAAATATTTTATTCCCTAATTTATGACCTTTACGATAAATTTCCGAATTAGAATTTTCAGAAATTCTTGTTCCAACAACCATTCCTACACCATTATACTTTACATCTTTTATAGCCTGTAAAACTGGGGCTATTTCATATGTTGCGTCGCCGTCTACTAATAATATGGCAGTATATTTTTTCGGCAATTTTGAAAGACATGCTCGAAAGGCTCTACCTTTTCCCAAAGCTGGCTCAAATATAACTTTGGCTCCAAAGCTTTTCGATATCAGGGCAGTATTGTCTTGGGATGCATTATCGATAACGTAAATCTCAGTATTAGGCAGAATATTTCTAACTTCCAATATGGTATCTCCTATTGAAAACTCTTCATTGTGCGCGGGGATAACTACTATAAGCTCAGCCAAGAGGTCTTGAACGTTCATAATTTTTTCAAGTTTTGTGAAAGTTCTTTCAAAATTGAAGCAATTATAGTTGCAGATGTAAGGGCGCTAAACTTACAACTTTTAATATTTTTCCAAGTGAGGCATTCTTTATAAAAAATTTCGCCTTCTTTTAACGCAAGTTCAGTTAATTGCGCTAATTCTTTTGGATTGTTAGAATATGCCACAAGTCTAGGATTGATTTCAAGTTCTGAAGAATTATTATTTTCATTTTTTATAAGTATAGAGGGTTTCCCAAGTACGGCTGCCTCAACAACAGCCAGGCCAAAACCTTCTCGTTTTGATGGATGTATCAGGGCACCGCAAGACTGAGCTATTCGGATTACGTCGGAATCATTCATATTCTCTAATAAAACTGCATTCTCTTGTAGATTATTTTGCAAAATAAAATGATTAACTTCTTGCTTAAGCGGCCCTGACCCAATTATGAAAAGTTTTCCTCGCCATCCTTTTTTCATAAGTTCCTTAGCAACTCGGAGAGCAAGAATGGGTTGTTTATCCGCAGTCAATCTTCCTAAAAAATAAATATTTTGGGAAGGTTTAAAAATTGGAGCTGGCAAGTTTGTAAGTTCTGGAAAACAAATTCCTGGTAACTTATAAATTTTTTGTTTTTTGCACAATTTTGAAGTTATAATTTGATTTGTTGAGTCCATATAGGTAAAAATTACATCAGGAACTTTTACTGATAAATGTTGCAAGAAATACCCAAGTCTAGCTGAAAAAGGATTGAAGTTTTCTTTCCAATAATCAAACGTTGGAAATTCAAACCAATCACAAACCACAATCATTTTTTGTCTTTTAAAAATTTTTACTATACGTATTAATAATAAATGTAAGAATGGATATGATGTTAAGTAAATTATTTCAGGATCATTTCGCTTAAAATAAAAGTAAATGGCCTTAGAAAATAAAACTATATTAAAAAAATTTCGATTTCCAGAAATATGAAAAGCGCCACTAGATTTTGGTAAGGAGATAAATTGAACATTGTTACGTTTTAAGTTGTAATTTTGGAAATTTAAATAAGAAACTTCGATTTTTTGAGAAGCAAGAAATTTGCTTAAATAATCAAACCATCTTTCCACTCCTCCTTTAAAACTCGGAAATGTGACTTCATTCACAAACGTAACTTTAGTCATGTCCTTTCCTCATTTCTAGATCTAAATCATGACGGGCCATTACCCTAACTAAATCTTGGAAGGAATATGAGGGTTTCCATCCAAGCACGTTGCGTGCCTTTGAGTTATCTCCTACAAGATTAGATGTATCGGTTTTTCTAAAGTTGGAGTCTTCGATATCGATATAATCTGAAATTTTCCCGTAAAGACCGATTTCCCTCATAGAGCATTCCACAAATTCCATTACAGAGTGTTGAACTCCGGTTGAAATAATAAAGTCCTCGGGATTTTCTTGCTGGAGCATGAGCCACATAGCTTTCACATAATCTCCAGCATATCCCCAATCCCGTTTCGAATTTAAATCTCCTAAAGAAAATTTATTTAATTTTTTTAATTTAATTTTGGCTAAATTTGAAGTGATTTTTCTCGTGACAAATTCTTCTCCTCGTAGTTCACTCTCGTGATTATAGGTAATTCCACATGCAACAAAAATGCCAAAATTCTTCCTATAATAATTACTTATTTGATGAGCAAAAGCCTTAGCAAAACCATAAGGAGTAATTGGATTTATTAAAGAATTTTCGTTTTGTGGTTTATCATTAGAGTTACCAAAAATCTCAGATGATGAGGCTTGAAATATTTTGGTAATTTTTTCGAATTCAAGATTTTTTATTGCTTCCAATATACGTAAAACTCCTAAACCATTTATATTCACGAATAATTCCGGATTATTGAAACTTTTATAGACAGAACTTACTCCCCCCAAATTGTAAATCTCGGTTGGACGAGTACTCTCGATTACCTTTTGAACATCACTGGCTGATGATAAATCGCCTTTTAATAATTTAACTTTTGGAAATTGTGCTTCAAAATTTCTCACTATATTTCTATCTAAATTTCTAACCATGCCATAAATACTATAATTTTTTAAATACAAAAATTTAGTCAAATATATTCCATCTTGTCCTAAAATTCCCGTTATTAATGCAGAATTTGGCATTTCCTTGCAATTATTCATGAATTAAATTCCATGTTTTTGTACAACACAATATTGCGCCCATCTTTGGTTTTATGTACTAAAGTGAATCCGGAGTTAACTAGAATCGAATTAACAGAATTAAATGTTTCTTCCTTTAGAACACCTCTTTCTCGTCCTACGTCAACCACAACATATTTAGTCACATTCAAAGTATTTGTTGCACCAAGTAAAACCTCTGGCTCCGCACCTTCTGCCTCAATTTTTAATAAAAAAATTGTTTGAATACTTAGTTTTTTTATTTCTAGGTCTAGCGTTGTAGTTAGTATTTCTGAAGAATTGGAATTAAGCTTGGCTGGGAATAAACTTGAATCACCAGTTTTATTATTATGATAAAATGGAATTTCTTTAACCTCGGAGAAAAGTGCTTTTTCTATTAGTAAATTATCAATATAGGAAGTATTTATCCGACTTGCAAGATTTTCAAAACTTTCTGGCTCAAATCTTATAAACTTTGCATTTGGGAAATATTTGGCTGCTATTAATGTAAATTCTCCGATATTGGAGCCAACATCGATTATAAAATGATTTTTTATAAATTCCTGATTGGATTTCTTCGACAAATCCAAAAGGAGTTCTTTCAATAAGTATTCTCTACCGAGAAGTTCTAGTCTAGCATTTATTCCAATTAAATATCTACTAATTCTCTCAGGGTGATGAATAAATATATGTTCATTACTGGTTTTTTTGCAACCCGATATTTTAATCAGATTTCCATACTTTGAGATTTTAAATTTACTTTTGAACTTTATTTTTGTATAGTAAATTAAAATAGGCCTTGGCAAGCTCCATATCAACTTACGTATAGGTGATTTCAGCGACATCACTAAGTTAGATCCAATCTGTATGCCAATTAGTTAATTTATAATCAACAATAAATTTAGATAATTTGTTTAATTCAAAAATATAATTATTAGAGTACCTTGATTTATTCATAAACTTATGGTGTGTTTCTAAAAATAAATAATTAATTTGCTTGTGGTGTGCGATAAGGTCGTTTACTAAGTTCATTTCCTCCCCTTCAATATCGATTTTCACTATGTTATAGTATTCTCCATTAGCAAAGTAATTTGACAATTTAGAACATTTTACTTCACTAAAAATACTTTGTTCAATTTTGAATTTATCGTCAATAGTTGAAGCTGAAATGCTAGTGGTAATTTTGTCATTAAAATGTGCGGGGTGAAAATTTAATTTGATTTCGCCTTCATAGTTTGATAGCGCCTCTCGTTTCAATACAATATTTGATTTATTTTTAAATCTTTTATGTAAAAATTTAAAAGCTTCTGGATGGGGTTCAATTGCAATTACATTGAAACCCAGCGCAATTGCCGCGGAACTGAAATGTCCTTTATTTGCTCCAATATCAAGAACCAAACCTAACCCTGAAAATGAATTGTAATCTGGCATTTTAGATAGAACTAATTTTTTATAGCGATTAGTCCAATATTTATTACTTATCCATTTTGTGAAATATCGAGAATAATTTCTAAATTGACGATAAATGCGCAACATAAATCTAGGAGTTACTGTCCTAATAATACTTTTCAATTGATGTACTCCTAGTGAATCTAGCTAAAAATTAATTGCGATTTATTTTTTTAAATTATTGATTAAATTTAACACTGTCGTATTTTAGCATGTTTCGATCATTTAATTTTAAAGATTTTTAACTTAGAGTTTCTTGTTTGAAATGCATACTATGGAGCACTATTCGAAATTTTTAAATACAAACCAAATCCGCAAACAATTTTTTCAAAACTATCTAAGTGAGCCCGCTCGGGATCGAACCGAGGACCCAAAGATTAAAAGTCTTTTGCTCTACCAACTGAGCTACGGGCTCCAAGTTTACTCAACTAATTATCCGACAGCAATAGTAAATAAGCAAATCATCGTTAAGACTAACTTTTGTATGGTATTAAAGGTACTGAATAGATACAATACGTCAAACCAAAATGTTGTTTGAATTTATTTTGCTGCAAATTTCTAAAATTAGAGATCAATTTACGATATATTTATGATGGTTAAACATAAATTTCAATTCATTAATACATCGAAATATCATTTATTAAGCTCATTTAAAAAATCATGTAAACTTCGCCAACTAAAAATATTTGTATTTGCAAGATTGTTATTAGTTAGAATGACTGTTTCTTCAGGTGAGCCTAAAATTGAATGAGCTTTAATTTGTAAATTATAAAAAGTTTCCATGTATTCTTTAATTTTTTCTACGGTATATAAATGTGTTGGACAGATATTTCTTATAACAAATAATTCAAAATTCTGCTCTAAAAACAATTTAATATATATTGCATAATTTTGATATTGTCCATACTGTTTAAGTGAATTTTTTTCAACAAAATAATTAAATTTGGTATTATTTTTTGCACTCACTATTAAAGATTCAATAAGGCCTTTTGAGCTAGCATCTAAATTCTCTGAATAAACATTAGCTAAACGAAAAATTACTAATCCATTACCTGTGGATTCTTGGAATTTACGTAATTCATACTCGCAGTTAATCTTCATTTCTGCATAAAATCATTGCGGGTTTAATTCAGAACTCTCATTCACCACCCCAGCATTTTGGCCATACACGGTACCTCCAGAAGAAAAAAATATGAGTCTTATGTTTGGTCTTGAAATGCTTGATAATTTAGCCAAAAACAACTTTAAATTCTCCAGATCTTTCTTAACTTTAAAATCTTCTGACCTTGGTCTAGAACTCCCGCTGCACCAAAAAATGTTTGCTTCCATAAATTCTTCATTACATTTTTTATGAGTTTGATCATTTCATCGATTTCTAAATCAGTTCTACCGAATTTTAATATCTCGTTTTGAATTAAATAAGTTTCGTAAAGCGA
>Ga0129336_10001989_pt1 | contig 12560 bp, 12 predicted proteins | sample CPB6_02_DNA_FD_96878 | JGI IMG/M metagenome (GOLD analysis project Ga0129336, IMG submission 96878) | Freshwater to marine salinity gradient microbial communities from Chesapeake Bay, USA - CPBay_Sum_0.6_0.2_DNA | ecosystem: Environmental > Aquatic > Marine > Coastal | place: USA: Chesapeake...
AAAACTATTTAAGATTATGAGCGAATTACCTATACATATCAAACCCTATTTAAGATTAGCTGGATTAGAACCTTTAGTGATTCGTCCTGAAACAAATTTTGTGAATGTTGGTGAAAGAACCAATGTGACAGGCTCTAAAAAATTTGCAAGACTCATTAAAGAAAATAAATTCGAAGAAGCTTTATCTGTTGCACGTCAACAGGTAGAAAATGGTGCACAGATACTTGATATCAATATGGACGATGCTTTACTTGAAGGCATAAAAGCAATGACGACTTATTTGAATTTATTGCAGAGCGAACCGGATATTGCAAAAATCCCTATCATGATTGATAGCTCAAAATTTGAGATCATCGAAGCTGGATTAAAATGTGTACAAGGAAAATGTATTGTGAACTCTATTTCGATGAAAGAGGGGGAAGCAAAGTTTATAGAACAAGCGCATATTTGTAAAGCCTATGGTGCTGCAGTCATTGTAATGGCATTTGATGAAGTTGGACAGGCAGATACTAAAGCAAGAAAAGTAGAGATTTGTACACGTGCTTATAAAATTTTAGTTGAACAAGTTGGATTCGACCCACAAGACATCATTTTTGATCCAAACATTTTCGCAGTTGCAACAGGCATCGAAGAGCATAACAATTATGCAGTAGATTTTATAGAAGCAACAAGAGAGATAAAAGCCTTAATGCCTTTGGCAAAAGTAAGTGGTGGCGTGTCGAATGTATCTTTTTCATTTAGAGGTAACGATGCAGTTAGAGAAGCCATTCATGCGGTGTTTTTATACCATGCAGTAAATGCAGGAATGGATATGGGTATTGTAAATGCAGGTCAATTAATTGTGTATGATGAGATTGAACCTGAATTAAAACAACTTTGTGAGGATGTAATTTTGAATCAAAACAATGATGATAACCAAGCGACTGAAGCATTGATTCAATATGCAGATGCCTTGAAAGCAAAAGGAGAAGACGCAGGACAAGTGGCAGAAGCCAATAGTAAAAAATTAGCATGGAGATCGGGCACTGTTGAGGAAAGACTAGCACATTCATTGATCAATGGTATTACGGATTTCATTGAAGCAGATACAGAAGAAGCAAGACTTCAATACAGTGCACCATTGGAAGTGATTGAAGGACCTTTGATGGCCGGCATGAATCAAGTAGGTGATTTATTTGGCGCAGGTAAAATGTTTTTACCGCAGGTAGTGAAAAGTGCAAGGGTGATGAAAAAGAGTGTTGCCGTGTTGACACCATTTATCGAAGCAGAAAAAGAAAGAATAAAAAATGCCTCTGCAAATCCAAATGGTCAAACGAAAGGGCCTGCTAAAATTTTGCTAGCCACAGTAAAAGGCGATGTGCATGATATTGGTAAAAATATTGTGGGTGTGGTATTGGGCTGTAATGGATACGAAATAATTGATATTGGTGTAATGGTGCCTGCAGATAAAATTCTTGCAGAAGCAGAAAAGCATCAAGTAGATATCATCGGATTAAGTGGATTGATCACGCCATCATTAGACGAGATGGTTTACATCGCAAAAGAAATGAAACGTCGTGGCATGACCATTCCTTTAATGATTGGAGGCGCGACGACTTCTAGAATGCATACTGCAGTTAAAATTGCACCAGAATACAATGATGGGGTAATACATGTATTGGATGCATCAAGAAGTGTGACTGTAGCTGGATCCTTGTTGAACAAAGAAACTAAAAAGCCATTCCTAGCAGAATTAGAACAAGCATACACCCAATTAAAGACAGACTTTGACAATAAAAAAACAGTCAAGCAAAGCATCCCCTATGCTACAGCATTAGAAAATAAAGTATCGATTGATTGGAGTGAATTTAATGCAACTGCACCAAGTTTTACAGGAAACAAAGCCATTGAAATAACAGATCTTTCTGTACTAGTAGACTATATAGATTGGAAACCATTCTTTATTGCATGGGAATTACATGGAAATTACCCAGCCATTTTAACAGATGAAGTTGTTGGTGAAGTAGCAAGTAAATTATACCAAGACGCACAGGCTTTATTAAAAAAGATCATTGCAGAAAATTGGTTAACTGCAAAAGCAGCAATCGGTTTTTGGCCAGCAAAATCAAATGGCGATGATGTGACTGTTACGGACGGTTCAACAAATATTGATTTGCATTTCTTAAGACAACAAGCAAAGAAAGCAGCAGGTCAACCAAATTTCTCTTTGGCTGATTTCATTTGTCCTGCATCAGAAAACAAAGCAGATTATATTGGTGCATTTGCGGTGACCATTCATGGAATCGAAAAACATATCAAAGCATTTGAGGAAAATTTAGACGACTACAATAAAATAATCTTACAAGCATTAGCAGATCGATTTGCAGAAGCATTTGCTGAATATTTACATGCTAAAACAAGAAAGGAATTCTGGGGCTATGCAAAAGAGGAGCAATTAGACAACGAGGCATTGATTCAAGAAAATTATGTGGGTATTCGTCCTGCACCAGGCTATCCTGCTTGTCCAGACCATACAGAAAAATATACTTTATTTAATTTATTAAATGCAGAACAACATACTGGCATTAGTTTGACAGAAAGTTTAGCCATGTATCCAGCATCAAGTGTTTGTGGATGGTATTTTGCACATCCTCAAAGTCAATATTTTGGATTAGGTAAAATTCAGCAAGACCAAGTCGTTGACTATGCGAAAAGAAAAAATCAATCTTTAGAGTATATCACCAAATGGTTACAACCTGTAATTGATTAACCCTTTTCAAACAACCACCAGAATTTTTTTCTTGGTGTAACCACATAACTTGAAACGTATTTTCGAATATGTTCAATGGCTTCGTCACAGTCATCGGTTAATAAGATAAAGTCTTTGTCTTCTGGAGAAATAGTACCTGCTGCAATCATATGTTCCATCCATTGAATGAAAGGTTCGTGGTAGTCTTTACCCATCACCACAATTGGAAAATTTTTGATGATTTTAGTTTGTACCAATGTAAGGGTCTCAAAAAATTCATCTTGTGTACCAAAGCCACCAGGCATAATCACAAAAGCATAGGAATACTTTACCAATAAAACTTTTCTGATAAAGAAGAAGCTAAAAGTGATAGACTTATGTACATATGGATTAGGGGATTGTTCAAAAGGCAATTTAATATTACAACCAATAGACTGCCCGCCAATTTCATAAGCACCTCTATTGGCCGCTTCCATAATGCCTGGACCACCACCAGTCATGGTAACAAAACCTAATTCAGCAATTTTTTGACCCATTTTTCTGGCTTGCTCATAATAAGGATGGCCTTCTTTAAATCGGGCAGATCCAAATACCGTGATGCAGGGGCCAACAAAATTAAGCGCTCTAAACCCTTTAATAAATTCAAAGAATATTTGAATAGCAAATTTAAACTCCTTCAACCTTGGCCGAGGACCATCTAATTCAACCAATTTTTGCGCGGGAATTATCTTTTTATCAGGTATGGACTGGTCATTTGTTTGCATATGCTTTGATCACCATTAATGGCAATGAAGTTAGAATAAAATAAGTATTAAACGTCTAAATCAACTAAATTTGACTACCCAATTTGAAACTTCCAAATGAAAAAAAGCTTTTACTTTTTAAGTTTACTCTTTACGCAATGCATTTGTATCGCTAACATTGGACAATCAAACCAAGTCACATTCGAACAAGTCCAAATGTATTCTAGTATTCAACCAGAAGGAAAATATTGGCATCCTACTTCAACTCAAGTGCAGGCATTTGCTAGCATATTAGATACGGCACTTTTTAATCCATTACAACTTCAAAGAGATACAAGTTTTATAACTAAAATAAAAATTTTAAATAAGCCAAATCAAATTGGCAAGATCGTGATTGATTGGAATCAAAGCCAATCCTCGGCTTTTCATGCTTATTTAGAAATTTATGAATTGCAACCAGAACAAACATTTAGCAATTCAATGGTGAATGTTGTCATTCCAAAAAAAGATAGCATTCAATCCACCTGGTTTTTAACCTGTACTATTTTAGATGCAACTAAAAAGCCTGTCTTCCAAAAAACTATTTTAATTGGTATGATTCCAATTGCCAACCAAGGTATTGGCTACCCAATGAATCTACCGGTTTCTCCTCCAAAAAGTTTATTCAAAGCCATTCAATCTGGCATCAGTTATTTTGATAAAGACGGGGAAGAATTGGCTTACATTGAAGCAAAAGTGCCGATAAGTTATGCCTCTGATAATTTCATCATGCCTTTATTACAAGCTAAGCCAAGAATTAGTGTAGATACAAGTAAAGATTTTTTTCAGTTTACACAAAATAATTCAAGGGTCGTGCTTAGAACGCCCACTGCGATGATGCAGAAAATAGATACAAAAGATAAAACAAGCAGCAATCCTTTTTTTGCTATTTTACCTGAAATTAAAAAAAGGACCAACACCCTATTTAAAGAATACTATCAAGCAATACAACCACTAAGAAATACAAGTGAAAATAAAGACTATTCTTTGGAGGCCTATATTGAATTCAATCCATTCATTGATCCAGAATTACGAGCTACCCCACCTATTCGATTTTTACCAGACAGTATTCATAAAATTTATGCAGACACAAATTTAATTGGCAGATTTAAAGTAGTTGAGCAACCGGCCTATACTGAATGGATGTTCAATTCAAATAAAATATACAATGGGTATGACTCAAGTTCGATGTATACATTAAATACGAACTATCCAAAAGGAATGGTCTTTATCTCCAAATCGGTTGAAGGAAGGATTGGGAAGGATACATTTAAAATTCTTTTTAACAGTGAGATTGATGTAAAAATTATTTATCTCAATAACCTTCCAATCTTGGCGACAAAAGGAAGAAATAAGCCAAATTACTTAATACCAATCGAACAAGTAAAACATAATTCTATTTCCGCGCTCTTACTTTTAATTGCGTATAGTGAAATTTTTCAATCGCCAAATTAATCATGCATGCGCGTCGTAAGTTATAATGTCAATGGAATAAGAGCAGCCATTAAAAAAGGTTTAATTGAATGGCTTAAAGACTATCCAGTGGATATTTTATGTGTTCAAGAAACAAAAGCAAGTAGTACAGATATTGACATCAATCTTTTAACCGATCTTGGTTATCATATTGCATGGTATCCCGCCCAAAAAAAGGGCTACAGTGGCGTGGCCGTTTTTAGTAAACAAAAGCCGAGTCTTGTTGTTCAAGGTACTGGACATGAAATGAGTGATGCCGAAGGACGTGTAATAAGAGTCGATTTTGGAGACCTTACCATTATCAATGCCTACTTCCCCTCAGGGACAAGTGGAGACCTTAGACAAGCCTATAAATACCAATGGTTGGATGAATTTTACAATTGGGTAGAAGCACTCAGAAAAGAAAGACCAAATATTATTGTAGCTGGAGATTATAATATTGCACATCAAGCAATCGATATCCATGATCCTAAAGGGAACAAAAAATCTTCTGGTTTTTTACCCGAAGAAAGAGCTTGGATGGATCAGTTACTTGCAAATAATTGGGTGGATAGTTTTAGGCATATGCATGAAGACGCGGTTGGCGCTTATTCTTGGTGGAGTCAAAGATTTCCTTCTGTTAGATTGCAAAACAAGGGATGGAGAATTGATTATCTTTGTACGACAAAAATATTGTCAACTAAAATTAAGAATGCCTTGATCCTTCCAGACATAAAGCATAGTGATCATTGTCCCATTGTTGTTGAATTAAAAAAATAAATCCATGTTTGTATCCAATATTAGTTTTCAAGTAGATCCTTCTATAGAAGCAGCATGGTTGAACTGGGTAAAGCAAAGCTTTATACCAAGCTGTCTTTCCACCGCCTGCTTTGTAGAGCACAAACTCTATCAATTAGACTTAGCAGCAGATCAGCCTCCTACTTTTACCCTTCAATTGTTTAGTCAAACTGCTGCTCAAATAGCTGAATTCCAAGCAAAACACGCAGAAACACTCCTTTTTAACGTCACAGAACAATGGGGAGAACAATGTTTTCACTTCAATACAAGCATGAAAATTGTGAATTGATTGTGGATAGCTAGCCTCCGAAAACCCTTAACTGGCCTCATTTTCATTTTTAAAAACGCTGTAAATCAATGCTGTAAGGGGTTACAGCAATAGCCACTTTATGTTGCTCCAAAAATGAAATATAGCTCTTGGGCGGAAAACCTTACTATTTAAGGGTTTTAGTGGAAAAATAAAAAATAAAAAAAACACTAAAATATTTTTTTGTTTCATCAAACCCAATAAATTTGTTCTATCGTTTAAAACTATAAAAAACACATCTATGAACAAAGCAGAATTGATCGCACACATCGCTGACGCAGTTGATTGTCCAAAAACACAAGCTAATGCAGCTTTAGACGCTTTTATCGAAGCAGTAACTAAATCTTTGAAAAAAGGTGACAAAGTAACTTTAGTAGGTTTTGGTACTTTCTCAGTATCTAAGCGTGCTGCAAGAACTGGTCGTAACCCACAAACAGGTGAGACTATTAAGATTAAAGCAAAGAAAGTTGCTCGTTTCAAGGCTGGTAAAGAATTGAGCGGCAAGTTGTAATTTCAAATTTATTTGAATAAAAACCCTCGGATAATCATTTATTCAGAGGGTTTTTTTATATTTGCAGTCCAATCACAATTTAAAAATTATAATATCATGGGTAGAGGAGATAAAAAAACAGCAAAAGGAAAGCGCTTTTTAGGTTCTTTTGGTAAGAGCAGACCACACAAAACAAGAAATATTAAGGCAGCAGCTCCAAAGGCAAGCGCTTAATTTTTTTAAAAATAGATTCCCCCGATTATTCGGGGTTTTTTATGCCTATTTTTGCATTATGAAAAGCATTTACTTATTATTTGTATTTCAATTAATTGTCTTAGCTGGAAAAGCACAATGCTCCATCTGTACTAAAACAGCTGCGCAAATTGGTGAAGAAGCTGGAAAAGGATTTAATGTTGGTATTCTCTATTTAGCTGCAATGCCATTTGGCATCATGGGCTACGTCGCATACAGATGGTGGAAAAACGAGAAAGCTAGTTAGTTTTATTCTCAAGTTTATAGTTCAGCTTTTATCAAGCCTTGCTTACAAAAACTTATTTGATTTAATTTTAGTTGTTCAATCAGAGCATCATTGGCATCCAATTGATCCCTTGATGCAAGGGGGTGGTATAAATGGTATTGTACGCCACCAAATTTGATGAATTTTTTCTTTACACCTGCATGCAATAAACGAATACAAATATCTGTATCCTCTCTACCCCAACCACTAAAGGATTCATCATACCCATTCACTAGGTATAAATCTGATTTCCAAAATGCCATATTACATCCTTTGACATCATATAAATGCTTCCCTTTTGTTTTATAGTTATTTTGTAATAAGTGCATGAGCAATGGTATTCTAAGCGTATTGAAAAAGTTTTTCCCCTTCCACCTTAGTGTTGCAAAATTTATTTTCTCGGACTCCAACAAGACTTCAGTAATTTTTTTACCTAAAAGCAATCTACTTCCTGTTACAAAAGAACCTGCTGTTCTAATGCTTAAATGATCTTCAATAAAATGTTGGTCTAAAATAATATCCCCGTCTATTTGAATAATATATGCTGATTGTGCCATGCTGATTGACTTATTTCTTATGGCAGCTAATCTAAAGCCATTGTCTTCGTGCCAAACATGTACAATATTTAGTGTAGGATGTGCTTCTTTAAACTTTTGAATCAAATTAGCAGTCCTTTCATCAGAACCATCATCAGCAATAAGGACCTCATTAGGCAATATAGTTTGATGTAAAACAGACCTCAAAGTTTGTTCTAATGCTTTAGGCCAATTGTATGTTGCAATGATTAATGCTACGGAGGTATGCATCAAAAATAATTTTGTGTAAAACTAAAAATATTGAACCCTTCATTGATTGTTGCTGTCTCTATATCTTGCTCTAATTTTTTAAGGTCTACCTGTTGCATTTTATGTGCGAGAATCAGCTGAATTGCTTTTGTGAAGATTATTTTTTTGTAGTTGCCTAATGCATTGTTGGCAATTTGATGGGCATCAATTGCCTGCATCAAGTCATTGATTCCAAGACCCTGTGAAGCAACGGTAGCCACTACTTTAACCAGGTCTTCTGACACCCCATTCTCCATCATCATTTGTCGAATGTGGTTGGTGAAAGTTTGTGCGTCTGGTCGATCACTCTTATTCACTACAAATACATCAGCTACTTCCATTAATCCCGATTTCATCATCTGTACATCATCTCCTGCTTCAGGTACTAGCACGACTACTGTTGTATCAGCTAAAGAAGCTACCTCTACTTCGGATTGTCCCACCCCTACTGTTTCAACTATAATTTGATCAAATCCTACGGATTGTAATAAAGTTGTTAGTTCTATCATAGAACTATTTAATCCACCTAAATGTCCTCTAGAAGCTAAAGAACGAATGAATACTTGAGGATGCAAATACCAATCCTTCATGCGGATACGATCTCCTAAAATTGCTCCTTTGTGAAAAGGCGAAGAAGGATCTACCGAAAGGACTGCCACTTTTTTACCAGCTGCAATCCACTCGCCTACCAAGCCTGCAATTAAGGTACTTTTACCTGCCCCTGGAGGGCCAGTAATACCAATGATCGGAATTGCTTTAGGTACTAATTTAGTTAAATAGACATCTGCCCCTTCCACTTTGTTTTCAATTTGTGAAATGGTTTTTGCCAACAATAAAAAATTGCCTTCAGCAACACCTTTTGCGATATCTGTAACATCAAACATTTATGAACGGATAATTTTATAATTCTTAAAATCAAATGGACGTATACCTGTTAATTTTTCAAAATAATACAACACAAATTTTTTGAAAGACAGTTTCTTTTTTGAGACATCTAAATCAATGACCCAATTTTTTCGTTCTATCCTATCTAACATCACATTAGGGTGTGTTCCTGTAAAGCGTTCTAAAGAATCAAATTCAGAGAAATCATAAAAATCAGGACTTTGAATAATTTTTTCCATTTGTGCATCATCATTCCAAAAAGCAGCGCTCTCTTTTTGTTTTTTACGCATTTGCTCAGGACTTTTCACCCATCCATAATGATAGATACTTGCATCAATGGCAGCGACTGGTAATTTTTGATGACCAATTCTAAAACCCTGCGCATCTCTATAAGCACTAATGGCTTTATTATTTCTAATGACCCTTATTTCATGCGCATACCATTTTCTACTATCCCCTACATAATCATAGGTGCCATAAAAATGTTTGTACTTAAACAATAAGCCTTGAACTGGTAAATCGTCCTTGTATTTTTCGCAAGCAGCACGAATAGCTGGATGGTATTTTTCATGTACCACTTCGTCTCCTTGAATGTAGAACGCCCAATCAAAACTAGCATCAATTAATTGAAATGCTTTATTGGTTTCATCTGCTAAAACCACCCCACCTTTTCTTAAATCTTTATTCCAAATAGAATGATGAATTTTAATTTTAGGATCACCAATGGATTCAATTAATGCAATGGTCTCATCTGTCGAATCCCCAATTAAAACAATCATTTCGTCCACCACGGGTAAGATTGAACGAATGGCTTCCAAAATAGGAAAGTCATTCACCACTGCATTTTTTATAATTGTAAACCCTGCAACCTTCATATTCGTTGAATTGTTCTTCAAATAACCGAAATCTTTTGCAACTTGCCTATTGTTTTACCTAAAGTTTGCTTGAAAGCAATTAATTTTGAACTACGAAAATCATTATGTCTACAACAATTTGTTTCGATTTTGGCAACACCCGATTAAAGGCGGCAATTTTTAAAGGCGAGCAATTAGAAAAATTGGAGCTTTTAGAAAATGATGGTCTTGCATCTGTGCAAAAATTATTAGACCAATACCAGCCAAGTAAAACATTGCTTTCCTCCGTGATTCATCATGATAAAGCAATTGAAAGCCTATTGACCAGTTATGGTCCATTCCATTTATTGGGTCCACAAACCAAACTAAATTTCACAACGCCAGTAGGCAAACCAGAAACTATTGGAGCAGATCGCTTAGGACTTGTTGCAGCAGCTGTGGACTTGTACCCCAATCAACATAGTCTTGTCATTTGTCTTGGCACCTGTATCACCTATAATTTTGTCAATAATCGAGGTCAATTTTTGGGAGGCAGTATCTCTCCTGGTATGCAAATGCGTTTCAAGTCTATGAATGATTTAACAGCACTTTTGCCATTAATTGACCCAGCTCCAAGCTTTGGCTTGGTAGGATATGATACCAAAACCAACCTGCTTTCCGGAGTCGTTTTAGGGATGTCAGCCGAAATAAATGGTATAATTGATGCTTATGAGGCCAAATACAGCAAATTTAACGCCCTATTAACCGGTGGAGACCTTAGTTATTTTGTACCTCACTTAAAAAGAAGGATATTTGCCGACCCAAATTTAATATACAAAGGATTATATGCGATTAGTGAAAAAAATACTTAGGTTAACCCCATTCATAGGACTTTTCTGTTTTATTGCCCCTTTAAAGGCTCAGATCAATTCCCCGTTCTCAAGATTTGGCGTAGGTAACGAAGTTTACAACAGTCAAAATGCTGCGAACCAAGCTATGGGTGGATTAACTGCCGCATATACGCCCATCATGAATGGCGCTTTTGGACAAAGCATAAATTTTAACAACCCTGCTTCTTACGGAGGGATCTATATGACCACATTTGATATTGGATTGAATTTAACCAATAGCAATCTTAAAAGAAAATCGCCTGCAGGAAAAGAAAAATCCACTTATTTGATACCCAACTATATTGCAGTAGGTGTGCCAATTAGTAAAGCAAAGAAAATTGGATTTGCATTTGGATTAAGACCTCTAACACAAATTAATTATTCAGTGAATGATTTTTTGTATGACCCTAAAATCGGCGACTCAGTCTATACCAACTATAAAGGCGAAGGTGGAATCAATCAAGTCTTTCTTGGAGTAGGTAAAAGTTGGAAGTATTTAAGCATTGGAATGAACACGGGTTATAATTTAGGCAGAAAAAAAATAGATGTAGTAAAGGCGCTCTTATTCAATACTGATTCAACTTATTTTTATCAGTCACTATCAAGTACCAACACAAGTTTTGGTGGTGTATTTTTAAACCTCGGCGCACAAGGAGAATTTCCATTATCAAGTTCAACCAATTCAGTTACAAAAGACAAAACAGAGTATACAATTAGCTATGGTGGAACTTATACGCTTGACCAAAGATTAAGAGGGAAGCAAGATGTTTTAAGATCGAATGGTACATTTACATCTACACAAGAAATTCCTGTTGATACTGCACTGTTTCAAAAAAATATAAAGGGCATCGTTGAGCTACCAAGCGTTATCACAGCCGGTATTGCTTTACATAAAAAAATCACCACTGTTAGAGGTAACTATGATCAATGGGTGATTGGTATTGAATTGAATCAGTCTAACTGGAAGGATGGTTATAAATTTTATGGCCAAACAGATCAAGTTCGAAATGCAACTATGTTTCGCGCTGGAGCACAGTTATGTCCTAATCCATATGCTTTTGAAAGTTATTGGTCTACTGTTACATATCGTTTTGGATTATTCAGTGGCAATGATTATATCAACATCAATAACAATGGGCTAAAAGTAAACGGTCTAACAATGGGCTTAGGCTTACCTATCAGAAAGTACCGTTCTTACGATTACCAATTCACTTTATTGAATCTTGCTTTACAAGTAGGACAAAGAGGTGGCGGTGCATCTAATTTCAAAGAAAATTTTGTTCAATTTACAGTGGGATATAGTTTAAGTGACGTTTGGTTCAATAAACGTAAATATGATTAATACATGCAAACATAAAATATTTAAAATAGCAGTTGCTTGTTTGAGTAGCTGCTTTTTTATGGCTGCATGTGAGAATGATGTAGATGCTGTAAAAGCACTAGGCGCAAGGGTTAGCGGAATAGATGTTGGAAAAGATGTTGCCATTTATGTAAGTAATGATGGCAAATTAGGTGCAAAATTAACTGCCTCTTTGATGAATCGTTATTTAGAGGATAGTAGCAAAATGATTGAGTTTCCTAAATCCATCCATGTAGACTTTTACAAGGATAGCAATCAAATAGAGAGTCAACTTTCTGCTAAATATGCAAAATATAAAGAGACAGAAAATATTGTATACTTAAAAGACGACGTAGTTATTTTCAATACCCTTGGTGATACCTTATGGTGTAAGGAAATGTATTGGGATCAAAACACAGGCAAGTTTTATACCGAGCAGGATGTGGTGGTGAAACAACATAGTCCTTTGGCCAAAATTTATGGGAAGGGACTAGAAGCCAATCAAAATTTGACAGACATTCGTATCTTTAAACCACAACCAAATAGCTATGCTATCCTTCAAGACAGCAGTAGCTTAAACCCTTAAAATAAAGCAGATGGAATATAGAAAAATGGGCAAAACAGGGCTTCAATTAAGCACATTAAGTTTCGGAAGCTGGGTGACATTTCATAAGCAAATAGACGACCGTATAGCAGATGAATTAATGGGCATTGC
>Ga0129336_10001990_pt1 | contig 12558 bp, 16 predicted proteins | sample CPB6_02_DNA_FD_96878 | JGI IMG/M metagenome (GOLD analysis project Ga0129336, IMG submission 96878) | Freshwater to marine salinity gradient microbial communities from Chesapeake Bay, USA - CPBay_Sum_0.6_0.2_DNA | ecosystem: Environmental > Aquatic > Marine > Coastal | place: USA: Chesapeake...
GAAACCGTTTATAGGTTATTAACTAATTATATTAACTACGGAGATACTCCTGGAATAACTAATATGACTTAATTTTTATCTAAATGCCATATAGAGTAGACCCTAAAAATAAAAAATGTGTTCAAGTTAAAAAAAGTGGAAAATGGCAACGTAAAGGTTGTACCGATGGTCCAGTTAAAAATTATCTTGCTGCTTTATATGCAAACACAAAAGATATTAAAGAATCTGAAGAATTTGATTGGGCAAAAGATATAGTAGAAAATTTTTCAACAAAGTTTAGTTTTATAAGAACATTGTTAAAAAAAGGTGATAAATTTCTATTAACGGGTGATTTAAAAGATTCTAATGGAGATACAATGTTATATTTAGATAAAGAACCTTTTATTGTTACCAGTAAAATTAATGAATATGAACTAAACGCGACATGGGTAAGACCAAATCATCAAAGACCCGATGGTTGGGAAGAGGTTACCAATTTACCTAATGACGCTATATATTTTCATATTTCAACCAAAAAATTGGATGATGAACTTGAAGTTGATTTTTTAGATGACAAAAATATAAATGAATCTGAAGGGGAATTTGATTGGGCACAGGATATAATATCACAATCTTTAAACTTAAAAAGAAAAGTTCTTTATTTTGATAATGGACTTACTTATTACCAATGGAGAGAACTTAAAAAATTTTTTAAGGAAAATGGTGTCACTTATTTTACTGGTGACCCAATAGATGTCATATCAAATAATGTTATAAAGTCTAAACATATTATTTTTAATATTGATGACGATAATACCGTTATGTGGAATGATGTTGATGCGAGTATAAATCAAGAAGGTAGTTTTTACAAAATATTAAAAGACGGGAAATCAGATTTAAGTTTTAAGGATGTTAAAGAAAAAATTGGTGACCTTTTTGTTAAATTTAATGTTATGTTTTTAAATGGTTATGATTTTATTGGTGGTAAATATTCTGGACATCTCTACGAAAGAAAAGAAGAAAAATCTGAGTCTGAAGAATTTGATTGGGCTTTTGATATGGTACAAAAAATCGAATCGAATTTAGATGTTTTAATTTTTAAAGGAAAAGAAGTTATGATTGATGTTCGTGACATGACTTATCAAGAAAAAGAAAATCTTTTAAAAATTATAGAACCGTATATTAATAAAAAAACTAAAGAAAGATTGAAAAATAGTGATCCTACGTCGGATGATTGGTCGGTTAAATGTTTATTATATAAACCCAATATTGCAACTCTTTCTTTACATTGTGGAACCGAAGAAAGTGAATATATACCTGAAGAAGGTAATGTTTGTTGTTTAAGTACAACATATGAAGAAGAAGAATTAACCCCCAAAGAATTATTGGTTCCAGTAAATGGAAAATTTTTGTTAAAAGTAAGTTTAAATGAAAATGAAGAATGGTGGACTGATACCGTAAGTAGTTTTGGTACTACGGAGTCTGATGGTTATTATAATGAAATATCTGATTTGTTAGAAGGCACACCTTATGAAATTGTTGTTGAAAAAAGCGTCTCAGGTGGTAAACTTTTTAAAATAAAACATAGAGATAGAGTTCTTTCTGTTGAGGTTTGGAATGAAAAATTTTTTAAACCTAAATACATCAGGGAAGATATTATAAGTCAAATAAGTTATTTTGACTCCAATTCCATTATGTATGAAACACTTAATGACTTATATGTTTTATTAATACCTTTTTTTAGAAAACACGGACTAAAACCAGATACCTTAGATGAGTCTGAAGAATTTGATTGGGCAAAAGATTTAGTTTCTGGTATCTCTAAAGATATGTCCGCCACTGGTAAAATAAAAGTAACAATCGATAATTGGGTAAAATTCCGTAATACACCAGTAGTTAGAGGTCCAAATTGGGAATGGGGTAATCAAGACAGTAGAAGTTATGGTTATATAGAAGATTTTGCTATAAATGAAACTGGTGATAATTGGGTTCATGTAATTTGGCTTAGTGGTGATGATAACAATTATCGTATTGGACCAAGACATTATGATTTGTATTTTGATTTTAATATAAATGAAAGTAAAAATTTATTAAAAGAAGGTAAATATGATAAAATTACTGGCACAGCAGTTAAGGATATTATGCGTATCTTAAAACAACTCGAAGAAGGACCAAAGGATGAGGACGAATATTATTTTTCATTACCAAGCGATTCAGAAACCGAAAACAGTGATGAATATTATCAAGAAGGTTTACAGTTCAGTGTGGATTTAAGAGTTTTTTACCATGACGATTTAATCGATGACTTTGAAGTAAGAAGCTCAACGGCAGAAGAAGAAGAGAATATTATAATCGTACAGATTATAATAAACAAAAGAGCAGGTAGAAATGTCCTAAACGAAATTTTATATAAATTAAATGAAGATATAAGACATGAAATAGAACACTTCACACAAGAAGGACCCAACGTTATGGTCGGGAAACCAAAACCAAAACATTTTACAAAATTTAAAACAACTTTTAAACACCATAAAAATCCGGCTGAGATATCAGCTTTGGTTAGGGGTTTTTATCGAAGGGCTAAAACTGAGAAAAAACCTTTGGATGTTGTTATGATAGAAGATTTAGAAAGGGAAATGGCTAGAGGGAATATAGACAAAAAAGAAAAGGAAAAATTATTAAAAATCTGGATCGAATACGCCAAGAAAAACCTACCAGCTGCTATTTACAAGTTCTTTTAAATTTTTTATCTTTATCCCATAAATTGTTTTAACACTAATTTTTTAAATCATGGGAAAAAGAAAAAAAGAACACCGCAAAAGAGTTCAAGCACGTAATCGTAAGATTGAAACAGCTAGAAGTAATTTTAACAGAAGATTCCAGGAAGAACTTTTGAAACACATTGAAAGCCAAAAAGCACAACAAAATGGTGGTAATGTGAATACAACAGAGGTTGAGGAGGTTGTTAGTGAAATAGTTAGAGTTAACCCAGAAAATGAACCTGATTCCGAATGAGTGAGAATTTAGAGTTTGAAAAAAAGTTTTTACTTTTAAAAAAACCTGACCTAAAAGCAGATGTTGTTGCAAGGATTGAACAACATTATTTTGGTGATGACAGAATTCGTCGAAAATCAATAGAAGGTAAGGAAGACACTTTTTATCACACGATTAAAAAAAACTTGAAGCCAGGTGTCAACTCCGAAGATGAAAGAAAAATAACTCGTGATGAATATTATGAACTTTTAGAGAGGTCAAAATATTTTGTTTTAAAAAATCGTCACTATTATTATATAGGTAGTTTTTGTTGGGAGATAGATGTTTTTCAAAACGCAAACTTAGTTATCGCAGAAATAGAATGTCCCTCCGAAGAAGAACTTAACAATATTAAGATACCAAAATTTTTGGATAAATTGATATTAAAAGAAATAACTAGTATAAAAGAATTTAGTAGTAAAAACATTGCAAAAAAATTAAATCAAAATGGAAGCTAAAACAAAAGAAAAAGAACACAAAATTATTAACCGAGAAACTAAATACGAAGGTCAAAATAACTTTAAGATTGAGGAATTAACCATTCAAAGTGGAGAAGAGGAAATCAAAAGACAAGTTTTTGATAGAGGTAATGCCATTGCCGCTTTGGTTTATAACACTGAAACAAATAAATTTATCTTTGTAGAACAATATCGTGCAGGTGCAGAAGGTGTTATGGTAGAAATCGTTGCTGGTGGAATTGAGAGGGATGAAAAACCTGAAGATGCTGTAAGACGTGAGGTTGCAGAAGAACTTGGTTATAAAGTTGATAAAATAACACACATCAAAGATTTTTATGTTTCTCCTGGAGCAAATAAAGAAATCACCGCACTATTCTATGTTGAAGTAAGTGAAAAGATATCTGATGGTGGAGGTGTGGATGATGAAGATATTAAAATAGTTGAAGTTGAAGATATTGGTTTGGGTGGAAATATTTTCTTTGAAGTTATTCTAAACGGTGACATCAAACCACCATACCAATTGATTGATGCAAAAAGTATTATCGCAACTAATTGGTGGGCATCTAATAAATTGATGAAGTCTCTTTGGCAGACCGTCTCTGATTTTAAATTGAAATCTATTTAATGAAAACAATATTTTGGTGTGTCAACCCACAAGAAGATTTTTTTGAAAATGGCCCTGTAAAAGTATTTAATTCTGAAACTATCAGACCTAAATTAAGGGCTTTAACTGAATTTGCAAAAGAAAAGAAAATAAAAGTCATCAATGTCGTTAGTTGGAATGACCCAAAATCAAAATGGTTTTCTGATTTTCCTGATTACGCAAAAACTTTTCCACCACATTGTTTAGCTAACACTAAAGGTACCAGTTTTATTCCAGAAACTTTACCAGAAGGAGAAGTTTTTTTAGTTAAAAATGATGCACCTTATATTGTTTTCCCTGATTTACATAAACACCGAAACATTATTATCTTCAAAAATGCAATCAATTTGATTGAAGGTAATAAGTTTGCTGACAGTGTTCTAAATAATTTGGGTACTGCGATTATGGAAAGACCAAAATATATTTTATACGGAATTGGTGCTTCTTCAGTTGCGAAAGATTTAACACGTCGTGGTTATGAAGTTAAAGTTGTGACCGATGCCTCAATAGATTTTTCTGGTGTTGAAGTTAGTTATGAGGAGTTTAATATTGAAACAATAACAACAACTGATTTATTTGCCTCTGAACTAGAATAACTTAGATATTAAAAAATTATCATATGGAGTACACAGATATAGAACTTTCAGAAGTTGTTGAAAGATGGGAACATACAGGACTTTTAACTAATTTACCAATTTACGAAAAACAAGAACTTGCACCTATTTTTGATAATGCTGCAAGAATTTTTTTATCTAAAAATTTAGGTGAACAAACAAATGATATAATTGAAAGTGTTATTTTCCCTATATGTCGTCGACTTTATCGTCGTGTTGGGTCTGAATTTGATATTGAAAATATGGTTAATCTTTTGGTTAAAAGGGTTACCGAAAACAAAGAAACACTTTTAAAAAACAGTACCGAAGACAAAGTAAACCCTATAGTTGCGTTTTCTGTTACTTTTGCTGATATTTATGAAGATGAAATCATCAACAAAAAACAATTCAATAGTGAAGAGTATGTTGAGAGGATTGATAAACTTTTAGATGTTATGCGTCAAATTCTTTTAAACGAGGAAATGGTTTCTTTTGTTGATAGAACACAAAGTGACTGGAAAATTATAAATTCTGATGCAAAAAAGTCTGAAAAGGAAACCAGACGCTGGAATCAAAAAATAGCAAAAGAAATTTTTGATACAGTTCTAAAAGATACAAATAGAGGAATTTAAAATGGAATGGTTAAAAAAAGGTGCTATCACTTTTTCTTTAGCTTTTAATAAAGTTGAGAAAGATTCTTTCGCCCAAAATGAAAGTGAAGAAATCTTGCGAGGTAACGTGGGTACTGTTAATCCATATGTTGCAAATCAATTAATGCAAGATTTAAAAAATGGTAATCTAACACGTGAAGTAAAACAATTTCGTAAAAAATATTATGAAATTTTACGTGAATCTGCAAAATATAAATTTAAAAATGGTGAGCTTTTATCGGAAGAAGAAGCCAGGAAAATGAAACTAACACAAGGTGACCCTTATGATAATTACCCTGTTGAAATTGTTTTTGATAATAAATCTCTGGGTATGGGTTTAGTTGAATCTAAAGAAGTAAGACCTTTAAAAATAGTTAGGGGAGTTGTACCCAGACATCGATTAGAAAGTTACACTGCAATTTTACACGTTAGAGATATCAATGGTCAACACAAGTTGTTAGATTTTTATGTACCAAAAAATTTAGAAAATCATTTAATATTAAATGAGTTAGAAACTTTAAAAGTAACCAAAAAATTAACTGAAATGGTTAACTTTTTAGAAACTTCATTTACAACACAAGATAGTGAAATGTTAAGATTTTCCTACAAAATACTAGCTTTTGATAAAGTCGTAGAACATAACAATAATTATATTGTTAAAATGTTTGCCGAAGTTGTTGAAGATGGTAGATGGATCGCACAAAAATTTATGGTTATTGATTAAAAATTTTAAATTTTATATTTACTTTTGTGATATTTATTTAAAAAAAAAAGAAATGATTTTTAATAAAACTGATTGGAAAAAAAAGACAAGAAAAGAAATTGACTCTTTTGTAACAAAGGGTGATTACACAGGTGGATATAAATTTTTACCTTGGTTGGTTTATATGAGACCTTTTCTTATTCTGGCAATATTTTTAAACGTATTTCTTGGTTTGTACACACTATCCCAATACTCAGAAATTGGTGAGACTTCGGTATTATTTATAGGTTCTTTATTTTCAGTGGTTATACCTTCTATTATTGTTTTTCTACTTATTCGTGAGTATAAGGAAAAAAAGAAAGGCAAATCAAGATGAAGTTTTTAATTAAGAAAGGTAAACATTACTGTAATCAATTTTTACATAAATTTCTTAATCTTTTGACTTTCAAAAAAAAATTACAATACATCGTCAAATTTAATTCCTCTTGTGCTTATTATTTAAACGAAAAAGACCAAATGGATATTAATAAACTTTTTGGTTTTTCAAACGGTTTTTATCACCACCAGGATTCTGCTCGTTTTGGTTGGAGTTATCTTAATGGTAAAATAGTTTTACATGCTTATTGTTACAACAACGGTAAAAGAGTTAATTCCTATATTTGTCGTGTAGAGCTTGAAGATGAAAATAAATTAACTATATTTGTAGAAGATAGTTGTTATGTTTTTGAAGTGGAAAAATTAAAAACTGGTAGTAAATCTAAGGTTAAGATTTTTAAAGAAAAAAAGTTTTCATTTGGTTATAACTTATGGCCATTCTTTGGTGGTAATAATCCTGCACCACACGATATGTCAATTGAGATGACAAAAATTAATTAATTTACGTTTTATATATGAAAGACAAAAAGATTTCTCATCGTTTGAATGAAGAAATTAGACATCGCCAAATCAGAATTATTGGTGATGGTATTGAATCAAAAGTTTGTTCAGTACAAGAAGGTATTAAAATCGCTGAAGGTTTTGGTGCCGACTTGGTGGAGATAAATTCAACAACCAACCCACCACTTTGTAAAGTAATAAAATACGATAAATTTCTTTACGAAGAGAAAAAGCGTCAAAAGGAAGTTGAAAAAAGGAATCGTGAATTAAGGGTAGACGTTAAAGAAATCAGATTAACACCGAACATTGATACTCACGATATTGAGTTTAAAAGTAAACATGCGATTAAATTTTTATCTGAGGGTGACAAAGTTAGAATTGTGATGCAGTTCAAAGGACGTGAAATAATTTACGTAGAGAAAGCACAAAAAACAATTTTAGAATTTGTTCAAAATCTTAGTGAATATGGTTTAGCTGAAAGTTTACCCAAACTGGAAGGTAAAAAAATGTTTATCACGGTTTCACCTCGTAAGAAATGAAAAGAGATAATATAATAGCAAGAATTTTATATTGTGTCTTAGTTTATTTGTTTTTCCTCTTGATTTCTTATCTGATAAGTTAACATCAATTTTTGTATTTCTCTATAAATACTTTTTATAGCCAAGTCAAGATAAGATTTTTTTTCTTCATCACTCGTATCTTTAGATTCGTTTTTTAAAAATTTTACTTTTTTAATTAATCTCTCAATTTCTATATGATACGTTTCCTTATCCATCTGGATTCTGTTTTAATACCAGTTTCTGCATCATCTACAATTTTGTAACTTTTGCCAGTGTTTTTCAGTTTAAATCTTTTTGATGAACTTTTTTGAATTCTATTACCATTATCTAAAGTAACACTTTTTTCTGAAACTCTTATAACTTCTGCTCTTAAGGTGTTGTATGGATATCTTGGTGCAGTAAATTCAATAACATCACCAACCTTTAAATTATCAGCGTAAACAACATTTTCACCAGCAGTATAATTGTAACTATTAAAATCATTAGCTACCATATCAAAAATTTTATTAATATCGGATTCCTGTAAACTTGATTTTATTCTTTCAATATCTGAATCTTCTAAAAAATCTTTTAAAAAATATTCTTTAGCCAAACTTTTTGGGATTTTAGTATTTTTTAATCTACCTCTTCCTATTTCTACTAACATAGCTTCAAACGGGAAATAAGTTATCATAAGACTTGGTAATACAGAATCAGTATCTATTTTAATAATAGGCACTCTATCTACCCTTTTATTTATTTTTATCTCTTCATTAAATTTTTTTGAAAAATAATTTACCATTTTTGGGTTTGAAAAATCAATAAAAATAATATACCCATTATCCCCCTCATGTTCATATTTGTAACTTACAATTGAATTTTCTTTTAATTCTTTTTCATTTATTTCATATTTTTTCTTTATTTCTTTAAATTTATCTGACGCGTATTCATATATTTTTCCTAAAATAGTTTTAGGAACTAAATTCAATATTAAAGTTGGATTAATGGAATTATCTTCCATATCAAAAAATTGCCATTTATAAGGATCTCCCAAGTCTTCAAATTGAGAATAAATTGCAAATTTATAAGAATTTGCTTCTGGTTTACCGGGGTTTACACCTTCTTTATCTATAACAAAAAATAAAATACCATCAGAAGTGTATTTATTATAATAACTAACATTAGAAGTTGAAACACACCAATTAGAGTAAGCTCCATATTGACATGAAGCTTTGTGTGTTAAAGGGGAAACGACCAGATACCTGTTATCTTCATAAATTTTCACTCTAGAGGCACTTTTGGTTACAACTTTTTCAAAATATTGACATAAAGTTTCAATAATATCAACACTGTAAGTATTAATATCTTTTGGTGATTTTAGGATTTTTTCTATTTCTGGTGTTAAACCATCTATTTGTAAAGCCTCGGTAACTGATTTTTGATTTAAACGTTCAACATTTTCGTGAAAACATAAAGTAGATTCAACAACTTTTTCAACGTCAGCTTCAATATTATCTAAAGATTTTTCTAACCTGATAACTTCTTTAATCATCCACTCCAAATACTTATTATTCCCAGAAGGATCTTTAGATGAAAGTTCTTTTATCCAAACTTCAGGTAATTGTGAGGAATATTTTTTAATCATGTCCTCCAAACGACCTTCAGAAATTAAAGTTTCTAATATTAGGTATCTATAATTAATCATTTTTTTCATTTTATTATTTATAAATATCACCAATTTTGGTTGATAAATACTTTTTTATTTTTTAATATTAAAAATATGTACAAGAAGAATGATATTATTAGAATTAAGACAGGTGAGACCTGTATGGTAACGAATACACCAGGTACTTTTTTATCTAATGGTGCTTATGAAGCAGTTGTTGTGCAGATTAGGATAGATGGTAAGTACCTACCACTCCTAAAAGACGGAAAGAAAATAATTAAATGGGTGAAACCAGAAGATATCGCATACAGTTTAACACAAAGTGATAAAACAGAATCTCTTGACCATTATATGGAAATTATCTATGATGGCCAAGAGATTAATTTGATACCAAAAAATTTCACCGAAATTAAAATAGAAACAAACGAAGATGGTTTTAGAATTTTAAAAATTAACTATGAAAACCATTTACATAGTACAATTAATTTATTAATAGGTAAAGAAAATGAAAACATTGATTGACGGTAGTTTGATAGTGAATTTAAAACCTAATGTCATCAAAGACGATGATGAGGGTGTTATGGGTGCAAATTTTAAATGGGGTTTGTTTGGGAAACCTGAGATTGTCGAAAAAAATGATGATGGTATAATTGTTTTTTGTCCAAATAATAGTGATTTGGTTAAAGATAGTTTACAAGATGTACACATTATGCGTCTTTTTTGTATTCACATCGTTCAACAAATGATTAAAAATAAAGAATCTATTGATCAGGATTTTTATACTAAAATAAATTTTGAACTTACGGATGAAATTAAAGATTTTGTGAGTAATGTTTTAGGTACACTAGAAGTTAAAGTTTTGGAAGAAATATTTTATCTTAATAATCCAATAAAACCAATAAAGACTGAAATTAAAAAAATACCTTTTTAAAATGGGAAAAAGAGAAATCAAAGAACAAAATCAAGATTTAAATGTGAATCTTGTTGACATAATCAATAAATTTGATACCTCCAAAACAGGTAAGTTTACTAATTTTTTGGTAAAGATGTTTCGAAAAAGTTTGGAGTCGGAACTTCATTCAGTAGACAAAAATAAAAAATTAAAACCAAAAGCTGAAAATGGTGTAGAATCTATTCTTATAGATTATATTTACCATACTTTTAATGATGAAAATTTATCTAATCTGGATGAATATAGGGAACACTTAGAATCTGAAAGATTACCACTTTCAAAAAGGGATATTAATCAAATAGAAAATTGGGATGAACTCTCATCAATTATTTCTATTGCTAAAATAAAAATGAACGAGAAAAAACTTAAAAAACAAATAATAACTGTTTTTGAAGATGAATCTTATCTTGTTATTCGACCTTTAACATTAGAAGCTTCGTTAACTTATGGTGCTGGTACTAGATGGTGTACAACATCAAAAGATAACCCACGTTATTTTTATCGTTACTCACGTAATGGTGTTTTATGTTACGTTATTTCAAAAGAAGATAACAAAAAATTTGGTTTTATTTTAGAAAGGGCTGGTAGTGATGAAAGTTTTTCTGTTTGGAACACGAAAGATGAAAGGATAGATACTATTGAAAGTGGATTGCCTGACTTTTTAATTAAAATGATTTATACCTATTCAAAATCAGAAGAAAACAATTATTATTATTTTACTTCTGAAGTTAAAAAGATTTGTGACGATAAAATTAAAGAAGGAGAATTCCCAATCGCATTGGAGAATGATGCTGTACCTTTTTTGGAAGAAAACACGCAAGAAGGAAGAGTTGTAGATATTACTTGGGAAGCAGGAGATGAGTTGATGGAGTTTTAATTTTTTATATAATTACGGATATTTATTTTATATGAATTCAATCCGTAATACAATAAGAAAAGAACTTCTAAGAGAGGCTGCAGGTATTTCTTATGTTGTTCGTGAATGGGCTAAAATAATCAAAGATATTATTCTTGATGAGGTTGAGGCACATAGAGAAGAACAATTAGCAAAAAAGAAACCAACCGAAAAAAAAGAAGACCCTTATTCTGACCCATTCTATTGGGAGGATGAAAGTTCTTCGGCTTACGGTAAGAAAAAAGAAGAACCTAAACCTGGAAGAGAAGGTGATTATGGTTACTATGGTAGTTACGGTGGGTATGGCAGTTACACTTATTATGAACCTTTAGAGGAAATCATAATTTACGGTGATGAATTCCCAGAAGTTTACAAAGATTTTCCTGTTGATGTTTGGGTATTAAGAAATAGTACTCGTACAGAGTACGACCATTACACTTCTGGTTATGAAGAAGATGAGTATGTTGTTTATTTAAATATACCTTTAAGTACAATATCACAAAGTGCTTTAAATCATGAAATAAAGCATGCTTTTGATGATTGGAACCGTATGAAATCTGGTGGAAAACCAATAAGAGATACTTGGGAAATTAAAAACATTTACACCAAAGATTTTGAAAAACTTATTTTGGGTGGTAGAGCTTCTTTTCCACAATTAAGTGAAATTATATATAACCTTTATTTGGGTTCTAAATTAGAAACACCAGCTTATTTAGAAACAGAATACGATTCACCTTATTTTAATTATTCAGAAATTGGTAATAAATTAAAGAAATTCGATACCGCTCGTTTTTTCAAAAAAGACGGCACACTAGCATCTGGATTAGAAGAAGAATTCCAAAAATTAAAAAAATATGATATTCCTTTATTTAAAAAATTTGATAAGGTATCTGATTTCTTAAAATGGGTTAAAAAATATTTTAATAAAAGAGGTGACGATATTTTTAGACGTTCCGTAAAAATGCGTTATGTACACGGAATCAAAGAACCGAAAAAAATAGAACCCATAAAATGGGAACCAATTTCCAGTACAAAACCTACAACAGAACCAGGTCCAACAACAAAAAAAATAGAAATTGAAATGCCAAAATCTGTTGAGAAGACAGATTTTGATGATATCGAAGATGATGATATAGAAGAAATTGGCGGTTGGAAGTTTGATAAACAAAAAGGTTGGTATTACGACCCTTCGGCTGAAGATATAGAAGGTATGTAATTGTCTAATTCAGGTTTTAGTATTATCATTAAAGCCTGATGAGATGTTTATTTTTCATATTTTTATTTTTATTTAGATTCTGTTACTCACAAACAGAAGAACCTACTATTCATATACAATTACCCCAAATAATAATATACGGTTTTAAAAGTAATTCCGAAAAAGAAAAGTGGAACAAACTTGCTAGAAACGTAAAAAAAGTTTTACCTTATGCGAGAATTGCGGCAAAAGAATATAATCAGTTAAATAAAGAAACCATTGGTAAGAGTGAGAGGGAGAAAGAAAGAATGACTGATGAGGTCGAAAAGAATTTGAAAATAAAATTCAAAGGTGAACTTGAAAGTTTAACGATGTC
>Ga0129336_10001991_pt1 | contig 12556 bp, 19 predicted proteins | sample CPB6_02_DNA_FD_96878 | JGI IMG/M metagenome (GOLD analysis project Ga0129336, IMG submission 96878) | Freshwater to marine salinity gradient microbial communities from Chesapeake Bay, USA - CPBay_Sum_0.6_0.2_DNA | ecosystem: Environmental > Aquatic > Marine > Coastal | place: USA: Chesapeake...
GAATTTGGATTACCCCACCCTGGCAAAATTGTAATGAGAAAATTGCCAGATTTTGATTATCAAATGGCCTTTAAAAAGTTTAACCCTCCTGCTATACAGACTTTTAATATTTTACAAAAAAGAACTAGGCCTCATCGCTTATGGTTTTATAAGTATCTTCACGATGCCGATTTAATTCGAGATAATCTAGTTTCAATGAATAAATTCACATGGCAAGAAAGCTATAATGAGGGTAAATCTATTGCTCCCGAAGATGCTGAAAGATTAAATTTAACATTGCCCTTAATGCCTTTGGAACATCCTGAGAACTACGGTCGATCAAATTTTGAAAGTGGTGATGGTGGGGCATATATCTCTAAGATCAGTGATATAACAACTTTGAAGACATGGTGCAGCGTTGTTAGTGAAGCAAGCTGTAGTGATGCAGAAGGAACCTGTTTTATCAGTGAAAAAACATTTAAACCTATAGCATGTCAGCATCCGTTTATTATCCTCGGTAGCAAGGGGGTTCTAAAAAATTTACGGAAATTAGGATATAAAACTTTCTATCCTTATATCAATGAAGGTTACGATGAACTACCTACATTTGAAAGGATGGAATATATTGTTAAAGAAATGCGTCGCATTCAATCATTTAGTATAGAAGAAAAATTTAAATGGTATTACGATATAGAAGGTATATTAAAGTATAATTTTAGACATTTTCAAAATAGAGCAGAAACCTATGTTTTTGATCTATACGAAATAATGATTAATCATATTAATAAAAATGCCAGTAGACATACAGAAAATTAACAATAGTCTAGCTAAAACAAATAAAGCAATAATTGCTCTAGGAGATTCATTTGTGGAAGGGCAGGGTGCTATAGATGATGATCTTTATGAAAAATATAATTGGCACTTTGAAGCTCCTGGATATCCTTTAAAGATTCTAGCAGATGATAATACCAAGGCAAGAATAGTAAAGGAATATCCTGACCTTATTCTTGAAAATAGTCAAATTATGATATTTCAAATGTGCGCTAGAAACGCCTTTGTAGATGTTCTAGCGAACAAATATTTTATGGGAGAATATACTCCCATAAACTTTGGAAAAGCAGGCGGATCTAATAGAGGTAGGGTAAAGCAGCTATACCTGCACCCTCAGATTAATTGGCACTTGATAAAAGAACTTATCATTATTTTTATGCCAACGTCACTAGAAAGATTTGACTTCGTTGAAGACACCGCTACTACACCAGGTAATTGGTTTAAAACTGTCTGGCCTAGTCTGCCCAAAGGGCACGAAACTTCTGCCATGGGTAAACTTTGGGGAGCTTATTCAGAAGCTGTTTTTTCTGATAAAGCAGGTATGATTGAATCTTATTTAGCTGTTAAAGAACTAGAAAGTTGGTGCCAAAATAAAAATGCCAAACTAATAATTACTCCTGCCTTTGACAAAAGATTTGAAAAATCAATTATGAAATCTATTCTTAGAAAAACTATTAGCAGAGAATCTAATTGGTTGTATAAAGATGAATCACATTATATTCATGACAATGATGCCGAATCTCTAGCAGAACACTGGCCGTGGCATCTCATGTTTGACCCCAACGGACATTTTACAATGGCTCATATGTGTATGATGAATGAACCTGATCTATCTGATAAAGAAGAGTTTTATTTCCAATTTCAAAATAAGCGAAGTCCGCTCGGTTGGATGACACCTTGTAGTCATCCCGGACAAAAAGGTCATGATTTGTTTGCTAGATTAGTTTTTGAGTATTTGCGGGGGAACTAATGCACTATTCTAAAAGCGTAAAAGCGATTAATCAAGGTCTTGATCAAACAAATAAAATTATTGTATCTATAGGATGTTCTTTTGTTTTTGGATCAGCTGCGTTTAGTCAAGAACTCTTAGACAGCTCCCCTCCTGTGTATTCTAACGGTGCAACATGGACTCTTAATAATTATAGTGTAATAGAACGTAAAAAAATATTAGAAAAATTTCCAGGACTTATTATGAGCAATCACGATTATTCCTATATAGAATTCGACAAGATGTTTGTTGAGAATTCTTTCACATCAATCTTATGTAGAGATTTCCTAAAAAAAGAATATACACCTATTAATTTCGGAAGCCCAGGAGCTGGCCTTAAATCTAGTATTATGAAGCTATTTCTGGTTCCTGTTGAATGGAAAAAGGCTGATGAAATAATAGTAGTATTTTGCCCTACTTCTGCCAATCGATTAGATATTCTAATCGATGAAAATAGTCACGATAACTATTACCGAACTGCATGGCCTTCTTATGCTAACCATGAAACTATCTCTTGGAATAAATTACAAGAGGGATTTTCACAAGAGCTTTATTCGGAGAAATGGGAAGCATTAAATTTCCTTACAAATTATCAACTATTGACGTCATGGGTAAAAAATCATAATGCAAAATTAATCACTTTCCCGGCATTCAATGATTACTATAACCCAGACTATTTCTACAAAATGTCTAAAACTAGGATAATCAGAGATCAAAAAAAACAAATCCTAGACATTCGAGAAGATTCTCAACCTGATAGATATCATCAGTTTTTATTTGATTCTGTTGATTGGAATTCATTTATTGCTCCTCAAGGGAAATCTAATTTTTTTACTCTCGCATTAAGTCAAGAAGACAACTATGATCCATCATTAAACCACCTTTCTATATGTGGAGAACATGGGGGAAGTGAAACAAAGTGGATCATGAATTGTGGACACCCTAGCTCCAAAGCACATCGATTGTTAGCTCAAGAAATTTATCATCATCTAGAGAAAACTGATTATTGTAGAAAAACATGGAACATTTGGCAATAACCACTAAACACCCATTATGGAGATATGAAAAAATATCTTCAGTTCACATAGAACTTTCTAGCAAGTGTAATGCCGCTTGCCCAGGATGCACTAGGTTTATGATGAATAGTCCTATTCCTGATCCAAGGCTTATTCAAACTGAAATAACCTATGAAGATTTCGTTAAATGGTTCCCAAAGGAAATAATGTCAAACATTTACTATTGGTTGCTATGTGGAGATTACGGCGATCCTATGGCCTGTAAGGATATCTACAAAATTTTGGAATATATAGCAGAACATAGTCCAGGAAACATACAGGTTAATACAAATGGGGGACTGCGATCTAAAACATTATATAGGCAAATAGGAGAGTTATTTGCTCAAAAAAAACCAGTAAATGGTGTAATTCCCAAACGTGTGATTACATTTAGTATAGATGGATTGGAGGATACTAATCATATCTATAGACGTAATGTTAAGTGGAGTAGGGTCTGGGAAAATCTTTTAGCCTACGTAGAAACTGGTGCTCTTGCACATTGGGATTTCCTTCAATTTAAACACAATGTTCACCAGATAGAAAAGGCTAGGGAGTTAGCCTATCAACATGGTATGATTTTTATCTTAAAAAATCCTTTTGGAGTAGACGGACAGGCTATGCCAGCATACGATAAAAATCTTAAATTAGATTATGTTATTGAACATGCTAATAACAACGGATATCCGCCGTATGTTCCTGCTGATCCTAGATATATTGCTCCGAAATTTATTCCTATAAAGGTAGAAGGTAGTATAGATTGTATGAGCTCAAGAAAAGCTCCAGTTCCTTATCATGATAGGTCAGTAGTGGAAATTTATATAGATGCCTTGGGAAGAGTTTTACCGTGCTGCTTTGTTGGTGTCAGAATGCTTGTAACTCATAGCCCTGAAGCTATTCAAGTTCAAGAAATTCAATCTCAAATGGAAAATAAAAACAGTCTACATCATCATAGTCTAAAAGAAATTTTAGACAGCAAGGTATTGGATATTTACAGTAAGAGTTGGAAATCTAAGAGCATAGGTGTTTGCTGGAATCAATGCGGCAAGAGTATTGATAAAGATAGAAAAATTGATTCTCTTTTTAAAGACGCAAAATGAGTGAATATAATCAATCAGCTGACCGAGCTGAAAAGCAATTGTCTTTTATTTCTAAAACCATGTGTTATGCAAAGTGGGCACAAGTTAGTATGCACTTAACTAATGGAATGACTCATAGTTGTTATCATCCGCCTTTACATAAGATTGATATAAAAGAACTTAAATCTAATCCTAGCGCACTGCATAACACTAAACAAAAAAAGCATGAACGTAGCCTTATGCTTAAAGGCGAAAGACCCGAAGGTTGTAGCTATTGTTGGAAGATAGAAGATTCTGGATCAAGAAGTGATAGGATTTATCGTTCTGGAGAATATTGGGCTCAAAATGCACGAGCTGATATTATTGATGCTCTAGATACAGGCAATATTGATCCTAGATATGTAGAAGTTAATTTTAATCAAGCCTGCAACTTTAAGTGTATGTATTGCAGCCCTCATCTTAGCACAACTTGGGAAGAAGAAATAAAGGAGCATGGACCATTTCAGATCATTGATAAAGAAGGAAATGAATCATTTCATAATGATATTATCTATCTAGAAAAGCAAAAGCTAATGCCTATTAAGGTAAAACAGGACGAAAATCCTTATCTTCGTGCTTTTTGGGAATGGTGGCCTAGCTTATATAAAAAGTTAGAAGTATTTAGAATTACAGGAGGTGAGCCTTTAATTGATGTTAATACCTTTAGGGTTCTTGACTACATTTATGAAAACCCTAATAGTTGGTTAGAAGTAAGCATTACATCAAATCTATGTCCGCCTAAGCCTGAGCTTATGCGTAAATTTGTAGAAAAGCTAAAAAGGCTTGAGGAAATACAAATTTGGGAAAATAAAGAAAGGTTTAACCCCTCTGCTGGAAATAATTGGTATGTAAATATGGCGCTTAAAAATTTTGCATTGTTTATCAGCGTCGATAGTGTAGGTGATCATGCTGAATATATTAGAACAGGCTTAGATTTTAAATTAATGAATTACAATATTCATTACGTGCTAAACGAAACTATTAATACTACCGTAACGTTTATTAATACATTTAATGCTCTAAGTGTTCCTAGAATAAAAGATTACCTTGCTTATATCCTAGGATTGAGGAATAAGTATTCTAGAGATAATCAAGGGAAACGTTTCATACCAATTTTAGATCAATGGCACGAGCATGAGGACTATGAAATTGCGCCTAGACAACGTATTTGGTTTGATATCCCACTTTTAAGAAATCCAGGATGGATGGCCATTCAAGTTTTACCAATAGAATTTGAAAAATACTTTGTTGATGCTATAAATTTTATGAAATCTCACGCTAATACTGAAAACTTCTGCGGATTTTATGATTTCGAAATTGCTAAGATGGAAAGAAATTTATCTATCTTTTTAGATAGATCTAATATTGATAAGAAGGCGCTAAAAATTGATAGAGAGAATTTTAGCAGATACTTTTTTCAATATGATAAAAGAAGAAATCTTAATTTCGCTGATGTCTTTCCAGAATTAGCTGATTTTTATACAGAAAACTTACCTAAAGGATTAAAAAATGGATGAACCTATTATAAATGAGCTATTACTTTCTGGTTTGAAACTAAAGACTCAGCCTCATCTAGATGGTGGAGGTGCTTTATTTTTTCCTTCACTCCATACTGCAATTTTAGAAAGTGGAAAGGCTAATTATGAACATGGTTTAGAATGGTGTTCAGGTGCAGGCAGAATGGGATTTGAATTACTAGGTTTCGAAATTTGTAATCATTTTACCTTTATGGATGCATATGCTACCGCTATAGAACGTGTTAAGGAAACAGTAAATTCTAATCGTCTAATAGATAAGGTAGATAGTTTTGTAACAGATTCTATTCTAGATATTAATATTCCTTATAAATGGGATCTTGTAATAGGGAACCCTCCGCATAGTTTTAATCTACAAGAAACCTTAGAATCTATGACGGGTAGACCTCAAGAAGAAATTACCAATACATGTAGAATTTTAGTAGACGACCAAATGAAATCACATTGGAATTTTTTTAATAATATTCGCCCTATGTTAACTGACGATGCTGATTTGTTTATAATTGAGCATGACATTTCTAAGGACCGTGATTTTAGAAAGATGGGGGAACTTAACTCTCTTGAAGTAATAGCAACTTATCCATGTCTTTGGGGAGAAAGAGATATGGGCCATCAAATATATCATTATAAGGCTGCTTGAATTGAACGATCCGTTAAAGGATGCCTTTAGTAGTGGCCAAATAGGTAGTAAACTTTGGCTTTGTGAACAATTAGAAGAAGCTTTCGCTGGTATTGATACTATATGGGTCTACGGAGGCTGGTATGGACTATTTGCTTTTTTACTACTATCACGAGGAAAAATTCAAGTAGGACAGATTCAAAGTTTTGATGTTGATCCTAGCTGCGAACATATCGCAGATATGATTAATGAAAATTGGGTTTGGCAGGATTGGCAATTTAAAGCCTATACAGAAGATTGTGATAGCTTAGAGTTTTTAGATGGGCAGGTTGATCTTGTTGTAAATACTAGCACTGAGCATTTCTCTAGTTTAAAATGGTTTAATAATATTACCAAAGGAACCTGGGTAGCATTGCAAGGTGCAGACATGATACATGATGATCATGTGTTTAAATTTAAGTCTTTAGAGCATTTTAAAGAGACCTTTCCCCTAGAGGAAATTGTATTTCAAGGCGAAAAAGAGTTTGTATATCCTAATTGGCAATTCAAAAGATTCATGCTAATAGGAAAAAAATGATTCAAAATGAGTTGTTTTTTTAGTATTTAGAACTTATACTTGCTTCTTTTACATAAATTATCTTACCCTATGAAGAAAAGGAGGACTTTTTATGGATGAAAACATTTTAAGCCAAAAAAAGTTTATTACGGCTGTGAGCGGATTTTTTATGCTGCTAGGCGCCTTTTTGATTTTTCAATTGGCATCTTGGGCCGTAGGACATAGATTATCGTCAGTAGAAGTTTTAGAAGAAAACAAGATTACTGCACAAGTTAGAGAAAAACAGTTATCCTGCCTTGCTCGTAATATCTATCACGAAGCAGGAGCAGAACCTTTTGAAGGAAAAGTTGCAGTTGCGCAGGTTACTCTCAACAGGGCCAACAGCGACGGTCGTTTTCCTGGTGATATCTGTAAAGTAGTGTTTCAAAAGAATATATTTTATGATAAAGTATTATGCCAGTTTAGCTGGGTCTGTGATAGAACCGTAAACTTTAACCCAAAGCATCCAGCAATCTACGACGAAAGCATGGAGGTCGCTAAAAAGGTTCTGCTTGAGGGATTTAGGTTACCTAGCCTAACTGATGCATTATATTTTCATGCTGATTATATAAATCCAGGATGGAAGAAGGAACGTGTGGCTAAGATTGGCCGCCATATTTTTTATAAGTGAGATCTTAAATGAATTATGTTGAAAAATTAGCTACATTTATCCAAGGGTTACCTTTAATTATTTGGACTTGGATAAAGGAACACTTGGGACATATTAGTGCTCATACTCTTGGCTGGCTCACGATAATATTATTACACTTAGCCAGTATTCCTACATTATTATCGGTTCTTATGGCACAAAACGATAAACTTCCATCCGTTGACCTTATGATTTTTGTATGGAGTGGTTTAATTACATTATTCTTCAAAAGCCTTATTGAGCGTAATTTTTTATACATTGCAACCATATGCCTGGGCTTCTGTGCCCAAACTGTAATTATGAGTTTGATACTATTCAAATAAATAATTTTATGCGCATCCAGGAACTATTAGAAAAAATCGCCGCACCTACAGCTAGCCAATGCTCTGTAGGCAAGGCAAGATTGAGCAATGTTAGATACAGCCAATGCGTAAGTCGTGGTCTTTTAAAACACGATAGCGATCATACCGCAGGTACGGGCAAACAAGGTAAAAAGGGCAGTGGGGTTCGTATTAAAGGTAAAAAAATGAAAAGTGAACTACACGGTGGTCCTGTAAAAGATTACGACGGAAAGTAGTCACCACTTACTACCTTTTATTAGTAAAGACAGGATTTCTTCATGATCAAGGGACTGAAATTCTGAACACACAGAATATATCCTATCTTCTATTTCTTCATCATATTCGTTCTCAATGCCCATAATTTCTATTATTTCTTGAAATGAAATATTTTCTTCCCGCATACTGCTGACCCAAATACAGGTTATGAGACAGCACATGACAACCTTTTGATTTTCCCAAATTCCTTGCTGCTCGCAAAAATCTACAGTTCTTCCTAGATAATAGTTGAAATCTTCAATTCTGCTTTGAGCAGAAGCTATCCAATCTTTAGTATCGTTTCTCGTCCAAGGCTTCATACTGAAAAACTAGATCCACATCCACAAGTAGTCTTAGCGTTAGGATTTTTAATAACAAATTGGCTTCCATTAATATCTTCTTTGTAGTCAATTTCTGCGCCTTCCATATACTGCATACTCATTGCGTCAACAAGAAGAAAAGTATGATCGATTGGAAAGGTCCAATCATCTTCTGCTTGATCTTCATCAAATGTAAATCCGTATTGGAATCCAGAACAACCACCACCTTGGACAAAGGTGCGCAATTTAAGACTTGGATTATTTTCCTCAGCTAACAGCTCTAATATCCGTTTTTTTGCTGAATCACTAATAATGATCATATAATTATTTATAGCCTATAAATATTTGTCATAAACAAAGGAGGCTGTATGCTTGATATAGCATTTTGGATTCTTGTAGGTGCATTTGTAGGCTGGCATTTTCCAGAGCCATTTTGGGCCAAACTTGTTAAGACTAAAATAAAAGATTGGTTAGATCGCCAAGATAGTAAACCCGTTGTATGACTAAGGCGTTATATATAGTAAAGGAAACTATTATGAAAACTCTTATTGCTGCACTGACTCTAACTGCAAGTAGTCTAGCATTAGCTAGCCCACATCATCACGGTCATAGACACCATGCTCACCGTCATTGGCATAGCCCTCCAGCTCACCATTGGATTGTGCCTGCGTTAATTGGTGGCGCAGTTGTTTATGCTGCTACTCGTCCTGATCCTGTAGTAGTTCAGCAACCTGTGATAATTCAACAACCTTTACAACCAAATCAAGTTATTATAGATGGAGTTGTCTATACCAAACAGATTATGATTTTAAATGGTGTTCAACAAGAAGTTTTAATACGGCAATAATATGGCATATTCAAATAAAGTTTTAGATCACTATGAAAATCCCAGAAATGTTGGGAGTTTTGATAAATCTGATGCTGCCGTTGGCACTGGTATGGTTGGGGCTCCTGCTTGCGGTGATGTTATGAAACTACAGATAAAGGTAGAAGATGGCGTTATTACTGATGCTAAGTTTAAAACGTATGGCTGTGGTTCAGCGATTGCGAGCAGTAGCCTTGTTACGGAATGGGTCAAAGGCAAAACGTTAGATGAGGCAGGTGGAATTAAGAATACAGCGATTGCAGAAGAGTTGGCGCTACCGCCAGTTAAAATCCACTGCTCAATTTTGGCCGAAGATGCCATCAAAGCAGCAATAGCAGATTATAAGAAAAGGCAGAATGGATAATAATTTTTTAATGATTCCCATGTTTCCTGTCCCGTTGTATACAGCATTTGATTTAGAAATTTCTAACGAAGAGAAACACTACGTTTTTTCTACAGATTACCATTTGGCGAATAGCGAAAACGGTTATATTTCAAAAAATAGGCAATTACTAAACGATGAAAATTTAACAGGGTTGAGAGATATAATTGATGCGCATGTGAATAAGTTTGTGAAAGAAGTTTTTAACCCTAAAGACGATGTAGAGTTTTACATGACATCGTCCTGGGCAATGAAACACAGACACAAAGATCATGCAAATAGCCATTATCATGTTAATTCTATAATAAGTGGTATTGTTTATCTTAATGTAGATGATGAGTCTGGTGATTTAATTTTTGTAAATAGAAATAGCACCACACATTATCCACAATTACAGATCCCGTCAGATAAGACCACAATGTATACTAACACTAGAGAATACGTAAAGCCAAAGAATAATCAAATTGTTATCTTTCCATCGCATATTTCACATGCAGTTAACTATAACGAAAGTTCTATTGAAAGATATTGTGTGGCCTTTAATTATTTTGTTAGAGGAAGACTCGGGTCAGAAGAGTCGGAATTGTTTATTCTATGAAAACCACAATAGAAGCTGCTGATAAAATTAAAGAGTTGATAGCTAAACGAGGTAAAGGTCTTGGCATTAAGATTGGTGTTAAAACTACAGGTTGCTCCGGACTTGCCTACGTTTTGGAATATGTTGACATCTTAGATGAAACACTAGCCCTATATCATCATAATGATGTGATGATTTTTATTGATCCAAAACACCAACCTTATCTGGCTGGCATTACTATTGATTTTCAAAGACGCGGTTTGAATGAAGGATTTGAATTCATAAATCCAAATGAAACAGGACGTTGCGGATGTGGCGAAAGTTTCACAATTTAGCTAATGCTTGACAAATCACCTAATCTACCATATAATAATGATATCATTAACAACACGATATCAAATTCTATGAAAGATCCTTGTGAAAGTGTAATCAGCGCTTTGGAAACACATCCAAGCCGATTAAACAAAGAAGCAATATTAGAACATCAAGCAGAGCAAGACCATCAGGAATTGTTTAATGGAATTCGTTGGGCCCTTAGCCCGTATTCTACTTTCGGTGTCAAAAAGATTCCTAGCCATAGCGGTCCAGATGGACAAGGTCTTCCCTGGGCTGCATTTGAAGAATTGCTGAAATTACTCAGCACACGCCAATTAACTGGGCATGATGCTAGAGATGCCATTGAGTTAGCCTTAACTGCCAGCAAGCAAAGCCAGTGGAATAATTGGTATCGTCGTATCCTTATTAAGGACCTACGTTGCGGAGTCAGTGAAAAAACTGTGAATAAGGTCCTTAAAGGTCGTTTCAATAATATTCAACCTGTGCCAGTATTCGAATGTATGTTAGCACACGATGGAGCTAATCATGAAAAGAAAATCACAGGTAAGAAACTGCTAGAACCAAAATTAGATGGTGTTAGGGTAATTACCATAGTAGATCCACCTAATCGCACTGTAACACAATATAGCAGAAATGGTAAAATTCTTGAGAACTTTAGTCATATCACTGACAGCATCTTGGCCAATATCGATCTCATCGAGCGACCTATGGTTCTTGATGGTGAAATAGTCAGTTCAAGTTTTCAAGCATTGATGAAGCAGGTTCATCGTAAAGATAACGTGCAAGCCAATGATGCTAGGCTAATGCTGTTTGATATACTGCCACTCAGTGAATTTCAAGCAGGACGCAGTGTTCTAGGACAGCGTCGTAGAACCAATCTGCTCAAAGGAATGCGTAAGATCTTTGACAAAATTGGAAACATTGATATCATTCCGCAGGAAGAAATTGACCTAGACAGTTATGTAGGTGAGTTACAATTTAAACAATTTAACAAAGATGCCATCGAACAGGGTTTCGAAGGTATTATGATCAAGGATCCGGATGCCAAATATGAATGTAAGAGATCAACTTCGTGGCTTAAACAGAAACCTTTCATCGAAGTATCACTTCAAGTTATCGAGGTTGAAGAGGGCACAGGGAGGAATGTGGGCCGACTTGGTGCACTGGTCTTGGAAGGTGTGGATGACGACAAGACAATCCGAGTTAACTGTGGTTCGGGTTTTAGTGACGCTGACCGTGATACATTTTGGACAGGGCGTGATTCGCTACTTGGTCAAGTAGTAGAGGTCAGAGCAGATGCTATTACTCAAAATCAAGATGGTTCTTACTCGCTTAGGTTTCCACGTTTTCTACGGTTCCGCGGATTTACAACAGGGGAGAAACTGTAGTTTGGATAAAGCAGCATTGAAGAATATTCTATACGGCAGTATAGCAGAACTGGCTAAAGATCGTAGGTTTTATACCTACAGTGAGTTTGGAGAAAAATATTGCCATTTCACTGAGTCGGGTCAGCAAGCAGTATTAGAAATATTACAGACTTGGACTGCAAAAATGTTAGAAGAAGAAAAGAGATCTTTGGATAAAAGAGCCAAAGAACTTGTAGTAAAGGGATTAAAAGGAGAAGAAAACTAAGTGCCTAAAGATGATGTAATTAGTATGGACGGACAAGTCCAGGAAGTATTACCCAACGCAATGTTTAGGGTAAAATTAGAACAAGGACCTGTGGTTCTTGGACATATCAGCGGTAAGATGCGTCAGAATAAGATCCAAATTCTTACCGGAGATAGGGTAAAAATTGAAATGAGTCCTTATGATTTAACACGAGGACGCATAGTCTACAGAGACAAATAAAAAGGGCCCTATGGCCCTTTAACCTATATAATCTTTCCAGCTTGGATGTAGGAAGTCCCAATGCATAGACCTACGCTTTTCAGCTAGCTCATAATAGCTAGGTTTATAGGGTTTCATTTTGGGCTTGATTTTGTGATTATTGCCCTTTTTACTGTTGCAGGTTCCGCAACTACAACAGGTATTTTCCCACTGTGTCTTTCCACCATGGCTAATTGGTAAAATATGATCCAAAGTAGCTGTTCTTTTGTTTACTGAAACGCCGC
>Ga0129336_10001992_pt1 | contig 12552 bp, 16 predicted proteins | sample CPB6_02_DNA_FD_96878 | JGI IMG/M metagenome (GOLD analysis project Ga0129336, IMG submission 96878) | Freshwater to marine salinity gradient microbial communities from Chesapeake Bay, USA - CPBay_Sum_0.6_0.2_DNA | ecosystem: Environmental > Aquatic > Marine > Coastal | place: USA: Chesapeake...
AACAGCACCAGAGATGATGTTGTTTCCGTACATGAGTGAACCAGCAACGGGTTCACGGATACCATCAATGTCCACTGGGGGAGCACCGATGAATGCGATGATGAAACAAGTCGTAGCAGCAAGAAGACATGGGATCATCAACACACCGAACCAGCCTACATACAGGCGGTTATTGGTGGAAGTAACCCACTCGCAGAACTGTTCCCAAGTATTCGATTGTTGTTGACGTGAAAGTGTAGCAGTCATTGTTAGTAGACAGTAGTAAGACCATCAGGGAAATGGTGGAGTTACTATGCTCCCGCCACCCTCAGGCGGGATATGAGAGACGTAATTTATACACCCTATAGGTCTCGGTTTGGGGTGTGGACAATGTTAAAAAAACCTTGATTTCCGTAACATTTGTTTACCTATTTAGTATAACCCGAACCAGTGTCTCCGTCAAGAGCCCAGTTGATCATCTGGCATACTCTTCGATCTTGTCTAGGATTTTGTTTAGGTATTTGTGTGTAAGAAATTTAATTCCATCCGAATATGGTTCTTTGTCAAGATCTCTCTTCAATTTAAGAACATCACACTTGATGGAATCTTTCGTAAGTTGATTTCTAGGCATAAAAAAAGACCCTCTACGTTATGTAGGGGTCTTTGAAGTTTTGTTAAGTTTTACCAAACACCAGGAATAACCTGGCCAGTGGTGAGATATGAACCAACGGCGGCAACGAAACCCATCATTGCAAGACGACCATTGAGAACTTCAGCTTTATCTGTGAAGAGACTTTTCATTTTTATTCTCCGTTAATAAGTTAGTGTATTCCTCAGAAGATCCCGAAGAAGAATTTGTCAGTGAGAGTATAAGAAACAAACCCAGCAATAATACCGACCATTGCCCAACGCCCATTTGTCTGTTCTTTTACTTGATTAGGTGTTTTTTGACCATAGTTTTGGTAGTACATAATGGGTTCTTTAGCCCACATATTTTGTTGACCAAATTCATTTGACGTTACAGTCATTGGATTGTTACGAACTGTTACAGAATTATATAGGAAAAAGAAAGAGGGGTCAAGCCCCTCTTGTTTTTATATCCTAACAAAATGAGTATTAATACTTACTTTTTGTCTCTTGGTTTTGGTTTATCGCATTCGTTGCAATAAAAAGAGAAACCACTCTTGAAAGTTTTTACAACTTGAAAATTGTCTTTGTTCAGTGGTTTCTCTTCCTCACACTTGGAACAGATTCGTGTGAGTTGTTCCATCAGAACGAATAACGAACCTTCAGTTCACCACCAAGACCAAGTACTTCGGAGTCAAAACCATACTCACCAGTAACCTTGGCTTTACCAGTCAGGTTTCCAGCGATAGGAAAACCGATACCGGCTTCGGCAACACCTACGCCTTGGCCATCACCACCGTTCACAAACTCATAACCAGGGCCACCTTCAATGAAGAGTGACACGCCATTCTCAAGTTTGGTTTCATAACCAACACGAAGTTCGGTTTGAGCACCTTTATAATCGCCATCAACGAGAGCACCAGTGGTCTTACTCTCAACATAAGGACCAGCGAACGCAGCGGTGGCAAGGAAAGGAGCAGCAGCAACAGCTGCGATTGCGGATTTAAACATAATTGTACCTCTATATTTTCTCGCAGAGTTATACCTGCGGATGTAAGGAGTTTCGACAAACTCCGTTTATTCACGTTACTCAGCAAGTAGTTGAGGCTTCGTCACGTCAATGTATTTATTTTATATTCTCTTCGGGATTGTGTCAAGGCCCTACGGTTACCCGTATCAGTTTAGTTCGTGAGTATCATATTCAAAGAACTTATCGATGGGCATGTCTGCAGATTGATTAGTCCACCAATGGTCTAGTCCTTCACGGCTAGACTTATGGAAAACATCAATATGTTCTGGATGGATAGTTGAACCAAGTTCCAGTTTATAAAGGAATAGGGGTATGGCGTATGTTTTTCCTGCATTGTAAATCAAGTCATCTGCAACGGCACGAGGGCGAACACCATTGTCAAGTTTAAATTTGTCACCACGACAATGGAAGTGCATCAGTTTCTCTGCATACCTACGATTAATTACGAAGGCTGCAGTGGAATAGTCATCCACATACCTAGGGTGAATGTTTGCAACTAGTTTTCTGGGATTGATCACTGCAATTTGAAGACAGTCCCAATCATAAGGAACTCTAGCCATAAACTCTCTCCAAGAGAATGGCCAATGTTTGACAGAACAGAAGTCACAGTCATCTTCCATGAAGACTCCATAGTCTGTATCTGTAGTTTCATACCAATGTTTGATGGCTTTCAAGTGAGAAGTTACACAACCAATCTCACCAGACGAAACTGCATTAGGATACCTACCAGAAATAACTTCTGATAGATCATTTACCCTACCATCAAAGGCAGAGATACGTTCGTAATTTTGAACTTGCCAATAAGTAAGTTGATCCTCCATCCATTTCCATCGATCTGGTTGTCCATCCAGATTGATGATGTAAAGAGGACCAAAATCTTTGAGTTTATATGCAGACTTATTACGATCCATGTTTTGCAATCACCTTTTCAATACTAGGAAGATAATACTTCTTCAAAACTTCAACCCAATCAAACTTTTTCGAATACTCACGGATCTCATCACGGTGTTTGATAGAGTACTCTCTATTCTTAACGATTTCCTGTTCGACATATTCAATGTCATTGATCTTGTCTTCTGGAATGACTGTAATGAATTCCTTTTCAGTATCCAAATTAGCCTTACCCCACTCACATACTACCACACCAAGTCCTGCGGCCAAAGCTTCCATACACACAAGTGGGTGAGCCTCACCATCAGAAAGAAGAGTTAAGTTACCATACTCAGTAAGTTCGTTGTACAGTCTATCCTTAGACCACTCACCAAGATAATTCTTTGAGGTATTGAACCGATCATCTGCAAGGTTACCAGCATACCAAAGACTATCAATAGACTGGAAGAGATGTTGTCTCTTACGGTAGTCAATCTTTGCGAGGTAGATACTACGATCAGGATATTCAGGATCTTCAACGTAATTGAATTCATCAGTGTTGACACCATTAGGTGTAACAAATGTATTCTCCCTTGGAATATCAAACATCACATTATAGATCTTTTGAATACCCCTGGACAGACAAAAGATGTTTGGTTTAACACGAACAAACTCATTGGCTACATTGATGTAACCATTGAACATTTGTGGACGTTCAAGATACCCAAAGTGACTTGTGATTGCACATGGATATTGAATGTAAGGAACGATGGGAATAAACTCATCATAGTGTACATGTACAAAGTCTGGGCGAAACGAATTAATATCGTTGATGATTTGTTTCGCATCTTTGGTATTGATAATCTGAACCTGATGGCCCAGTTTTTCCAGTGCAAGCTTGGTGTCCCATACCAAGATTTCTACAGCACCCCATCCCGTAGGTGGGATGGGCATAATACCAGGACCAATCAGTGTAATTTTCATACTTTTTTTAAAGTTAGTGTACCATCTTCATTGTCGATCCATTGAAGAGTGTCTCCATCTTTCCAACCAAGTTTGTCAAAAATTTCATCTGGAAAAGGAAAAACAAGATCCTCACCGTCTTCTAATAAGGTTACAATCATTTTAGTTTAGAAATGTAGTCAGAACAAATTCCATAACAGTTAGTTACTTTTAACTTATCCCAATCCATATTGTTCCACTCTGGCATAACGATTACAGTATTCTTTGTATAAGTTTTACCAGGGTAAGCCCAAATGTATTGTTTACTAGTTAGGGTATAATCATCATTCTGGTGCCAGAAGTAATTGTATCCACTTGTGTTTGAAGAAAACTCATGAAGAGTTGTGAGATCTTTACAGTGGATCCAAAGATGATCAGACTTACCAGCCAACCACCACCAGGTTACAGAGTATTGTGGTTCATCGTGACCCAACCATAACCAACCAGTCTTAGGATCATAACGAACATCAATCTCTACATCATATCCCTGTTCAATACAATGAACAATCTGATGTGGTGAGTTTTCTGTTAATAGATCTGGACCATTTAGATTAGCCCGATGCGCGATCAATCTCATCCAAACATATCCTCCAAGGTCAATTGATACTCAAATAGTTTATCAATGTCACCTCTGCCTTCATTGTCTCTCACAACACGAACAGGAAGTCTTGTTGGAACTACATTTGTTCCTCCATGAACATGAAGATAGTTGAACATCTTCAGTGGTTCATTGAGAGAAGGACCCCATAATTCATGACAATGTTTTTCAATTAAACTATCCACATTAGAATATACTTTCATTGTATCCAGATAATTTGGACCAAAGAAGAACAGAAGATCTGGGAATCTAGGATGATGATCTGAAAGATAGAACCGATCATTATTCAGTTCATTCAAATTTGGTAGACGATAGACAAGGTTGTCAAGTCTAGAAAGAATAATGAAATCATACTCATTCTTGTGAGGTTCAACCAAATTGCAAACACTCTCAATACTATAGAGAGAAGAAAGAATGTTGTTGTAATTTTGGTCATGCCATCCCTCCTCTGGACTAAATCTTCTACCGTCGATTAGTTTTCTAGAGTGTTCAGAAAAGGCAAACTTTTGAGGTTTCTCAACCTTCATTATCTTTGGACTATAAAACTCCTCAATCAGTTGAGGAGAGTTTGGTTCAATCGGACAAGAAGAAATCCTACTCCATGTAGAAAATTCATACTCAGTTTGTTCTTCATCAAACCAAGTATGAACATAAACATCGGTCTCATACTTATCGAGGATCTCTCTAGTATGAGACTTAAGTGGAAATGGATTTTTCAGGTATCGTGGTTGACCATGAAAGAGTAGAGCAACTTTCATTAAAGATCACCTTTGTAATGTTCTAAGAAATAATTGAGATCTTCTGGAGTACCAATACCCCACATACCATCCTTATCAATCTCTTTGATACGGATCTTTTTACCATCACCAATCGCTTCATTAAAGACTGGACAGACATAGTATTCATTATTAACACGAATATCTTTGTCAATCATTTGTTCTGCGTACTTAACATAATCAGAACCTTTCTTCCAATAGTAGATTCCTACAGTTGCATGTTCTGAAATGGGTTTCTTCTCAGCAACTTCAGCGACATAACCATCCTCACCTAGTTTGGCATAAGACCACTTAGGGTGAGTTGCGGGAAACGTGATGATACCACCATCAATACCATCGTTTTGGAATGCATAGAGAGTTTCATTACTATCCCACTCTACAAACTGGTCAGAATTAGCCATGATCAATGGTTCATCATTATTGATGAACTCTTTCGCAAGTAGAGTAGTGCAAGCCGCACCTTCAGTGATACCATCAACCTGTACAATATTACACCCTGGTGCAATCAGAGGCAACAGATAGTTAAGATTATACTGTTCATAGTGTTCTTTTTGAACAATGAATGTGTAGTTGGCTTTAATATTCAGGTTTTCAACAACCACTTGGATCATTGGTTTACCTTTAACTTCAATCAAAGGTTTGGGGAACGTATATCCTTGAGAGGCAAATCGACTACCACGACCAGCCATAGGGATCAAAACATTCATCGTCTTACTCTCCCACGCAACTTTTTGTTTTGTTCCATTGAGGATCTTTTTGATACGATCAATTTTAGATTGATCCAGATCTTTGCGATCATCCACAGGAACAAGATGGCACTTACTATCCAAAGCACCTTGCCTACCAATATGACTATCTTCAATAATAACAGTGTCATTAGGAAGGGCTCCAAGTGCAATCATACACTTCCAATACATTGCAGGAAATGGTTTGTTGCGAACTACGTCTTCATTAGAGACGTACATATCAACAAACTCTAATACTCCTAATCTTAATAAAATGATTTTAACAGTATTTCTAATAGAATTAGAAGCAACTGCAATCTTATAACCCGCATCCACAAGTTGTTGGAAGTATCCCATCAACTGATAGTCTTTGGCCACACAATCATTAAAGATCTTGAGGGTGGCTTCTTGTTTATCTCTCCAGATCGTATCGTATTGATCTACAGGAAGACCTTTGTTCTTGGTGAGAAGTTCTAGTTTGGCCTTGGTAGGAAGACCATCGTAGATACTTACATGTTCTTCTCTTGAGATTGCATACTCAGGTCCAAGAGCCTGGTTTAAAGCCTCATAGTGATAATCTTTACTATCAATAAGTACACCATCAAGATCAAAAATAACAAGTTTTGTCACATGTCCCTCCAAAGGCGATAACCAAATTTATTTTTTGTAATTGGTAATTTATGATGATTCTGTGCGTTCCAACCAATCAAAGTTTCTGGATTGATTGCAGCTCCCTCTTCGATAATCGTTTCAAGGTTACTGCAAACACTGAGATATTTATCCATCAGTTCAGAGGAACCAAATGCAAAGTGATCATTAATCCCATAATCCAAATGAGCATACTCATCAAATACATTAACAGTGTTGAGGTCATATTCATCAAGAGGTCCAACGTCTTCAAAGAAGTATTCGTCTGTTCTCAATCTTACCACACAGTCATACTTGAAGTCGTTCTCTTCTTCATACTTTTTCTTGAGATCATTAGCCTTCTCAAGACTGTAGAACATAGAGATAATATTGTTCACTGGATGAGGAAACCTAGGATCTGGGCTCCATTCAGAAACAAACTCTTTGGGTTCTTCAAACTCTAGAGCCTTTGGGTTCCACTTCTCTTCCATGAAAGGAATTAGATCTGCATCCCACTTACCACGATCCTTGTATTGATCCCAGAAGTACGCACCAACCCAACTCTTGTCATACCAGACGTGTGCAAATACATCCACTTCCCAGTCTGGATTGGCTTCGTAGAAGTTCAACCTATGGTTTTGATGACACTCACGGAGGTGTCTAGGTTGTCCAGAGTAAATTAAGGCAAGTCTTTTAGTTTGGGTCTTCATTGTTTCTTACAACAAAACATGGCATGTGGATGGGAGCAAGATCAGAGTTTGAAAAATATCTTTGATAGGTAAAGAGTTTAAAACATTCTCCATATGCACCAGGCATTTTGGAGACATCTTGAACACACCTTTCACTCATCATATAGGAATAGATCTTATTTGTCTTCAGGAACTTAGTTCCCATGATAAACGCAAGATCTGGGAAACCATTGTGATGGTTCGAAAGATAATACCTACTTTTATCTAGCTCGTTAAAATCTGGGAAGTGTTGAATGTTAAGATCTGTTCTTACCAGGACAATAAAGTCATGGCGTTCTCCACCTTCAGAGAGATATTGTTCGTAAAGTTCTGATGTCTTCTCAATCGAATAAGCTTGGGATAAAAAGTTACTCAGATTGTTTCTGGTAAATCTACCTTCAGCTTGAAACCTTTCGGTTATAGCATTATATAGGTCTTCATTAGAGAAGTGTCTAGAAGGTTGGGTTAAAAGTTTGATAGGATTATATCTCTCTTGAATTATATCAATTGCATCTCCAGTGACCTGAAGTTTCTGTTCATCTAGGAAGGGATGGAATGTTCCACCACCTTCCCACTTAGAATATGAATAATTTTTTTCTTCCTTAGACCACCAAATATGTGAAAATACATCGGCATCATACTTATCAAAGATGAACTTTTTTTGTGATGCATATGCATGTGGATTATCTAGAAATCTTGGTTGTCCAAATACAAATACCGCAACTCTCAAATCACAATCTCCCTTGCAACTCTTTTTACAAGACCTTCAATATCTAGGTTAGGTTCCCAACCCAGTTCTTTTTTAGCCTTATCATAGATCCCCTTAGAAAATCGTGTAGTTTCTTTAGCAACAATTTGTTTGTCCAAAGGATATGCACCTTCAAAAAGATTTGGATAACGATCCCAAAGTTCCTGGGCATCTTTATGTGCAAGAGGAAGATCAGTCTCTAAAGCTTCACGTACCCACTCACCAATTTGATTGACACTGCATGTAATACCAGTGCAGACATTGAAAACATCATTTGGTTGTTTATGAATGCAGATCTCAATCATGTTACGAATGTCATCCACATGAATAAAGTCACGAACTTGAGAACCATCACCACTAAGAACAGGGCTAATTTCTCTTTTGAACTCCCGAACAAGGAAATTTACCAGAGGAGGATTGGGTCTAGTATGATCGCCATCAGGACCAAACACATTAAAGAAACGGAGAACACCAACTTTTACACCATAATTTTCCGTGTAAGACTTGATCAAATCTTCAGCCATCTTCTTAGAGAGGGCGTAGTAAAGTGTTGGATTAACAGACAAATCTTCATGGAAGTTCAATGAGTTAGTGTTCTCATAGACTGCACTGGTTGATGCATGAATGAGATATGCTTCATTCTTACGTGCAAGTTCCAATATATTAGAAACCCCAACTACATTGATGCGAAGACAATCGGCCTTATTGGTTTCACAGTCAGGGAGAGATGAAATTGCAGCAAGATGAATGATTACATCCCATGATTCCGTCAAATAGGTATTAACAAAGTTTTCATCTTCAATATCACCAACGATGACTGCACTCTTAATGCCATTAAGATTTTCCAATCGGCCGTTTCTGAAGTTGTCAACTCCAACAACATAATATCCTTGTTCCTCTAGATGTCGCATAAGTCCGCATCCAATATTACCAGCCGCTCCAGTAACTAAAATTTTCATAGGTCTCATAAGAATTCTCTTAGATTGTTATTGTTTCTTGGTAGATTTATTGATCCACAAGAAGGATAAGGATTGGAAGCTGCAAAATCATTGATCACAATGCGTTGACTGTGAGGCAGTCCCATAACAAGTTGGTGATATTTCACTCCCTTCAATTCTAGTTCATCAATGGTGATTTGTCTAGTTTTTTCAGGGCGACTTGTTGTGAGAACAATATGTGTTCTTCCCTCACCATACAAGTGGTTTAAGTAATCAATGTTCTCTTGGATTGGTTCTCCTTCTCCAACATAAGGAGGAAAATGAATTGATGAATTGGTAATTAATGTTCCATCAATATCACAGAATAATGTCTTATAAGTCTTCTTGTACTCCATCCAAACATCTTTTGTTCCCCAGTCTTTGAAGTTAGATGTCTTGGTTGCATTAAAGGAATAACCATCTAACATCATTTCGAAGATGACATGACTGATATAACATTCACCAGGCATGTCTTTAAGTCTTTCAAAGGTATCGCAAAACTGTCTTGCAGAATTAAATCCATAACCACCAGAAGAGAAAGTAGAACTAATCACTTTCTTCTCTACAATATTAGTTACAATACCAAGATCATCAATTGTAATGTAACTCTTTGATCGTGCATTGATATTATCCATATCATTAAGATCAAAGAATGCAACCTGATTATCAGTAGTGGTCAGTTCACATTCATAGTAACCATCACTATCTTTGATGAAAATAAATCCTTCAATATTTTCTTTCTTTATGGCCTGGTAAACAGTTTCGGATTGAGACCCTGTTGGTTTGGCAAGAAAAGTAGGTCTACACTTATCATAAAGACCAAGTTCTTTCATCTCCTCCATGAAACCATTGAAGAACATATACTCGGATTGATGTTCTCCAAGAAAGACAAACAGAATCTCATCAAAGAAATCTAGATTTAATCCAGAGATAGCCTCACTGACCATAAGTCTGTTGTTCTTTGGATGAGTTAACATCCACTTAGGACGGCTGTTGGGGAACCTACTAGACCGTCCCGCCATAGGAACAATTAAAGTTTTCATATAACTTGGTGTTTTGTATCAGATAAGAAAGGATTATTTTATCCTCTTGGTTCTTAAGATATGGTTGTATTCTAAGTAAGTTTACAACATCAAGAACATCAAATGCAAGAGTGTTGATATATTTTTTATATCTTTCTTCTATATTTTTCCAGATGTAATTGGTTGACTGATATAGTCTTACGTTCATACCATCATGAAGTCTAATTGACCAGTGATAATAAAGATCTTGTTTCAACTTGCAAAGATCGACATAAAAAGTATCAACAAAACTATCCAGAAAGTCTATGAAATATAGTTTCTTTTTATGAAAAAGAATATTGGTGAAAGTCAAGTCCCCATGACAGAAACTTTTTGGCACATCATAATCAACATCTAGTGACTTGAGATGGTCAATGAATGGTGTTTGTTCTAGACTGTCTAGTTTATTCATCACCTTGGTCTTGATGTTTTGAGTTCTTGAATGTTCAATAAGGAACTCAAAATATTCATACAGTCCTTCACAAATAAAATCTAATTGATTTACATCTGCAGAGTTGAGAAATGTATTGAATGATGAGGCTTGGATATAATCCATATCAAAATAACTATCACCCCTAGAGATGACCCTAGGAGTAGATAGTCTGGTGAAGATAAATCTTGAAAAGTATTCTTGTTTCTCCGATTGTTTTAGAAGTCTCTGATTGTAACTCTCACTGGAAGAATATTTCCTGATGGTATTATCAATCTTTTCAAGAGTACAACCAGACAATCCTATCTTCAGGTTCATACATGATACTTACTGTTGTCTTTGGCTAGATGAACCATCTTGGGTTCGAAGTCACATGCGTCAGCAAAGACTTCTGGGAATGCATACTCTGGACCAAGAGTATGAACAAGTTCTTTGTTTTGTGCATAGAAGGCATTCAAATGACTTTCATCATGCCACTTTGCAATCACATTGTTCTTCTCGTCTTTCATAACACGATCATGAAGTTCATCCATCATCTCAATTACATCAGGGCATCTACCACCCCACAGGCATCCCTGCCAATAGATAGAGAAGTCATAGTCATCAGGAACTTTTGCAGTTGACAGAGGACTAGTCTCAAAAGATCCAGGGGGTTGATTATGGGGTGGAAACTTGAGGAAGTGACATGGATGATGAACACCAAAGAAAGGTCTGGTTTCATCAAAGAACTCTTCTGGAGTTACTTTATTAACCACAGCCATGTCTGCATCAAGGAAGACTAGCCAATCATACTGAAAGATTTCTCCACGGGCTTTACCAATAATATCAAATCTGTAGAGAGTAATATATGGCCAATCAATATGTTCTACTGGATATACACTTGCATTTTCTGGTGCCTCTGGAACTTCACCATCGGTAAAAACTAGATATCGTTTTTCTACACCAGGAAGGAAGTTCTCTTCACACCTTTCATACCAAGATGGAAGGAAGTTGAGATACTTACCAGTTCCAATGAATACTACTGCGACTTTCACTCAAGGACCTCCCAATGGTCAGGATAAAGATCTTTTGTATCTAAATGTGCATTGTCTGGACCAAACCATTTCTTAGGTGCGATCACTTCTTGACTATCAGCCAACCATGCACCCCACCAAGAGAATGTGGAGTTTGCAATGATGTGGCCAGAACACAGAGACATAATTGCAAGATCAGTATAGTGTGAATTACCCTCACTGATCAAGAACTTGTCATCATCTTTAAACAACTCTTGTTGTTTACACCATCCAGGATCATCACTAAAGATTACAACCTGACGACCATCAAGATCAATCTTTTCTAGAGCTCGTGCATACCATTCAATCTCAAGATTGTGATGGTTACCAGAGTTACGAAGGAAATCACCACGACGGATATGAAGTGCAACAGGAGCTTTGTTCAACCCATTGATCATTGCACGGGCAGGATCAATAATTTCTGGACGGAATGTGAACATCTCACGAACCATTCCTTTATCGTGAGCAAAATACTTTTCACTTTGAAAGAAACCTTGCAGATCTACCCAGTCAGGGCAATCATTAAAAAGACTTTCATTAAAGTGAAATGTGCCCTCTGCAACAGTAGGTCTACCCACATCAATCGTTTGAATGTTAAGTGGACTTACATTCTGCAGAGTAAAGACGTTATGAACATCCACTCGCAGTTTATTTCCAAGATGATCCACAACAACTTCATTGTGAATTGGAAAACAAAAGTTGTATCCTTTGTGTGAAGCAATACCCCTCAAAGAGGCCAACTGAAACATCTGGTTTCCCAGTTGTCCCAGTTTACCTAATGCATTAAAACCAATCATACTTCACTCTCTTCAGGATAATAATACTGTTCCCAACATTCATTGAGATGACTTTTATGAACTTGTTCTTCTACCCACTTGTAGGTTCTAGAGATACCCTCTTCAAGACTGATTGAGTAATCCCAGTTTAACGCCTCACGGATCTTATCGTTTTGACTATTACGACCACGAACCCCAAGAGGACCATCAATATGTTTGATAGTTACAGTCTTACCAGAAACCTTTGCAGCAGTGTTGATGAGTTGATTGATTGTAACCATCTCCTCAGATCCAATGTTAATAACTTCTTTGTAGTTACTCTCCATTAGACGACGGGTGGCTTCAATACAATCATCTATGTACAGGAAGGATCGGGTTTGTTCTCCATCCCCCCAACATTCAACTTCTCCTTCATCACCGATGACGGACGCAACTTTTCGACACATAGCTGCGGGAGCTTTCTCACGTCCTCCTTCCCAAGTACCTTCGGGCCCATAGATGTTGTGATACCTAGCAACACGAATATCAAGCCCATGATTGCGACCG
>Ga0129336_10001993_pt1 | contig 12548 bp, 15 predicted proteins | sample CPB6_02_DNA_FD_96878 | JGI IMG/M metagenome (GOLD analysis project Ga0129336, IMG submission 96878) | Freshwater to marine salinity gradient microbial communities from Chesapeake Bay, USA - CPBay_Sum_0.6_0.2_DNA | ecosystem: Environmental > Aquatic > Marine > Coastal | place: USA: Chesapeake...
AGCGGCCAACGGCATTGGTGACCGTGACGGTGGCATTGTCAGCCGGAGCCGTGCGGATATGCGGCCAGAGCGAGAGTGTGGCCTCGCCGCTGCCGTTGGTGTTCACATCCTCCAAGACCTTGTGCAGCGTTGCCGTTCCGGCTGCGCCAAGCTGGATGTAATCGCCAGCCTTGAGCCAATCGGTGACGTTGGCCGTGCAGCCGTCGATGTTCAGTTCTTCGCCTGTCTGGCTGCCACCGTTCACTCTGGGTGTACCGCCGATGGCTCCTTGCGGGGTGGCGCACAGCGGATCGCCCATCGTGAACGTGCCGAAGCGTCCGCGCAGGCTGACCAGCCACGCAACCCAGATCGCGGCATCTTCGCGCTTCATCGGCGGCAAGGTCACGTCAGCCTGCCACATCTGCCCTGCGCTGGCCTGCGCTTGGCCAGAGTATGTAAACGGCGACATCTCATAGATGACCGCATTGACGGCCCACAGTTCGACGTTGCGGATGCCAGTGTGCGACGGAAGGGTCAGAGGATAAGTGATCGCCATCAGTAGCCCATCCCATTGACGCTGCGCCGCTGTGCATCGAACACGGCGGCCTTGGTGCTTTCCACGATCTTCGGCAGCATGGCTTGGATTTCCGCACGGCTCACGCCAGCGCCGAAGCTGATGTTTTGCGTGACAGAAACGCTGTTGCCGCCGTTGACTGCCGCCTTTGCTTGCGGCACGGACAGCACGCGGCCTGCGCTCGAAGGCACAAACAACTCGCGGCCATGCTCACCTACAACAGAAGGCTGGCCAGCCATAAGCGCACCGCCTGATGCGCTGCCAGTGATACCAAGTGCGCCTCCAATTGCGCCAAGGATGCCAGAGCCACCTGTGGTAGCAGTTGCAAAAGAGCCAACAAGGCGCTGCACCACCAAGACCCGATACAGTTCCTTGATGATGTCTGCGGCCATAGACCTAAAGGCGTCCTTCGCACTCATAGTTCCATCGACAATGCCCATAAATGAGTTTTCCATCGATGACTGAATGGTCGATGAGATGTTTTCAAACTCTGAAAGCGTCAGGCCAAGGGCTTCAACCTGCGCTTTGTAGGCTTCCAAAGCAGCTTTAGATTTTTCGCGGGCGGCAGTTGATCTGCCCTGAGCCTGCGTATTGTCCTCAATGACAATGGTTTCCAGTTCGATCACTTCGGTTTGATCTTTGTGAGCATTTGTCACAGCGACAAGGTTTGCCTTTGCCGCTTCCGCAGCCGCCTCGGCATTTGCAAGGATTGACGAGTCTGGAATGCTTGCAACATTCGCCTCATAATCTCGAATCCTAGCAAGAGCCGCCTGAGTTTTGCCGACCTCGGAATAAGCGTCGGCGACTTCTTGAACCTCGCCCTTCAAACCTTTTGCATATTCAGTCGCAGAAACAAATGCACGATCAGCATTCATCTGGCCAAACAGGAAGTCGTTTGCAGCAGCCGTAAGTCCTGCAATGGCTTGCGCTGTTTCGATCAGGATCGGCGCAAGATTGATCAACGCAACGCTTAGGTTGGCGGAAATCACAGATGACATCGCATCCAGCTTATCGCCAGCCTCGGCAGCCTGCCGAATGATGTCTTCATCAATCACCACGCCCAAGGACTGCGCTTCTTCACGCATTTTTGCGAGTCCATCAGAACCCTCAGAAAGCATGTTGATCATTTTGACGCCGGATTTGCCAAACAGATCGGCGGCAAGTGTTGCGCGCTGCATTGGGTTTTCGACGGCAGCAATTTTGTTGGCGATCATTTCCAAAGCATTAGGCAATGGCACAGATGCAAGATCAGACGCGGAAAGGCCAAGTGCCTGCAATGAGTCCTTAGCCGCGCTGCCGCCGCCCGCTGCATCGCCAAGGTTCTTTGAAAGAACGACAAGCGCCTGCTGCAAGGTATCTTGCTGGATGCCGCTCATTTGAGCCGCGTATCGCAATTCTTGCAAAGCCGTCGTGGTGATGCCAATCGAGTCTGCCGCATCAGCAAGATCGCCCATGCGATCAGCGGCAGCTTTGACAGACGTGGCAAGCTGTTGAAAAACAGCCACGGCGGCCAAGCCTTGCGCTGCGACAGCCAGCTTGCCGAACATATCGCCAGCGCCAGACAAGTCCTTGTTGGCCTTTTGCGCGAACTTTTCAATGCGCCGCGAGTTTGCCGCCATAGCTTTGGCAAACTCTTTGTCCTTGGCGGCCAAGATGATGTTTAGCTGTTCAGCACTAATTGCCATCAACCTGCCTCACAAGTTCGCGGAATTGCTCCGCTGTCATCGCGTCATCACCGGGCTTCTTCGGCGCATGTGCATCATGCCAGCCTTGGAAAACAAGCCAAGCGTCTTTCGGGATCATATCACGGATTTCTTCAGGACGTAAGCCGATGACGATTCCGTTCTTTATCATCCCTCTGACGTTTAATCTGTCAACTGCTGGTCCTCTGGCGGCTTTTTTTTTGAGGCTTTTTCCATTTCTTCAGCCGTGTCTGGCATGAAAGCAATGCCGAGGACAGCCTGCGCGATCTGATAAAGGCGCAAGAGATCGGCAGGCGTTGCAGATGACAGCACCTTGTCGGCCTCTGAGTCTTTCATGCCGCCGCCGACAAGCCCCAATGCCAAAAGGTCTTTGACCTCAGTGCTGGTCGGCTTCTTGCCACGGCCGAAGACGCCTTCCCAGAAATCAAAAATGCCTCGGTGTTTGTCCTCAAACCGTTCAATCTCACGATTGCGGAGCAGGAAAACGTAAGAGGTGTCGCCGATGTATTCGACGACACCTCCACGCGGCGCTTCTGCCGTGATGCTCATTAGACAGCCGTGAACGTGACTGCACCAGTGCTGGACAGCGTAACGGAGTAGGTTACACCGCCTTCAGTCTCGCCGCCAAATTCCAGCGACTCGATGTAGAAAGCGCCAGCATAGGTTCCGAAAGCCGGAACGGTGACGGTGAAGTTGGCTTTGGCGTCTGCCTGCATTGCGACTGTGTTCATCCGCAATTCGGTGGCGCTGTCTTCAAAGAAGCCGTCGCCAGAAATCGAAACGCTTTTCAGGCCGCCGAGGTTTTCGGTCCACAGTGCGCCGCCGGGAGTGGTGCAATCCGGGGTGGTCACGTCGATCATGGAGTTGTTGATCGTCATGGTCTTGCTGTTCAGCCCGCAAAGGTTCGCAAAGACTTCCGGCGATGCGCCATCGCCAATCTTTACGAGCAGGGCGCGTCCAAGTTGTTTAGCCATGATGGCCTCCGTTTAAAGGGCTTGCCCAAGGCCCGTTGCTAGGCTCACTCGAGCAATGCCCGAAGCACGATCACAGCCGTATAGCCACGGCCATCAGGGTCTCTTGTAACACTGTGGGTCTGGAAAATCAATTCGACCAGCGTGAACCCGGTGACGGTCACGCTTGTCTCTTGGCGATGCAAAGCAGCCTGCACAGCCTCGACAATCCGCACCGCCTCGACCCGGCCAGACGCCGATCTGCTTTCGGCCTCAAGGCTGATATCGACCGAGACGCCGACAGTAGTGTCTGTGTCGGCAGCGGTGGGCGTTATGTCGCCAAAGCGCAGATATGGGAACGTGACGCCCTGCGGCGGCTCGTCATAGATGCGCGTCGAAACTAGCGTAGTCACACCAGCGTTTGCTACCAGCGCAGCCCGCAGACCTTTTTGCAGCGCAAGTGCAAAGCCGTCAGCCATTTGTCGCCTCCTTCAAGCCGCGCCGAATAGCAGACTTGATGCTTCTGCTGAACTTCGGAGCCTGCAATTTCTGCGCTGTGCGGATGTAAGGCTGCGCGGCTGTTTCACCGCGATTGCCTTTTTTGCGCCCAAACTCAACAGCCTTGGCTTTGATTTGCTTATCGCGTGCTGGCGGTGCGGCTTCGACCGAACCCATCATGCCTTCATCGCCGTATTGAGTAAATATCCAGCCTTTTAGTTGGCCAGACTTTACTGGCACAAGGCTGCGGGCCATCCTTGCCGCTTGCTCTGTGTTCAGCTTGATAGACTTAACAACATTGCGGTGGACGGCTTCAGGAGCGTCCCGCAACTGTTTTGCCAGTTTAGACGCGCCAGCAACTTTCACGCTGCCACCCCGCGCTCAAGCAGGAACTCAATCACCGCGTTCTTGCTGTCGATGTGCGTCACGTTTTTGATGGCCCAAGTGTAGCCACGGATGACAACGCGATCAGCAGCCGTGATTGCTCTTGTAATTGTGTCGCCACGGCAGCGCATGGTGGCCATCGCCACGTCGTTCAGCGCACCGCCTTCAATCATCTCTTTGCCGATCCGCTCACGCATGTCAGCCCAGCGCACGCCGTATTCAGACCATCCAGTGTAGACGTTGCCATAAGCATCAACAGCGCCTGCATCGAGGCGCTGGAATGTAGCACGCTCACCGAATGCGCCAGCCTTAGCCATACCAAGAATTCCGTTCGATGTTCATCATTTCCATGAAGCCATATGGCAGGTCTTGCATCTGCTTTTCCTGCGTCGTCTCGCGGTTTTCATACCAGTGCGCCACCAGCATCATCAGCCCGTGCCGAACAGTCTGCGGCACGCTTGTAGACGCATCTCCATATCCGATCACATATTCAATCTTGATGGCATCGTCGCGGGTCTGTGTGATCGGCCAAGCCTTACCTGTCTTTGGCGTGATCGTAATCCGGTTTGGCGTGCCGAAGACATTGAAGTCGGCCAGCGTTGCGGTCTGCAACACGCCGTCAATGTCGTAATACTTGATTGCCGAAACAGACTGCACCGGGCCAAGCGAGAGCATCACAGTGCTGGGGTTTGGCGCAAGCCACTCACCCCAAGTCTGCGTGATCATCGCACGGCCAAGCACGCCCTGCACGTCCACGAAGGCCACGGCGGCATTGACCAGCCGCTCAATAATGGTGTCGTCGTCGTTCCCCTCTACGCGCATCTGTGCCTTGGCCTCGGCCACGGAGATGGGCAAGGCGGCAGGCGCGGTAACGCGGACGAGGGAGAACTGCGGAGACAGCATCTGTTATTCCTTCACGGCTTTCTCAACAGCGGTCTTTTTGACAGCGCGTTCAACCTTGGCTTCGACATCAGCGAAGCCCTCAGCAATGCCTGCCTCAATGTAGCGTGCGGCGGTCTCATCGGCGCAATCGATCACGTCGCCCTTGTTGTGCGAGAAATCAATGCCAGCCATCGATGTGAGCAAACGAACCTTAGCCATGTCGGCCTCCTTTTGTGGGACGGGCGGGACCGAAGCCCCGCCCAGTTTTCAGATCAGGCCTTAGGAAGCGGCGGTGATCAGGTGCTTGACGGCAGCGGTGTTAGCCAGCACGCCGTCGAAGCGGATGTAGCCGAGGATGCCGTAGTCAGGAGCGAAACGCTCACGGGCCACGAACAGCGACGGACCACCGACCTTGCGGACGTAGAACTTCGACATGTCACCGAACAGCATGACCTTCTTGGCGGCAGCCAGCGAGTCCATTGCTTGGTTCACGACCACGTTGTAGCCGAGAATGTTCTGCGGGACGCCAGCCTGATAGTTGCCCATCTGCCAGAGGTAGTTGCCCTGACCGTCCTTCAGCTTACGGACAGCGGCGAGGGTGCTGTCGTTCATCATGATGGCGGTGTTGGGTGCCGAGCGGTAAGCCGGGTTGACCGAGTGGATCAGGTCGATGATCTCGTCGGCGGTCACGGCTGCGGTCGCGGCTGCGGTCTTGCCGAGCGTGGAGGTCGTAACGATGCCCTCAACGTCCGACGAACCCGAACCAGTGGTCAGCTTCGAGTTGGCGATGCGGCCCATGCGCTCGCCCAGCAGTTCGCCCAGCAGCGATTCCATGTTGAGGATGGAGTCGTTTGCCAGTTCATACGACCAACGCACCCACTCGGTGTCGAAGGCATATGCGCCGAGGGTCTTCTGGCCAAAGGTCACGTCCTTGCCGCCGTCGTCGGTCGGCTGGGTGCCTTCCGTGTGGGCTTCGGCAGCGACAGTGGTGTCGTCAACGGTCGGGATGTTGAACGTGTTGCCAGCCGTGGTGTTGATCACGGTGAACAGGTTCGAGTCGTACATCGGACCAGTGGCGATCATGGCCTTCTCAATGAAGGTCGCCAGTTCGGTCGGGACGGTGTAGCCGCCAGCCGAGTTGGTGCCAGCGGTCTGCGTGCGGAGTTCGTTGCTACGCAGAACCTGACGCACTTCGCCGTCCAGACCATCAACGCCGCCGTTGGCGATCATGGCATAGAAAGCCGAGCGGTAGTCGGTGGCAAAGCCAGCGTCCACGGCAGGAGCCGAGGTGCGCTCAGCGACAGGGCGCTTCGACAGGTCAACCGAGTGAGCAGCGCGGATAGCCGCGTCAGCCTTTTCCATGCGCTGGGCAACGCCCGACAGGCGGTCATGCTCAGCCATCATGGCGTCAAACTCGCGCTCGATTTCAGCGGCGCGGGCTTCTTCGGTCTTGTCCGTCACTTCTGCAAGTTTGGAACGGGCTTCCGTGGCGATACGCGCCATCTTCTCCCGCAGGTCTTTCACGTCAGCCATGATGGCCTCCTACATTGTGCCTTGCCCAAGGGCTGGGGGTTTGGGCCAACAGCGGGAGACCGCCGTTATTCTTCAGCCTCAAAATCCTTACGTTCCCATGCTTGGCAGGACCGCAGGTTGTGGCAGATAAATTCAAGTTTTTCGCACCAGCCGCGACCGCCAGCGTTGGTGTCGAAGTCATTGCGCGGGATATCTTCCATCGCCTTCAGCATTTCAGGCGTGTTGTTGAAGTATTCGCAATTGGCGCAGAGCTGGCGACGGGCTTCTGCCTCGTTGATGCTCCAGACATCAGCCATCTTTGCCCAATATTCTTGGTTCGCGCCGGGTTCATCAGACGCTGCTTCTGGGCCGAGGTTCCAGTTATCGATGGCGTTCTGGGTGTTGATCGCATTGACGCTGCCAGAAACGATCTCAGGTTGCGGCTCAGGCGGCACAAGATATTCGTTGCGGGCCTCAATTCCAGACAGCGTTGCTTTCATCCGCATACGGCGTGCAGCCTGCGACTTGGCCTTAGCCTCACGATGTTCCTGCAAAGACCGCAGAGCGATCTCGGTGCCGTCATAGGCAGGCGTGGTCACGATGGACACATCGAACAACTGCGCCTCTTGGATCGTGCGGCGCGGCGGGTTTGCCCGATCATCCCACTTTTGGCGGACAGGGCGGAAGGCGAAAGACATCTTGTCCAGATCGCCTCGCTTCATCTTCGGCACGATGCTGCGGACATCTGGGTCGGATTGGTCAAGCATGGCTTCCATGTAAAGTCCGCGCTGATCTTCTTTCAGCTTCAGCGTGCCTGACCGCGTGCGTGCCAGCGGCAAGCCTTCATGGTTGATCAGGAAAACCACGTCATCGCGCTTGATGGCCGCCTTGAAAGCCCCGCGTTCGATCATCTCGGTGAACATGCCACCGATGTTGGTTTCCTCGCCAAAGACGGCGGCATAGCCAGAAACCTTGATTTCGCCCGTTTCATCTTCGCGGATTTCGACAGGAACTCCACGGCGGATTTCTTTTTCAGACATGTTAAGCCCCGTTTGTTCCGGCGATTGTATCACAGCACGGCCTTCCTCGTCCACGGCCTCGTCTTCAAGGATGCCGTTGGCCCAAGACTGACCCGGATCACCGCCCCAAAGCGCCCACGCGATGCGGCCATTCGACGGATAGCCATCTTCGCCGGGACGGAAACCCTCGGCTTCCTTGTCAACTTCATGCCGCGCAAAGTAGCTGGCCATGCGCTGCACCGTGTCCATAGACAGGTCAACCTTGTTGGAGATATCCCGCGCACGGGCAATGCCAACCTCGGTGCCGCCGCGCCCAAACTCGCGCCGCCAATCTAGGCCACGCTGGGCCTCGTCAGCCATCGCATCGTTAGGCACTGGCATTAGGCGCTCCCGTGTTGGGCTGGCTGCCCAGCGGGACAGTTGCGCCTTGGATCAACAGATCGTCGCCATTCGGCATGGCTTCCATGTTCTCAATGGGGCGCACCTCGTTTGGCGTGCGGATGCCGTTTTGGATCGACGTTGCATAAGCCTCCATCCGCGACTTCAGATCGCCGCGCAGGAGGCCGTCCACGTTGAATTCCACATAGAAATCAGAGCCGCGCCCGAAGAACTTGAGGTTCATCTCCTGCTCGAACTGCTCAACCCACCGCTTAACGGTGTGCTTCACGAAGTGCAAATCCTGCTGTTCCGTGTTGCTGAATGTGCCGTGGGTCAGGTCTTGCAAGAACACAGGCGGCAGCGAGTAAATGCGGGCGATCTGTTCGATGCTGAACCGCTGCAACTCCAGAAGCTGCATGTCCTCTGGCGAGAAGCCAATGGATTTCAACTCATGGCCAAGAGGCAGCGCCATGATCGGGCGGCCTTCCTTGGCCAGCTTCAAGGTCGTGGCGGCCACGTCCTCAGATGCACGGTTGGCAGACGCGCCAGATTGGAACGGGCCTTGCAGAACGGCAGGCGGGATGCCGCCGGATTGGAAAGCCTTTGAGCCGTAACGGCTGGCCGCGATGGCCATTCCGATGGCGTCTTTGTTCTGCGAGATCGGCCCGCGTGCGTCCGTCATGTTCGCTTTCAGCATGAACGGCAGGTCAAGAACCTCGCTGGCCTCATAGACCTTTGCGTTGACCCGGTAAATCTTGCGGCCATCGATCAGGCGCTCAACGCGAACCTTGGTCGGGTCCAGCGGATATAGGTTGACGATCTGGCCCAGCGCGTTGCGCTCAATGTAAGTGACGGCACGCCCGCCCGTCAGAACCTGCTCGAATGAGTATTTGCGCCATTCGAAAGACGACATGTCCTCGTTGATCACGTCGTGCAGGATCAGCGACAACTCGCTGTTAACCTTTGACCGCCCGCCGTCAGCGTCCTTGCGGTAAACGTGCAGAGGAAGGCCGGCGATGGTGCCAGCGATGAAGTTGACCGCAGCCCAAACCGCTGGCACGCCCAGCGCCGTGTCCACGTTGACCGTGACGCCGGAGGATGCGTAAAGATCGCCCCAGCCCATGATCTGCAAGAAGTCATTCGCAGACACAGGCGCGGTCGGATTCTCCAGATTGCGGTTTTCCGCTTTGCGGAAGCGATCAAAAAAAGCCATCAGACCCGATCCATAAACGCGGTTTCGCGGAAAGATAACACATCAAAGCCTAAGCGTAAAGGAAGGGTCGTCCCACGGCGATGAGTGCGGGATGCCAGCATCGTGCGACTCGACACCCAAAGCCATCGCAAGGGCGACCACGCCGTCGATCCGGCCAGATGATTTGGCCTTGGTCAGCTTGCGGTCGCCTGCTGGGCTGCGCTCTGCCACCGCGTTGGCGGCGCACATGTTCATCACCGGGTTCGCGCCGTGCCTGATCTTGCGTTCAGCAACCAGCCGCTCCAGCTTGTCCACCGCCGGGGCCATGTCCTTAAAGCCCTGCCCAAACGGCTGCATCGGCAAGCTGACACCGATAGCATCCAGTTCCCGCGTGAAGTCATTGATGCGCCAGCGGTCGTAGGCCAGCAGTTGCAAATCGTATTGATCCGCCGCGTCGGCCACCGCCTGCGCCACGATGGCCGGGATGATCACAGGGCCGTCGATCAGCGTGATGAAGCCCTGATCCGCCCAGACATCATAAGGCACTTTGTCCTCTTTGGCCCTCTCACGGATGCCCTGCGCTGGCATGAAGAATTGCGGCACAACGTGATAGATGCCATCCTGCGGGAACACCATCACAAAGGCGGTCAAGTCTCGGCTGGCCGACAGATCAAGCCCAGCATAGCACAGCGCGCCCGTCTCAACCTCTGGCTCCTCGGCGTTGGCCTCCCATTCGCTGCGGTTCAGGAACGGGCTGGTCGCCTCAATGCGCTGATTCAGGAACAGCCAGCGAAAGCTGTTCTCCTTGGCGGGCAGGCGGTCTGCCTGTTTGGCGAAATCCTCAATGTCGGTCAGGCTGCGAAACTCGCCCAAGGCTGGATTGGCCGCCGCCCACGCTTTGCGGTCCATCACCTCGCAGCCTTCCGGCGCGGTGTAGACATGGCTGACAATCCGCTTGTCCTTGGCGTTCTTGGCGTCGTCCAGCCAAATGCTGAACAGGTCGCCGTCTGTCGCCGCCTGCGTGCTGATGGCGATCAGGAGCGGATCGTCATGCGCGCCCTGTGCGGTTTCGATGGCTTCGATGAAAGCATCGGTCGGCCCACGCACTTGGCCCACCTCGTCCAAGATCGCCAGCACAGGCGAAAGGCCGTGGGCCGTTCCAGCCTCCGCGCTGATGGCTTTGTATTCCACGTTCATCGGTAGGCCGATCAGCGATTTCTGCGACGGCACGATCCGCACAATCTTGGACAGTTCCGGCGAGAGCCTGACCATCTTTTCGGCCAACTTAAAAACAAGGCTGGCCTGATCCCGACTGCGTGCGCCGCTGATGATCTGGCTGTTCTGCCGTGCCTCCGGGCCGACGATGTGGGCAAGCAAGATCGCGGCGATCAAAGCAGATTTGCCGTTCTTGCGTGCCACTGAAAGGTAGGCGCGGCTGGTGCCTTTAGGATTGTCGTAAATGTCCAAGATGAACTTGCGCTGAAAGGCCATCAACTTGAACCGTCTGCTGACCAGTTTCCCCTCTGGGATCAGGCAATACCTTTCCACAAAGGCGCAAACTTTTTCACCGCGTGTCATGCGGCCTCTTTCTTCTTCGACCAGTGCAGCTTCATCGAAACACGTTTGATCGTGCGCTTGACGCTGCCCTCGCTCAAAGAGCCTGAGATCAGGATTGCGTCGAGGATGCGCTCCAGTTCGTCGGCCTCGTCATCTTGCAGAATGATCGTTCTCATGCGCGACCACCTGAGACGGTTTCAAAGGTTTCTCCCGTGGCCTCAAGCGTTGCCTGCTGCCCAGTGAATTCCTGCCACCGCTTGACGATCACGTCGCAATATTTCGGATCAAGTTCCATGAGGCGGGCGTTGCGGCCATGCTTTTCGCAGGCAATGGCTGTGGTTCCAGATCCGGCAAAGCTGTCGAGGACAAGATCGCTGCCCTTGGTGTTGTTCAGCATCTGATATTCAAACAACTCAACAGGCTTCATGGTCGGGTGTTCGCCGTTGCGCGAGGGCTTGTCAAATTGCAGAATAGTTGTCTGCTTCCTATCAGCAGCCCAAAGGTGTGCCGCGCCCTCTTTCCAACCGTAAAGACAAGGTTCGTGCATCCATTGATAATCTTGGCGACCAAGCACAAGGCTCGACTTCTTCCAAATTAAGCACTGCCGAACTGTCCAGCCTGCGTCCTTCGCAGCGCCCCGAAAATTATAGCCCTCCGAGTCTGCGTGCCAGATGTAGAAAACAGCACCAGCTTTCATTACCGCGTCCGCAGCAACATAAGCGTCTCGCAGGAACTGACGGAATTGATCGTCGCCCATGCTGTCGTTTTGGATTGTCAGCTTTTCCTTAGTGCCGCCCTCGTAGGCAACATTATAAGGCGGATCGGTCAACCACATGTCCACAAGCTGGCCGTCGCAGAGTTTTTGAAGGTGATCAATGCTTGTGCTATCCCCGCACATCAGCCGATGCCGCCCAAGAACCCACACGTCGCCTTCAACCGTCACGGGAACCGCAGGCACCTCTGGCACCGCGTCCTCGTCAGTCAAACCCTCTGTCTCTTCGGCCATCATTGCGGCCAACTCGTCATCGCTGAAGCCCATCAGTTCGCCAAACTCGCCGCCGAGATCGCGCACCTCGACAAGCAGCGCCTCCATGTCCCAAGACGCATTCAGGGCCAGCTTGTTGTCCGCGATGATCAGCGCACGCCGTTTGCGCTCGTCCATGCCCGTCACGACAATGGCAGGCACCTCCGTCATGCCCAGCTTGCGCGCAGCCATCACACGGCCATGCCCAGCGATCAGATTATTCTGCTCGTCGATCAGCACAGGGTTGGTAAAACCAAACGCCCTGATCGACGCGGCGATCTGCGCCACCTGATCATCGCTGTGTTCCCGGCTGTTTAAAGCATACGGGATCAGGTCGGCCACCGAGGCGACCTTGTGATCATAAAACTTGCTGTCCATCAATTTGCCCTCGGCATTGCTATCAGGTCTTCATCCTCAAATGATGCCATGACGTTGCGTGCGTCAACTGCTGTTCGTGCCGTCGCGTTGATTGTGCGCGGATCGGCGTGCATCTGATTCAGCGACATCGAGCGGATCACCGCAAGCTGCCGCCGCTCCAGCGTATCGATGACCGCAAGCAGCGGGTTGGCAACCAGCGTCTCCCGCTTGTTCTTGATCAGCACGCCGCTGCGATCCAGCGTTTCCTGATGCCTGCGGATGTCAGCCTCCATGCGGACCACCTTGGCCAACAGCAGCAGGTCCATATCCCGCCAATCCTCGCGTGCGCGCGCGCGGCTGAACTGATCCCAGATCACGCGTTCAAGATCGGTTCGCAGTTCGATGCCTTCTGGCAAAGGCACGCTGGACATGGCTCCGCTGAAGTTCTCCACGGCTGCCGTGACGCTGTTTTTGTCGCTGCGTAGCTTCTGGCTCACGTTGTTTCCCCGGTTTTTTCCGTAAACGCGTTAAAAGAAAAG
>Ga0129336_10001994_pt1 | contig 12547 bp, 17 predicted proteins | sample CPB6_02_DNA_FD_96878 | JGI IMG/M metagenome (GOLD analysis project Ga0129336, IMG submission 96878) | Freshwater to marine salinity gradient microbial communities from Chesapeake Bay, USA - CPBay_Sum_0.6_0.2_DNA | ecosystem: Environmental > Aquatic > Marine > Coastal | place: USA: Chesapeake...
AATACCCGCCAATCCTAATCTTCGCAAAAATGGATCTTGACTAAATCCTTCCTTTATTTTTTGAAAATAACTTTTTTCGGGAGGAGTTTCTACTGGTGAACTTCTATAACCTCCTTGATATGGATCAAGACCATATATGGATGGTTCATGAAGACTAGAGCGAAGTGCGCTTACATCTATATCAGATTCAGCCGTTCTAGGATAAAAATCAGAAGGCAACCTTGTAGGGGCAGCGTTTGCGTCAAAGTATTCAGGCGTTCCAAGGTTTGACGTTGTGGCTGAAAACCAAAACTTGTCGTATCTTCTGCTGGAGATGGGAAATTGTATTTGTACGAAACATTATCCCCATAAAAATCTGGCGTTCCAAAGGTTTGAGGCGGCGGCTGATAACTTTCAGAAGAAGTATCAGCATAAGTTCTTGCTGAAGAATTATCATAATTATCAGATGAACCACTCCAATCATAAAACTCAAGCAGCCCAGTGTCAGGGTTGATAGTTCCAGATCCACCCGCAGACTTCAGCATTTCGGCTTCTTTGGGCGTAATATGAGCAAGCATGGAATCGCCGCCGCGACCTTTTTTGGCAAGATCGCTGGCAATCTTTTTAAGATCGCTGCTATCGCTAATAGTCGTTTTGAGAAGTTTTGCAATTTGTTTAGCCATTTTAACCACCCACCTCGTCTTTAGTTCTCAAAGATTCAACATTCCATACGTTCTTACGCTTGCCTAATTTGCTACCAAACAAAGGTTCACCAGCATCACCAATTCTCAAAGCCTGAGATAGAGCTTGCGTAGATCCAGGTGAAGTAGATCCAGCCTTGGGGATTGTTGGTTTTTTGGAAGTTCCTAATAACCCTAATAATATTAAATTATCTTCGGATGAAGAAGTACCTCCTTCTTCTCCCGCACCCTCCTCACCTGCGGCCTCTCCCCCGCCCGTACCCGTACCCGTACCCGTACCCGTACCTGTACCGCCGGTAATTCCAGTTAAATCAAGTATTTGCTGAGTTGTATTTGATGTTGCATTTCCGGAAACATTTGCAGTAGCATTTCCAGAAGTATTGGCAGTAGCATTTCCAGCACCGGCGGAAATAGTCACATTGCCTGTTCCGGCTACATTGCTAATTACATTACCCGACGCATTTGTTGTTGCATTTCCAGTTGGAGAAATAGTTACATTGCCAGTTGCGGCATTCGATGGAATAACATTAGCGCCACCAGTTCCAATAGTAATATTAGAAACTGGTTGGGAAATGTTAGATGTAATATTTGAGCCTGTAGTACTTGGAATTTTAGGCTTGGTTGTCAACGAAATTGTGGAATCGGAAGTTGTGCCTCCAGCACCAACACCTTCTGCACCTGGTCTAGTTTTGGAACTAATAATCTCAGGAGAAATTCCTCCGGTTTTAAGCGAATAATCATACGAAACCCCGTTTGTTTCTGGATCATAAACAATCGTATATCCCGTTTGTTTTCCAGATGGATCGGTTTTAGTAATATTTCTTCGGTAGGTAACAATAGTTTTGCCGGTAACTGCATCTTTTTCAGTTACCTTAATAACAGCATCTCCGGTTTCTCCAGAAAGTGTTTTAAATTGAGGCAAGGAAGAAACGCTAGTTGGCGCAGCAACAACAATATCCCCAACATTAGCGTAAAGCTCACCTAACTGACTTCCTGATTTTGGCGATACAGACTGAATATTCTCTGCTTCTTGTTTAATTTTTTGTTCTGCTTCAGAACGATCAGATGCAACAAAATCAACAATAGCGGCAGCCATTGCTTCTTGAGGCGACATACCAGAAGCTAAATTTTTTGCATATTCACCAGATGCAGCAGATATAGCTTTACTATCTGATGCTTTAAATGTTGCACCGGCAACAGCTCCACCAGCAGCGCCCGCAAGCACGTTTTTAACTATGTCTCCACCAGTAACGGCTGAAAATGTTCCTTGCGCTCCAGCGTTGATAATTGCATTTTTAATTATTGGGTCTGCATCAGATATTGTTTTAATATCATTTAAATACTGGGCTGCTTGATTAGCGCCAACAGTTCCAATACCTGCTTTAATAACATCTTCAATATCAGCGCCCTGCATAATTGCAGCCGTTGAGTTGATTGCAACTTGCATTGTTAAACCAAGTCCACCAGTAATAGAACCCATAACAGCTTGAGTAATAAATGGTGTAGCAACGTCCAAAAACCCAAGCAATCCTTCTCTATTCGCGTTTATCTTTTCATACTGCTGAACATCAGAAGTATGTTGTGACATCATAGAGTCTTTAAAAATCTGTGCAAAACGTTCACCAGAAATGCCAGCAGTAGTAACTCTTTCTCGTAAAAGATTAAGTTTTCTATTATATTCTTCAGTTGCTAAAGCATAGCCTTTTTCAGTTGCTCCTGGTTTAAATGGAGAATACAAAGCGCCATAATATTCTTTTGCGAAAGTAGCAATTTCTTGTTTTGCTTTTTCTGCATTGTATGTTGCTTGTCTTTCTTGCGTTTCTTGTTTTGTGTAAGCCTCTCCCGTTATTTGATCGATAGAACCACCAACAAAAGCATCAACATAATTTGTGCCGCCGCCAGGTCTGTAAATATCTAATTGAAGAATATCTGCCCATTGTTGCCTAGTTAAAGACGATGGGTCATAACCCATATTTCTTAATTTTGTTTCTGCCTTAGTAGATTTAATTCCGGTTGCGGGAATTACGGCTGAGGCTGTTAGTGCTTTAGCTACCATATTTAACTCGCAATATTAAGAGCAGCAACAATTTGTTCGTGGATGTACAAATGATTTGCTATCCAATCGTAAAAATCTTCTTCCTTATTCCAATCTGAGTCCATCAAATTAAATGGATTATTTAAATCTAATAAATTTGCAAGCGCTTGATGCTCAACTTGATGAACCATCAGCCAATCATCTAAGTTGTCAACATTGGCATCAATAATTGGATAAACTGGAACATATTGCCCTGCGTCCATCAATATTTGCTGAAAAAGCCTGTGCTGTACCCCGTTTTCAAACAAAAACTCTCCTAGCGAATCTCTATCTCCAAATTTAACGATGCTAAGAGTGTCCATGTTCATACTTTGTCTACCTTACCGTCCAGCTTGTCAAATATTTTGCCCAACATCCCTTTAATCTCATTGATGTCGGACTTGTAAGTGTCTTTGTCAGCGTAAACGTGCGGCAAATCACGGATGTCTTCATCCATACGATCAAGCATTTTTGTTATGCGGTTAAGTGTCCAGCCACCAAAAAACGCTGCTATCCCGACAACAATGTTAAATAACATTTGGCCTTCCAATTTACACTCCGTAATAAGGAATTTTTTTGTTTACGCCACCTATCTGAACCGTAATGTAACCTTCAGGAATCAGGGGCAAACTAGACGTTGCAAATGTTGCATTTGCAGACGTAGTGCCGGTGAAATTGACATCGCTAGAACTAATATTTGCCGTTACGCTACCGCTGGAAACCGTGACATTCGTTAATGTTAAATTTCCAACGCTAGTAGTCGTGCCACCTAACGTGATTGTGGCATTTCCCAATGTAGCCGTGCTATTAGCTAAATAGCTATTTGGGAAAGTAGCCGCGACACTCGTAATGTTGGCGTTATCAAGTGTTAAATTACCTACAGAACTTGTAGTTGATCCAAGTGTAATTGTGGCATTGCCAAGAGTTGCTGCGCTATTAGACAAATAGCTGTTCGGAAATGTGGCAGCTACCGACGTAATATTGGCATTGGCAAACGTACCGCCAGAATGCGCCACAGAATTGATGTTACCGCCCGTGATTGTGACATTATTGGCATCTTGGGTTGCTATCGTGCCAAGGCCGGTAATATTAGCGGCAGGAACACTGTTGAGGCTAATTGTGACATTTCCTGTTAACGCACCGCCACCAGAAAGCAAGCCACCCGCCAGCACATTAACCGTATTTGGAACTGCGCCAGGCACATTTGCTACTGGCACAGAAGTAAGGCTAACCGTCACATTGGCGTTAAGTTGACCGCCACCCGACAACAATCCGCTAGTCAACACATACGTTGTGTTTGGCGTTGCCCCAACATCTGATGCCGTTAAAACGACTGCGCCAGTTTGCCCGTTGACCGACAAAACCGCATCTGTGTTGTCTATTTTTTGCCAGGCAGTTCCATTAAAAACAGCAAAGTCACCTACCTGCCAATTTGTAATTCCATCTAAATTTGTGCTGCCAGCAACAGATACATAGTAGTAATCTCCTTTATCGCCAACGCCAGAAGCAAGCGCAGGATTATTGGTCGCGGCATCCCACGTTCCCTTGTAAACAAGAGCACCAATATTGCTGCTAAAAGAGCTTACTGTTTTTAACATAATTAGCTGCCATCACCAGGCGTGATGTAAATAACAGCCGTGCTGCTGCTAGTCACGCCCGTAAAGTACGCATTTGGCAAAAACGTCAAAATCTCATCTGTGCCAGGAAGCAAAGGTATAGATGCTTGGGATGAGGTAACGGCAACAGCAGAAGACGTTGCGGCTGCGGCAGTCGTTCCAATACCCAAGAATGCTGTCACAGAACCGGCATTTAACACTCGATATTGATTGCCCCCAAGGGTCGTAGAAACTGCTTGAACTGGCGTAGGCGCAGTGCCAGCCGCAGTAAACGTTACTGTATTACCTGAAGGCGTAAATGGTGCATTAACTGCCATTTTGAATTTCCTCCACTTGAGGCTGTTCATCAAGTTGCTGCACAGGTTCTAACCAAGGCAACGGATTAGTTACTACAGTTGGGTTTTTTAAAGAATTGATATTCAAGGTAAGGTTATTTTCAATTTCTTCTTTGTCAATTTGAGAAAACAACCAACTCAATACTTGATCTTTTGTTAGATTTTCATAGGCAGTAAATTGAGTTCCTTCAAATGGAATACTTGCGGAACCATAGGAACTCACAGAAAAACCACCGTCTTCAGAAGATACACGCCAATGAACTTCTGATACAACATTAGCATTGCCGTTATTAAAGGCTTTGCACCTTATAGAATCTATTGTCCAAGTGGTATTCATTTTTACTCCAAAAAATAATTTGTGCTTTTATTAGCCCCATCCTGCTCCAGCAGGACCAAATGCCGCTGCATTTTGTGTATCAAGTTGTTGGATAGTCATATAGTTATCAGCCACAAGCGTTACAGTTGGCAATACAAGTGAGACAGGGAATTGATACGACGGAATTATTGTTCCTTGTGATGTAACTTTTAAAATTCCTTCACCCATAAATATATATTGGCGAGGATTTGTTGAGCTTGAGTTTGTTACTTGAAAAACAGTACCAAGCGCCGTAGCAGCCACAACAAAAGAAATTGCAGTACCGGCATCTTGAGTAGAGCCTGTTCCTCTCCAACTAAATGAGCCTACAGCAGTGCCACCACCACGAATATTAAAATTGCAAACAGAGGGAGTTGTAGAACCGCTAACGTTAATTCTGATTCCCACTTTTACTAAATAAGTTCCGGAAGGCAAAGTAATCGTGTCATTGCCTGATGGGAAAAGAGGGTAATTAGTTGTTGCCGCACCTCCCGATGTACCAATACCAGATGTGTAATTGATAATTGGAATCGTACCGCGATTAAAATTTGTATTAGTAGTAGCGGTAAGGGTTGTTCCATCATACTCAACTGCACCAGCCTCCGGCGTTGTCAAGTTTGTTCCAGATGTAAATTTTAATGGTGCTGAATTTGCTGAAGCTGTACCTGCGCCAATAGTTACTAACGCCGATGGCGAACTCGTACCAATTCCTACGTTGCCGCTGGTATCAATCCGCATCCTCTCGCCGCCTCCGGTATAGAAGGTCATGGGGAGGTAGGTGCCGGTGCCGAAATATGTCGATACGAATCTTGTATCAGTGGTTCCGTTTGCCAGCATTTGAATAATGCTTGCGTTTGTTGGATTAGAATTACCTGCCGCGACGAAACTAGCTTGTGTTGCGGCTCCATTAGGAATTGCAGAGATAACGGAGTTGCTTCCAGAAGAACTCGTCTGGAACATCACACGGTTAGCCACCGTCCCATTGCTGAAGTCGCCAATAATGCGATTGCCTGTGCCGGTGAAGGTCAAATTTCCACTAATAGTCTCAGACGTAACCGTAGTGTTTCCGCTGCTAATAGTGACATTCGCCAACGTCATGTTGTTTAACGTAGTCACAGTATTACCAAGCTGGACTGCCGTATTACCAATCGTTATCGGCGTAGCAAAGTTGTTATCAAGTTCAGACAACGGAATTGACGTTGTTACGTTAGCAAAAATATTTGGAACAGCCATTTAGAACCTCACTCTCAATTCGTGTTCGTATTCAAAACCGTTAATAACCATCGCTGGCGAGTTAGACGTTATTGTCATACCAAGATATTTACCCCACTGCTGCGCGTCAGTCTTGTACAACACATATCCTTGACCGCCATACCATTGAATTGTGGCGCTAGAATTATTTGTCCAAGGAATAGCATCACCAAAATTATTTAACCAAATAGTATAATTTCCAAGATTGTAAACTGGGCTAGATCCAGTTTCGCTATCTATCGTTGTATCTAAAGACCCACCGCCAAAAATCGTCGCCTCGATACCAACCTTCAATGCTTGTTTTGTCCTAATTGGATCAGTCATAGGATCAAGCGCTGTTTTAATAATGCTTGGCACTGAGTTTGTTGAATCGTTGTACAACAAATTAAAATTAGTTCCGTTTGTGCCGTACATCTTAATTTTGCCACCCGTAGGCACAGACACTATTAAAGAAAGATCAGATCCCTGGTTTGTGAAAAACCATTTTTTTTCAAAAAATACCGCTTGCACATATCTATAAGTGCCACTATCGTTATATCTAATATTAAACGCAGCACAAAGTATGTTGTTAATTAGCACCTGACCTGCTGTTACTTTAGCGGTCGTAAAATCAATATTTGGAAACACACCGTCTAGTGGATCTGATAACTTGGAAGTCGTAGATCCAACCAGCGCATAAACACCGTACTCATTCATAAACAACACAGAACGGAAGTACGGGAAAATTGCGTAAGGTAAACGAGTACCTACCGACGCGCTTACATTCGTATTTGTAAATATAGTTGTGCCAGCATTTGATACCCTAACGTCAGAAAATACATTGATGCTATCTTGACCAAAAATGTACAAAAAGTTATTGGCAGACAACAACTGAATAATATTGCTGTGCAGTGTTGTGTCAGTCAGAGTAATAAGGCCAGCAGAAACAGTTGTAAAGTCGCTATAACTACCAGCAGCAGAGTAATACACAGTCCTTCCTTGAGCCACCCAGTTGCGACCTGAGAACGTCTGAATTCCGGATATTGTTTCAGTGGTGATAACCGCATTAGCTGTCGCATTAGAACCACCCCCGCCAGTGATTGTTACTGTGATATTTGCGTTATTGGTATATCCCGTGCCAGGGTTAGTCATAATGACGCGAGAAATCTGACCGCCGGACAAGATTGCCGTACCTGCTGCATTTGTGCCGCCGCCACCAGAAATGGTCACTACTGTGTTAGCTGCGTTTGTGTAACCCGTGCCGCCGTTAGTCACGTTGACTGCAACCGTGCCTTTTTTAAAAGTCACCAAACTGGCAATAGCTGTAGCATTTGTGCCTCCACCGCCAGTAATTGTGACAGTAGGCGGCGAGGTATAGCCAGATCCAGCTTCGGTTAACGTGATAGCCGATACCGCACTAGCAGTAATCGTCGCTTGAGCCGTAGCCTGGATGCCGCCTGTTTCATTAGGCGCTGAAATAATAATTGCAGGAGTGCTGGTGTAACCGCTACCGCCATTAGTAATAGCAATAGAGCCAACAGAACCAATAGAAACTAGGTTTGTGCCATTCCAAGAATAAATGCCATTGTTAGGGTCGCTAATAAGAACAATGTTGTCTTTCCACTGCGTTGTGTTAATGCCAGTGTTAGAGAATGTTCCAGCTACCGCTACATTTGCCTTGGTATTAGTGTCGATCCTAACTGATTCTGCCCTGCCATCTTCTTGAAATGTTAAAACATAATCAACAACATTCAAATTGCAAGATGCAATAGTAGAAACAGTATTTCCAAACGTAATGCTGATGTTGCTATACGTCGGAACAATCTTGAGATTGGCGTAACCAACGGGCATGGCATTTTCTAGCCAGGCAAATTCCTCTTTATCAATAGCCGTGCGATTAGCCTTGGTGTTAACACCCTTGAAGTTTTTGACTACTTCGTAGCTTTTCTTTTGCTCTGTCGCAGCCATGATTAGAAAGGATTGCTATAAGGATCGGGTAAACGCCGTGTAAATGTCGTGTTGAGAACAGAGCGCACTTTGTTGACGTATTGCTGATAGTAAATCTCAGATTCGCCATAAGACTGCTCTTTAAATTTCGCTGTATAAGCAGCGTAATACGCTACAGGCGTTGTATATGGGTCAATAATGGTATCTACCTCGCCACCATTAACCAGCGGCAAAGGCAAAACAGTGGTGTCTAGCTCCATTACATAAGATTGGTCAGGCACGGGAGAAATGTAAATTTGGTTTTGACCAAACACAGAAAACGCAATAGGCCGACCAATGTAATTCTGCCAATAACGCAACTGAGCATTAAACTGTGTCCAGGGCAGGTAAGACAGCGGATAACGGCTGTTTCCCCAGAAGATGTTAATGTTCAGAATGTCGAGCGTTTGTATGCTGTCCGGCAAGCTGGCAAACGGAATAATCTCGCAAATACCAACATACTGAAATTCTGCGGTTCCATTAGTAAATGGGGCAGTCGGAGGGAACAAGCTACCCGCTAACGGATACTGCGGAGGATCATCACCTGTGGTTCCAGCCGTAGTCACCACATAGGTAAAAATGTTAGAGAAAATAAGGTCGTTCAGACTAACTGCGGTATTAGCAGCCCAAGCAACAGGAGTGCCGGTATAGCCTACTGGTGCTATCGGCGTTTGAGAAACCTGAAGTTTTCTGAGGCAACCCGTATCTCTGGCAACACGCTCTCGCCCTGAGTTAATGTAGTCAGTTAACTCAGAGTCAGAATAGAAGTTTCCATTCGCATCGTGCAGAAGCCTTCTGACCTCCGTGATATACGAATTGAGAGTTGCCATTTAATATCCATATTTAAGCGGCTTTTTCGACTGTTCTCCCCCGCTGTGCTTTAGGCACAAGGGGGGTTACTGAGTCATCGCCAGGGGATAAAAAGCGATCTTGTTTCGGCTTGTCTTGGGTTATTTCAAATTTTTCCAACTTTTTGAGGGCATCCTCAATGTCGTTGGTCGATATGCACAACCCAATACGCACCATCGCAGGAACTTTATCTTCCTGCTCATAACCGAATAAGTGACGCGCAACGGCAACGTCCACTTCTACAGGTTCATTTACGGGGAACTTGTAGGTGTTGTAAGCGTATTCGTCGATCAGAGGCTTCTCACCCCGATTGGTCACATATACAGTTGTCATAGCGTTACGATGTCACCATAAACAGTAATGTCGCAAGTTGCGCTCGATACCGCAGTACCCACTTTTACATACAGTGAGCCATCCGAGTAAACCGTCGTAGCCGCAGCCGTTGCAAGACCAAGATCTTGGAACGTGCTGCTGCTAGTAACGGAAGACAGGGTAACGGCATTACTAACAGCGTTGGAAGCATTACCATCGTTAGAAGTCAGGATGGTAATGTTCCCCGTTGCAATATTGCCGCTTGCGTTAGCAACCGTAATCCTGCGAACAATGTATGTGCTGCCACCTACCACTGGCAACTGGACAACTGCATTGCCGGTCGAACCCAAAGAAACTGAGGTCGCATGAGCAAGGCCAAAGCTGCCAAAGCTGTCAGGATAAAGTGAGCCTACATGGTTTGCATTCATGTTGGCTCCTTAGGTGTTGTAAGTGCCGCTGACGTTCTGACCACCATTGACGGTGAACAGAGTAATCGTCGGCGTACCTGCCAGTACATTAGCACGGACGTTAGTACCGTCAGCAATAAACAAACCACCAGTATTGTTGGCAACTACAACGCTCCAAGAAGCATTGCTGATGTTGCCAGTTGTATTGGTGTTAAGTTCAATGGTGACGTTAGCAGTCGGTGCAATGTAGTAAGTGCCAGCAGGAGGAACAACTGTTGCAGTACCGGCGGCATAAGCCGTGAAATAAGCTGATGCCGCATTGGTTGCTGCACCCGCTACTAGGATTTTATTTAAACCAAGTGCCATGACTATTTCTCCTTACAGTGTGAGAGAGTTGTAGCCCGTCACCTTGGTCATCGACTTCGGCTTGGTATTAACCAGTTCAGCGATTGTCAGCACTGCGCCAACATAGCCAATCTGCCAGTTCGGGAGAGTCGATTCAAAGCCCGTGAACACAAACGAACCTTGCTCATGAATGTAGAGCGAGAGGTAGTTGCTGTTCAGGAAGTACACAGTACCTTCGGGGCAGTAGGGATCAGGATAGATGGGTACACCAGCAACCATCAACGCACGGAATGCGGCTTGAGGACCATTAGCATCACCGTCAAAACCGTTGCCTGGGGTAATCATGTACTGCTCTTGACCAACAAAGTCTTGAGCCAGCAGAGTCCAAGTACCAAAACCGCAAACACCAAAGCTAGGCACTTCAGCGCCATTCTTCACAGTACCGGAAATGTACTGGAGAATGTTTTGACGGGTTGGGTTAACCGAACCAGCGGCGTACTGCTTTGACTGCCACCAGGTATAGGTCGAACGGTCGATGTTGCCGTAAGTGCCAGATGAAGACACGGCGGCTGGAAGACCGATGAACTGCTGGTTGTTAGTCGTGTTGTTATACAGAGCCGTTGCCATCGCGTCCATCATGACGTTGGTCGCGTCGTTCATACGCGCTTCGATCAGAGGGATGATAGCTGCATCCTGCTGAACTGCACCTTCCATTCCAAGGAACGGAACTGGAGCAATCATCAGCTTCAGGTTGAAGTCAGCGTTGTAAGCACCCTGCTGAACGGATGGTTGAGCGAACGAGCCGCTGTAATCCGACCACTGAGCATTTACGAACTGAGAACCCTGGACGGGAACAGTTACGGACGAAACACCACCGGAAGCCTGTTGCGAGTTAGCAATCAGAGCCGCCATCAGCGGTGTCGAGTTATAGAGTTGTACGACCAGCTTGGGGATAAACGCTCTACGGGTAACGTAAGTCAGTTCCGTAAATTGCGTACTACCCGTTGCCGGAAGAATACCGCCACCAATAGGCATAGTTTATCTCCGAGTCAAAAATCCCCTTGTTTACAGGCCAATGGGTCGCGGGTTTTTCCGCAACTCATTGAGTGCTTTTGCTGCTTCATCCCGTGCGCCAGCAACGGGGTTCTTCCAGTATTTCGACAGGTCGAACTTGTTGATAGCTGACGGGTTATAACCGGTTGGCGTAGGTGCAGCAGACTGCTGCATCCAGCGCCAGTATTCCGCTGCTGCTTCGTGGTTAGTAATGCCTTTTTCTAGCATGACTTTCTCCACTTCCTGAATGTCATCATCATTGTCAATCAGACCTTTGGACTTCAACTTGTTGCGACGCTTGTTGAGTTCATCCATCGCATCCTTTTCACGAAGCCTTGCTTCCAATTGAGCAACACGGTCATTTGCCTTTTCGACAGCATGGCGCGTGTAGTCCTCAATTTCCAGTTCGGGAATCGGCATCTCCGGCTTGACCTTCTTCACTTGACGCAGAAAGTCTTTGCGGGTTTCAGGATTCTCGGACAGTTGTTTTGCAAGCAAAGCCAGTTCGTCACGGGCTTCTGGTGTTAGGTCTTCTAATGACATGATTATCCCCTTAATAAATTAAACAACCCGCTTACCGTCACCAGGCTTCTGAACTTGCATCTTGTTCTTGCTGCCTGCTGCACCAGCGTTCTTCAGACCGCCAAACTCCGAAAAACGGGGAGTATTAACGATTTGACCATTCTGCTGGTTGTTGTCGGTAGGCTTGCGAGGCGCAGAAGCACCGCGAGGCTTAAAAAGATCCATGATTTCTCCTTACATAGGTTGAGGGGTAGCACCTGGCATAGGCATCCCAGGAATTGCAGGCGCTGCTGCCAATGCTTTACCTTCCGGCGTAGCGCCACCCGCTTGCGGAAGTGCTTGTAGCATCTGAAGAATCTCAGATTGCTTCAATTCGTTGACGGATTCCTTTTTGCCGCCGATCACGCCGGTCAAGGTACGCAATGCTGACAGTACCTTCATGCCTTCTGGCGTTCTGCTGCCCAAAGCAGGCAATGCTTGTTCAATCAAGTCCATCGCCAAGCCCAAATTAACCATCGCGCCCTCACGGTTGCCCATTTTGGGTTCCGGTGTGGACATCGGGGCAGACATTGGCGGTGTTTGATCCGTTGCAGAGGCTTCTGAGTCCAAAGGTGAAGGCTGTTCAGCACCGCGCTGGCCTCTCATCATCTGCATTAGTTGATCCGGTGGTACGCTCATAAATACCCCAATAAATTTTGGCGATAGAAGTAATCGGTTTGATAGTTTTTGTCAAGTAGGGGCGTATATTTAAGCTCCCCGCCCCCGCAGGGAAATCCCGAAGGA
>Ga0129336_10001995_pt1 | contig 12543 bp, 14 predicted proteins | sample CPB6_02_DNA_FD_96878 | JGI IMG/M metagenome (GOLD analysis project Ga0129336, IMG submission 96878) | Freshwater to marine salinity gradient microbial communities from Chesapeake Bay, USA - CPBay_Sum_0.6_0.2_DNA | ecosystem: Environmental > Aquatic > Marine > Coastal | place: USA: Chesapeake...
GAAGTCCAGGTCCTGACACATAGGACTATCTTTTTCAATAAGAAGACAACGCTGATGATTCTTCTCTGCGATCTTCTTAAAGAACTGCGGCTTGCCTGGCTTAAAATAGAATTTGAACTTATCGGTCAACTCAAACAGTTTCGTATAGATATCTACCCAAAAGATGGGATCGGATTCGATATACAAATACAACTCACGCAACGTAGGACTATCGACGCGCTCCATTGTATATGTCGGACGATCGCCATACAATTTCTTATCAAAGATACGTGGCGTCATCACCTTGATAGGAGTCGGAAGATTATCGTACCAGTTCGCTTCTGCATGAATCTTATCTGGATGAACGACAGAAGTCTTCGTGATAGTCGTGCCATCACTGGAAGGGAACAGACTATTGAAACTGCGCGAGTTGGGAACGCTTCTGTTCTGCAGATATTCTTCCAGCGTGCCAAAGTCAATAATATCAAGATTCTTGCTATGAATCTTTTCTTGCTTCATGTAACGCGACATCGCAGAAGATATTTGTACTTCTCCTTCGCGCGTACCATGAATTGCATCAATCAAACAATATCTAAAGAACTCGCCGTTCTGGAAATAATAAACACCACTGACAGCACGATCTGTCGGTGGCATATCTCTTGGCTTATCATGAAACGCAACAATCTCGTCTTCTTTTATTTCAGCCATACACCAACGTTCCCAATCAGCAACTTTCTGCGTGCTAATCCAGGACGTTCTGTATGAATTTAGCGTGGGAGAAGTAATGACGATATCGCTGAGAAGAACGAGAACAGGTTCTTCTTTGATATCTGAAGGGATGCCGCAGTAGATCGAGACGCCAGGTCCTTCTCTATCTGCGGCTGTTCTGTATTCTTCAAACACAATTCGTGGATCTTCAGGAAAGTACATCCCAACGATTTCGCGAATCTTGTTTCCTTGATGTCCGACTACGATACATACTTCTCTGGCTCCCGAATCGAGAGCCAGTCTAATGTTGTGAACGATAATTGGTACATCTTGAAACGGAAGAACACATTTGGGGTAGTGCTTTCCGAGCTCATGGAAACGAACACCACGACCCGCAGCTGGAATCACACAATACATTACAAATCCTTTGTTAGTGCGCTGGCTCTAGACCAAGATTATGTAGGATTTCATTTGCTTCCTCTGGGAATCCGCTGTTACCCAAGAAGTTAGCCCATTCTTCAGTTTCCCACATATTTGGTGAGACACCATTCCAACCTGTATGCCAGAGAGGATGATCTTTATTATCGCGACGAGAATAAACAAAACGCTTTCTCGTTTCTTCGTACTTCTTCGAGCCGCAATTAAGCATAGACTCGCGGAAGTACATCACGACTGACATACGCTCAAAGCCTTCTTCATAATCAAATGCAGGACTGTTGCTATGAATACGATGCGCGTTCATCAATATCAAATCGCCAGCACGAATATCTGCAGCCACACGGAACTCAGGGAAGCACAGATAGAATCCGTTGTAGTTCTTTCCATTATCTAGTACGAGCAAATTGCTAAATCCACGCGGATTCTCATGCGTTTCCCAGGACTCGCAGAGATCACCAACGTCGCGATGCGCTGCTGTGCGGAAGTCGCGATTGATAGTCAGCGTTGTGTAAGGCGTATGACCAATCTGCCAATCAGGACCAAGACGCTCCATAGCTTCCATCTGACCCATATATCTTACGGGAAGCTCGTTCTTGTAAACATTCGCAGCAGCATGGAACAGCGGAAGCGCGTCTTCATACAGTTCTTTGTGATTCGCACTCCAACCAGTCTCACGGCAGAACGGAATGCGTGGATAGCGATCCATGAAGCCACCGACGCCTGAACGAACGCCATTAGCATACGTTGAAGCAGAAATCAGTTCATCGAGAACATACTGCGCTTTGTCTCTACGTTCTTCGGGAGAAAGATCTTTGATGGAAAAGAACCAGTCGTCGAACTTGAACTCAGTCGTCTTATGCACGATCCAGATAGCACCAGCGCCGATTTCTGCGAGAGACTTGTTAGCACCAGAGCCACGTCCTTGCAAAGGTTTGTTAGATGTAGTCTCGTAGATCTCCAGCAGCCGATCTTCACCAGCAATCGACTTAGGACTGCCATCCATGATATACTGAAGAACAGCTTTCTCGCGTTGCGTAACCCAACGACGCTGCCCCTGACCGTCTGGCAGTTTCTGGAACTCAGTATCGCGCTCGATGCCTGCAGCCAGACCACGGTTGTCTGACATCAGCGCGCCGGAACGAAGCGCAGTATAAGCCTTATCGGTCATCTCTTTAGGAAACACATTCTTACGGAACTTGCACAGAATGTTCTTCTCACTATGTGTTTCGCCCATCATAATCTGTAGTGGCGTTAATGGCTCATAAACATCGGTGTCTTCAGTAAGAACAAGATCATAGCAATCATGATCCAGGAACTTACCCAGAACATGATCCATCTGATCGCGATAAGACTTTTCTAAAAAGATTTTCTTGACCATAATCCCTCCTTCTGAGATTTGTATGTCTATGTATGCTTCAGAAGGTTTTCGTAAGAGTTGTAATATACATTTTTACCATGAATCTTGCTAATTGTCAAGTCGCTAGGAAAAATATAAATGAAGTCCACTTCTGGATTCTTAGATACAAGCCATTGCATATAGTTCAGGCGACCAGGATTATCAGCTGCATTCGCACGAGTGCTAGGTCCGTAGTTTTCCGTGCCATCGTACATATTCGACAGTAGTTGCTTGTCGTCTTCGATCATGAAATCAAAGCCAAGACAGATCAACTGATCGTATCCAGCCTTGATAGCTTCGCGCATTGCATTCATGCCTGCATTGCTACGAGGACGACCAATGTTGCACTCAGCTGGTTCCCATCGCTCATCCATAGGCGGAATGATCACACGTCTAGAAGGAAATGCGCTTCCTTCTATCTCTGCAATAATACCGTCATCAATAGCAACGAGGAAATCAGGAATAGAGTGATCAGGGAAATCACGATAAAGCGCATTGCATCCATAGATTGTTCCATACGACTTGAGTCTGGAAAGATCAAACCCTTTACGGGTTGTACCGTTACCAATGATAAAGGCTGTATTCATAAATCACCAATTGCCAGCGAGATTAGGGAATGCTTCCTTGACTGCATCCAACTTGACTTTCAGCTTCTTGTTCTTCATACGAAGAAGAAGCTTCGCATCGCGCGGATCGATAGATTCAAGAATCTGAATAAACAGCTGTTCACGACGAACTTGCTTAACCTGTTGTCCCTCCTCGCTATCGACGAAGTAGATCAGCTTCTTGCATTCTGTATAGAAGCGCCCTTCTTGATCCGCTGCATCAAAGAGCGGCTTGTATGGCGGATCGCCGTCAGGAAGCAACCACTTCACATTAGGATCCATGCCGTAACCAAGGACTGTCTTAAGAGCATAAGAACTATGCTCTTTCAACAGATCGACTTGCTTATTACGACTCTTCTCTTTCTCAATGAGATCAATGATAGTCGCCATACACTTGTTTGTATCAAGTGCCATTAAACATCTCCTTCTTTGCGATTCTCAGAGTAGAACGCATTAAATGTTCCACCAGGATATCTAGCTTGCAGCTTATCGACATTGTGAGAGATAACCTCATTAGGATCGAGCTGCAGAGCATTGCATGCGTTCATCCAGTACCACATAACATCGCCAAGCTCCTTCTTAAGCAGAACACGCGTCTCGTCGGTGTATGGCTTACCCTGGAACAGGACCTTCTTCATGATTTCCTGCGCTTCGCCCGACTCACTCGTAAGACCAATCAGCGCAGTCATAAGCAGCGGAACATTCAGATGCTGACTGCCATAGTGAATCGTAGCCGCACGCTCAATGAACGAGCCCATCACGCGACTCTGCTCACTCGTCACAGTCATAACGAAGTTCTTATAGCGATTAAGATCAATATCCATCGACTTGTTGGTCGACTGATTGATGACGGAAACGAGTTCTTGCTCAAGATCATTCATATTAACTTGCTCATTCATAACAGACTCCTTGTTGTCAAAAGATTGTACATATGGATATTCAACGAATCGTGCGGTTGCCTTGTACGTCACTTGATTTCTCCTTTCGGGACGCATGTTAACTTATAATTATCCCAGGTATAACCTGAGATCTTCTTCTCACGGATTACAGTTGCGGCGTATTGACACGCTTCTCTATTATTGAATTCTTGGAAAGTCACGGTCTGACCGTTGCCACCTGCGCCAGCAAAGTATGAAACAACGATTAGAACGTAAATCATTAGAAGTCTCCGATAGATTCTGTTAACTGGCGCAGTCGATGCTGGATGAAATAGTTGAAGATCTTGGCGCGCGGATTGCGCTGATACTCATTGTATTTAGACACGATCACACTCTGTAAGTCTTCAGGAATGCAGTCTAGATCGACCATCATCTTGTTCCTGTGATAATTGCGCAACATCTCACCCTGGCAGTATTCTTCAGGACTCATGAGCGTCCACTCTTCGAGCTTCTTCTTAGGAAGCGGCTTCTGTCGACCGCCAGATACGAATGTGTCGTCAGCCGACAAGAAGTTAGGCACACCGTCGCCAGAGTCGCCTTGCAGAATATGATACTGCTTGAATCGTTCTGGATTCACGTCAGGCGTGATGAACTTCTTAGTAATGGGCGAGTACTGCGCGACATTATCATACTTCTGCAACTGCGCAAAGTCTTTATCGCCAGAGATAATAAGAATCTTTTCAGTGACGATACCGTGCTGACCATATGCGTGACAAAGAGCGCCAATGATATCGTCAGCTTCTGCACGCTCAAATCGTAGAACGGGATACGGCATATTCTCAGCGATCTCGTCGCGGATCTTATGCAACGCATTGAATATAAGATTCCAGTCGTGCGCAGACTTTTCGCGAGCCTTACGACGACCAGCCTTGTAGTGAGGATAGATCTCGCGACGCCAGTACGAAGGACCGTCGGCACAGATTACAATCTCGCCATACTCCGAGCCAAACTTCTTCTTGTACAGACGAATGCTCGCAAGAACCATATGGCGAACCATATCTTCTTCGAGCTTACTATCATTGTTGGCTAGCTGCATCATGATATTTGAAATCATGACTTGGCTGAAATCGACGAGAATCATCACTCACTCCATTGTATAATTGTATCATATCATGATAGGATATGATTGTCAAGCCGGATCTTCTTCATCGTCATCTTGATGAAGAATGGCTTCGACCGCTGCTTCAACCATTTCGTGGAACGGATGGCTTAGTCCCATTGTCTTGAGCAACGTTGCGCGAAAGGCTTCCATCGTAAAGCCAAAATGTTTGTCGAACTCTTTCGTGAACACATCGAAGCCTTGTTGACCTAGCTTGTTAGCCAGCTGCGTTGCATAGGCTTCTGTCACTTCGTCGATATATGCGCGCTGTGCTGCTTCACGTGCTTCTTGCTCCTCAAGAGGCGCAATCAATCTAACGCGAGCGCCAGGGAACATTACAACGTTGTTATTTGACGGCTCGGAGGATGATTGTCTGCTCATTGATTCTTCCATTAGGATTACTCGCTTTCGTGGTCAATGCGTTGAATGCACGTTCTGCTGCTTTGGCTGTAGCGCCTGTAATGTTAGCCAACGCATCTGCGGGCTTACGCAACTTCTTCTGTTCTGACTTATCTGAGAACGACTGGATCGTAGTTCCCTTCACTGTCAGCCCAGTCGCTTCAGCTGCGACATAGTGAGCGAGAACATTGGTCTTCGTATTGAAGAGCCACAACTCAGATGAGCCAACAATCTTCGACGGATCAATCGACACCAGCTTGAGTTCTGTATGTTCCTTCTGGAATTTGATTCTAGATACAATCTTGTCTGCAGACTTTGGCTTAGTCTTACGTGGCTTGCGCGCAGTCGTCTTACGATTGTTCGACAGATACGACTCGCAATCGCCAACGAGATTACTAAACATAGTCATGCGGGCCTTCAGCTCTTTCTTCGACATATAGCTGTAGGCTTCTTTGAGATCTGGATCGACGGAACGTTCGTTAGCCTCGATCAGTTCTTGAAGCCAAGGAACATAGTAGTCGATCAGTGCTTTGACTTCCGATGGCTTCGCTTCTTTCTTCTTCAGCCATTCATAGAAGTTGTACAGATTGTCGGAGTTGTCGTCGATATAACCCTCGACCTCTGCGATAAGAATCTTGGAAGAGTCAGCCTTGACTGGCGCACAAGCAGCAGCCTTCGCGCTCGCGCGAGCGAGATCTGCGGCCTTGCGACACATATCAATAATCTTGGTCTCGATCTTAGTCTTGCGCTCGTCGTCAGCTAGACCCATCGTGTACATACGAGCCATAGCTGCGACCGAGCTGCTAATCTGCGAATCAGGCAGACGCCCAAACATCGCAATGGAAGCGCGAGACATACCCGCGTCTTCCATGAACTCTACGATGAACTTACGTCCCTCTTTGGGCTCGTAGAAGTAGTTGTACCAGTTGTAGGCTGTCATCTCGCGCAGGCGAATATCGCTCTCGTTCAGGAAAGCAATATCATCCCACGTTGGCTCTGCGCCCATGTGCCTGGAATCAGCGCCACGTGGCAGAATAGCCTTACGTTTCTTGACCTTTACGGATAGTAGACTCTTTGCCATACGTTTCTCCTACCATTATGATAAGTATATCATATGGCAAAGTGGTTGTCAAGAACTAATCGAGCCCAAGAAATCGCGCCATTGAATAGCCCGAAGATCCCAATTATAGAAGTTGTCGAAGTAGATTTTCTGTAGTCTTAGTCTATCCTGATTATGATCATCCCAGAATCCGTCGATGACCATTTTAAGAATGCCAGCGAACTGATTTGCGTGGGCATTGGCGTTTTCATCCCAGCCATACATGACTGCGAAGTTGGCGCATGTTTCAGGAAGAGCAGCGAAGTTCGGACAGATTACCGTACAACCTGCGCTCATCGCTTCGATCACAGAGATTGCGCTCGTTTCTGGCCAGATATTAGGATACGCATAGATGTGCGCTTTCTTCAGTGCTTCACGCACAACAGAGTTTGGCTGATATCCATGATACGTAATGTTCGGATGACGATTGCAGCGATCAAACAGAGCCTTGTATGGCTCGTCGCGTTGTTCCCATCCGTAGATCTTGAACGAAGAATAGACGTCTAGATGAAAGTCTACGCCACGACTAGCCAAGAACTCGACGACCGGAACAAGGATTTCTAATCCTCTATGCGGCGTCGTGTGATAAATGAGATTAATCGTTCCTTTAGGTTTGACGTGTTCTTCGATAGGGACGATCGCGTTCTGTAGTACGATGCCCTTTGAATAGGGCACTCCAAGCCCAAGATTGTAAGTGGACTGCTGATAGTGTGATACGAATACGAGTTTCTCGAATCTTTCAAGGCTCTTGAGATCCTTCAAATGTTGTGATTCTGGATCGTCCCATGTGTCGTGCAACCAAAGAATGTTCTTTTTGTTTGGATCTACTGCACGGACACGAGAACAAATGATATTGAACTTATCGACAAGTTCAGGTGGCAAACGCTGAATCAATCCTTGGTACATCTGCTCAGTGCCACCTTTAGCACCAATATGTTCAAATGTGCCATTATCTGTAGGATCGATTGTTGTAGAAGATTCTTTCAATCCAGTGATCTTTAGTTTAGTCATTCACGCACTCCATTTAGATTCTTCATCAGTATATAGCTAGATCTTACGACCGAGATACTTTGCATCAGTCTCGTCTGTGATATACTGAACAGCGCCTTTGTTATATGCAGGCGCAACACGCTTCGCTTTCTCTTCGATAGCCTTGACAGTCGCAGCAGATTCTTCTGCACCACGCTTCCACTTATGCTCAGTCAACTTATCACGCTTCGCAGCAATACCGCCAGGAATCGTGTTGGTCAGCGGAGCAGCGTTAGATTCGACAGCCAATGAATATGAGAACTTCTTCTTAGTCTTAGTTGGCTTACTATAACCAACACGATCAAGCAATTCTTGTGTCACACGTTGCGAATCAATCATAGCCTGAGTTGGCTTACGTGCTTTGCGCTTACGCAGATTCGACGTCGTGTAATAGGCTGGCAGTAATGGCATGATATTGACCCCTCATCACAATTACCATTATATGGTCAAATAGGTCAGTTGTCAAGAAGAAAATGGTGGGCGTACCGGGACTCGAACCCAGATCGGACGCTTATAAGGCGCCTGCTCTTACCGCTTGAGCTATACGCCCTATTTCACAAGATAGTCGAAGTTCTTGTTCTGCATATATTCCTGGACTTTTTCTTTGGTGTCGAGAACAAGCCCATCAACATGATAATACGATTTCCGGGCTTGCATTTCTACAGGAATCCAATAACGCATAGTGGCTGTAATGCCATTTCCGCCGCCATACTCTAATGCTTTCTTATAGCGATATTCTTCAAGCTGTTCCGCGTTCATCACATCGTGTTCAACGACATTCTTAGTGAACTTATCCCACAAACATTTGAAACAATATCCGCAAGGTTCTTTTATCGAATCTTCATCTACAACGGGTGATGCGCAAGAAATGCAATACTTCTGCAAATTCTCTGGCATATGTTTAAAGATATGCCATCTATTGAATTTGTGATGAAAGTCGTGATTTAGAAGCGGAAACCACATACGGGCATTACTCGCATGGCGATTCAGTTTTTTTTCTGCTTCTACGTGCTTCGGACTTCCTTCAGTGCCATCAGTCGTCTTATACTTCTTGCGCATTTGTTCCCAAGAAATACCATGCACAAGAGTATCGTACAATCCTGCATTAATTCCTGGGATAGCCCACCAAATAAAGTAATCTAGTGGTCCGCTGGAAACAGGCGGCTTTTCTCCTTCTACAAGGTATCTAGAAAGAAACTCATTATCTTCAGTAAATTCTTCGCGCTGTATTTCTTTCGTGATAAACGTAAAGTCTCTGATCTTTTTCAGTTCTGCAACGAGGAAATTTAGATTAGGTTGAATGACTGATAGTTTCGGCTGAACGCTCATACAAATATCTTTATGATAGCCATAGAAGCATACAGCTGTAATCTCATGATTCGTTTCTTTGAGCAGTTTGTACATAATGTAAGTGGAATCAAATCCACCAGAAAACGAAACAAGAATTTTCATAGATCAGCTCATTTCCACCCAGCCAGTGACAATATACTTCGTGTTGCTAATAGGTGGATTGCCGCGATGAGCGTGAGTATATCCAGCGGGCCACAGAATCAGTCGCCCAGCCTGTGGCGCAATTCTCTTAGGATAGTAAAGAAACTCCGTTTCTCCGCCGTCGCTTACGTTGTTTAGATAAAGAATGAAAGTCATCATACGACGCATGTTTTGCGGACTGTCGTCTTCACAGTGCCACATATGATATCCGCCGCCAATTTCAGTCTTTTGAACTTTAATTAGTCTGATTGTATGATGAGGGAAACCGCTGATTATACTATACTTCTCTGCATACTTAGGATATACTTCGTTCCAGAACTTGCGATTAAACAAGTGAAACGGATCTAAGTCCGAAACATCAATCTCTTGGGTAGAAGAAATTAAAGATGTTACATATAGCTGATCATCCTTTCTTTCATGCGATTTGCTTCCTTGAGCTTGTCTGCTCAAAGTAAATCCCGCATTCTCGAAACGATGAAAGCAATCAATAACTGACTGACATTCTTCTGGAGTGAAAAAGTTGTCGTATGTAAGAACGAAATTCTCGAATGTATAACTCATGACGCTAACAGCTCCTTCATTCTATCTGCTGCATAACTGGCTGCGAATGCTTGCGGCTTTACTCTAGGAGTTACATTGCATGTGCCGCGAATGTAACCGATAGCCTGCTGAACTACGCAACTGCTTCCGTGAATAATGTCTGGATTGATATCTAGATGAACTTCCGCATGACGATCACCGATTGCTTCTGCGAGATCCATATAAAGCTGTGCTGCTTTATAGACCTCGTTCATCAACCTATATGCGGGCTTATTTTTACGCTGATCGAAATCGCGCTCTGTGGATACGGATCCAAAAACTTTGCAACCACGGGCCCCGTCATAGTGAACCACAACGGCGACTGTGTAGTCTGCGTACCATAGATCATCTTTGCCCCTGTATCTCTCAGAGTCTGCACCAATATAAACGCAAGTCGATTCGGAGCAATTCCGAATGAACTCACGCACTTCATCAAGATTCATGTTATTCATCGCTTGTATTTATAGTGGTACCCACGGTCGGACTCGAACCGACACTCTAGAGATTTTAAGTCTCTTGTCTCTGCCGTTGGACTACGTGGGCAAATGTAAAGGAAGGGCCCGTAATTTGATAGTAGCCACGGAGCCGGGCATTATTGGCGGAGGATAAAGGAATCGAACCATCACCCTTGCGGGGGCTCGGTTTTCAAGACCGATTGCTCACCATGAACGCTATCCTCCAATCTACTAAACTCTGGCACCCCACCGAGGACTCGAACCCCGCTCTGCGGTTTTGGAGACCGCTACATCGCCCCTAAATGCTTGTGGGATACGTATCAGAACTTCACTTTCAGACCAGCCTTACCAATAGCATTATTATAGTCTACTGATACGCCCTTGTCAAATCCTGCTGACAGATCAATAAAGATGCCGTCATAGATTTCCTTCTTTACTGTTCCTCTTGTACTTATAACAGTTTTGAAGTCGGGCGACTGGATAACGCGAAGTTCTGCAGACACGTCTTCATCAATTTCGAATCTCGATCCTATATATGGCATTGCCTTGATCGACGAATCCGTGCTTGGAATGGTCGAGAGAAGCAGCGAGCCATATTCAGATGCAGAAGCAATCATGCTATCATTTACGATTACGCCAACAAGTGGTCTAAAGCCAACGTATGCTTCAGGAGCATAGGCAGCAATGTCGGCGTAGAAGTTGTTCTGCTTCACTCTTGAAGAATTGACAAGAGCGAACTCAGGAATCGACGTTCTATTCTTGTACTCGCTTTGCGAAGCACCAAGGGCAACGCGGAACCAAGCATAGTCTTGTCTTGTCATTGCATAGATAAGACCGCCGTATGACTTCTGATCTGTCGATGAGTTCAGGAAGTCCTTGCTCTCACCCATCTCGTAGTATGCGGCGAAACCGAATGTGTTGTTATCCACAGTCGTCTGATATCCACCAGAGATTCCGCCAATACGATAGTTTCCTACAGTCTGAGTGTAGCGAGCAGTTGGCGAAGCCCAGACTCCATCCTTCGTGCTAAGAGCATCTACCGCAAACAGATTCATATTGCGTGAAGCGATTGCATCCTTCGTTCCAAGGATAGACGCGCTCTTCGTAGAGTTTGTGCTTGCAACAGCTGTAGTAGATGAGTTTATAGCAGTTGTCTGAACTTGATTTGTTACAGTCGTTTGATTTGTCGCTGTGTAAGATGTGTATGTCTGTACAGTTGGTGTTCCTTCTACAACTTCAGTCGTTCCATCAGACTTTGTGATTGTTGTAACTGGTGTAGAAGTTACAGTCGTGACGGTAGGCGTTGTCGTAGTTGTTACAGTCGTTACTGGTGTCGTGTCAGTGTGAGTTGTCGTCACTGGCGTAACAGTCGTTGTCGTGACCGTACGAGTAATGCTGACATTCTTCTTGTCACGCGCAGCAGCATCGCTGTTGGCAGAAGTTACAGTTGGTGTACCGTATGTAACTGCTGTAGAACGAGTTGTCGTTCCAGTCGTTGTCTGCGTAGTAACAACAGGTGTTCCAGTTGCAGTTGTTGTCGCTCTGACAATAGTGCCAGTAGCACCTGTGATTGTAACAGTAGAACCGCCGCCAGCTGCTCCGTTACCGGAGTTGCTGATTGTTCCGCCAACAGTACCAGCAACGATTCCTCTGATAAGTTGCTCAAGGAATGCTTCGTTGTTAGCGTCATAGAACGCGCTCTGCGTCCAGTTGATATCTGCAACAACAACGACTGTACCATTGTATGTTGCACCAAGATCACCGGCGTTACCGATCCACATCTTGGCTGTTGCGTTTCCGTTTGCGTCGGCAGAAAGAACACGACCACCAGCACTGGTAATCGTTGCAGCAGCAGCAAAGTCTACTGTTTCGCCGTTAGGGAAATATGTTCCGTTTCCTGACTGATTGTTTTGTGGGCTACCACCTACGGTGATGGTACCACCACCAAGAGAGCTGGTGAACGAACTAATACTGTTGTTTCTAGCTGCGAATCCAGCATGCTCGCCGGAGAGATATAGATATCCTCTGTTCTTCAGGAATGCGTCGTACTTAGCCATATCATCGGCTGAGAGCGCTGTACCGTAGCGCATATCCCAGACCTGCTGATATCCAGCAAGACTGCCAGGACTACCCGCACCAGCTTGATATGTTACTGTGTGTCCCTTTGCTTCGAGTTCTGTCTTAACGGAAACGTGAGAGTCGCCTTCTCCGCCAAGGATGAGGACGTTATCGGCAAGCGCAACAGTTGTAAGCGAAAACAGAGCAGCAAAAGCCGCTAGAATCTTTCTCATTTGGATCTCCTATGTGTGGACGATTATAAGTCATCAA
>Ga0129336_10001996_pt1 | contig 12539 bp, 9 predicted proteins | sample CPB6_02_DNA_FD_96878 | JGI IMG/M metagenome (GOLD analysis project Ga0129336, IMG submission 96878) | Freshwater to marine salinity gradient microbial communities from Chesapeake Bay, USA - CPBay_Sum_0.6_0.2_DNA | ecosystem: Environmental > Aquatic > Marine > Coastal | place: USA: Chesapeake Bay...
ACCAGCCAAACGGCTCATGGTCATGTAGTGTTCTGCCTCTGCCAAATCATCAAAACTTTGCGTGACACTGTAAGGTGTCTTGGCAGGTGGTGTCCACGCTGGATTATTACGGTTCTGTATCATGTCTAACACATACTCAACTGGTATGCTGATTTCAACCGTATAGGCGTAGATTTTGTTTTTACCGCGCTTCTTTAGCGCCTGTAATATTTGTCGGGGATTGTAATTTTTATCTTGTTCCATGCATTTCTTTCTGAGTTCTCAGGCTCACAGTTATTTATTCCTATGACCTAAAAACCAAAAAGCCCTAGACCTTGCAGTCTAGGGCGATTGGTTGAGAATAAAAGAAATGCCTGCGTCAGCATTGCACTGACAGTGACCGCTAGACTGACTACAAGGATACTCAAAATGGCTTTATTAAGTTAACAGAAGCCTAGCGGTCAAATATATTTATCACTGTATTCATATAATACTAAAATATAGCCCTATAATTAAGTATTATACACAAAAAAGAATGCCCCGACCTTCACAGGCAGGGGCATCAAGATCGGAAAGATTGAAAGGATACCAAAATGTCTAACTTTGGTATAACTATTTATACTTGCATTCAGTAATTTCCTATGTCATTGTAACGCCAACGCTCGTTCTCTGGCATGCGGTTTGCCAAAATCCAATCAGGCATTATATAATCTTTACTGGGTCTTGGTGCCCTGTTAGTTTTAGATTGCCATGTAGCCACTATTGGTTTAGTAATCTGTCTAATAGTAGATTCGGGATCAGTGCTGTAGCCAAAACTAATCCACAATGGTCCTGAATCAACACGAGCATAATATTCGTGTTCTAGTCCCATTGACACCATATATGGTGCCAACACAGCAACATTAACCGTGTCTGGTTCTGGTCCTGACATACTGGCAAAACCATCAGTGGGTTTAATCCACTGCATGTGTCTAGCCAGTATTGTGCCAGGATGTATGGCATACTCTACATTTTTACCCCAGCGGTTAATCCATTCAGCATGAGTTTTACGGCGTGATTTCATTTTAATACGTATATAAAGGCACCTATGGCAGCAGCAGCGACTGTGCCTATGGTTGCAATTAACTGGATTGTTCTGGCGTTGCTTTGCTTTTCCAAAAGTAATTTAATATCCGCGAACCCTGATTGCATTGTGCCTTTAATAGCACTGATATCAGTTTCCACCTTAGTGAGTCTTGCATTCATCGCCTCCAGTTTCTGATTTAAATGTTCGTAGCGTAACTGGCATTTTTCCACATGTCCTTTTAAGGTTGTTTCACGAAATTCATCCATAATATTTACTGTTCCTGGTTTTTTCTTTGATCGGCTAACAGCGTATTTCCATACGCTGCTTTGCATTAGGTTTTCGTCTACAGCCATGTTACATTCCTACTGGTATTACATTAACTAATAATGCTGGTGCAACTGGGCTGACATAAGGCGTTGTAGTAGCAGCAATAGTTGGAAAGTCAATGTCTGCGTAGTTGGCAGTAGTGCCCACATAGACAATTTCCCAATAATCATTACCATCGCTTTCCACAAGCCAATGCATGCTGGTCACAGTCTTTTGATCTTTCAATAGGTCAACCTGTGTTTTGCTGTTAGGAACATCTGCACCATTTTTACGCAGCCAGAAATCAAACTGCCCTGGTTGGTTGCTGACTGTCAATGTAGATTGTAGACTCATAAAGATTTTATAAAAGCCTGATACATTGATGTTAATTCTGCTGGTGTTGCTGATGCTGGTACCGCTGCTGACTAGTGTAGTATCTAATGGCATCTCATAGATAGTGTTCTGTGCGGCAATTGCAAAACCAGCAGCATTGGCATAAGCAAATTCACCATATGTGCGTGTGTAGTTTACAGCCGCTGATGTTAATGCTGTGCCAGCGGCATTTTGTAGAGTAATGGCATCACTGCGGAATTTTGCCTCCGTGTTGCTGAGACTCATACGTTCTGTGCTGGTTATAGTTCCAGTGTTGATAGTTTCTACATAGAATCTACCACCGTTGGCTGTGCTGGTCCAAGTTTCTGTGGCACGAGCACCGAATCTTGCTGTGGGTCCGTTAACTGCTGTAGTGGCACCTGTATTATAGTTGCCGTTAAAGAAGAATGTTCCAACTTCGTCACCGCTTAGTGTAGGTGAATATTGACTAGTGCCAGTGTTATATCTAGCACTTTGGAACGTCATAGTAGATGCTTCACCTGTGTTAGTAATAGCACTGAATTGTCTAATCTGTGCTACACGATCATTGAAACCAGCACCCGCAGGATCACCAGGAGTTACCAAGACGTTATTAATATCATTGCTGGTATCACGCAGATTGATGTTTTTGGCTTTTAAGGTAGAGTTAGTAGTGCCCAGGAGCAATAAATCAGTAGTGCCAGTTTTGCCCTGACGGAATGTAAATGCGTCACTGCGATAAGTGGCTGATTGTGGGTTATGAGTAATAGTAGTAATTAGGTTGGCTGCTGTGGTCATAGTAGTAGCAGTTGGAGCCAATAACACAGCAAAGTTAGTGCCCAAGTTGGTGTTATTGACCCAGGCTTCGCTGGTAGTTAAGTTAATAACCGCAGGAGCAAAAGGCAGTGTATCATTGATCCAATTTAGGGTAGAACTATAACCAGTTGCTGCAATGGTGCCGATTGCATCGCCGCTGCTGAGTGTAGTAGGAGATGCTGCTGTGCCACGACTACGCTCAAATACCACACGAGGACTAAAACCCGCTGTAGCACTATAATTACGCACAACAACGCCAGCATTTTTAGTAGTTTCTACGCCGCTGTTGTCTATGCTGACACCACGAACTGGCAATGTGCCTGCTCCACCTGCGTCTGCGTCCAAGACCCAAATATCGCCGTTGCTTTCTGTGGTAGCATTGCGAATCTCACCAAAAACATAGTTTCTACTATTAATTAAATTACCACCATTGTTAAATGTTAATGCTATATCTCCAACAGTGTTGGGTGCTAGTGTAATATTACCTGCTCCACTTAATGATGCGCTAGCCACTGTTTGACTTTTGCTAACGGTCCAAGTTGATCCGCTACCACTGCCTGAAATATTAGCAGTAATAACTGTGTTTGTAAGCACAGTGCCACCGTGTATTGATTGTCCAACTTGTATTGTTCCAGTGCTCAATGTTCCAATAGTCAATGTAGTGCCACTGATACTTGAACCAGTTGATGTAAAAGCGCCATTGGCTAATGTAACTGTTCCAGCGTTGGTGCCTGCATTAGTGTTCAATACCAAATTACCAGTGCCATTGGTTGTGATAGTTGCTGTAGCATTGGCATCACCTACAAATACAGTATCACTTTGTAAATAGACATCACCTGTGGTATTAGGCGTAATTAAAATATTACTGGCAGCACCGTGAGAAATTGTAATAGTGCCTGAATTTGATCCACTGTTGGTAGATAATTCTAGGTTATTAGCACCTTCGGTGCTTAATCTACCAGTGCCGCTACCATTACCAACGTTGACAAAACCACTGCCACTGGCAGCAAGTTGGATATTGCTGTTGCTGCCAGTAGATATACTAATCTTAGGACTAGCAGTGCCATTATTGGTAGTGATTTCTAGGTTAGTAGCACCGTTGCTGGATATTTTAGCAGTAGCGGCTACATCACCTACACGCAGAGTATCAGCATTGGCAAACACATCACCAGTGCCATTTGGATTCAAAATGATGTTACCATCTAAGTTAGTGCTGCTAATAGTGTTGTCTTTAATGTTGATGTTATCTACATTTAATTCTGTGCTGACTGTGACAACGCCAGTTGTATCAGCAATGGTCATTGCAGCCGCACCGTTTTTGGCTTTGATATTGCTTACTTGTAAGTTAGTAGTATCTACAGTGGTAACACTAATATCATCAGCAACCAAACTATTATTAACGGTTGTTGTGCCAGTATTAGCACCAATGCTTACGGTTGTAGCAGCACCAGCAATGTTTACGGTTGTAGCCCCAGTATTGAATACAGATGCGGTAGCAGTTGTTGTTGTAATATCAGCACTGGGAGTGCCATTAACTGTTAAATCACCAGTAGTAACAATGTCACCAGTGGTGGCATCAATGGTAGCGGCTGTATCACCAACCGCCAAGCCAAATTTGACCTTAAATCGTTCGTTTGCCATAGTTCACACAATCCCTATTTTATAATGCCACGCTAATACGAGTTACCTTGAAAGTAGTGTTATTAGCCGTAGCAGGAGTAGCCAGCAATCTAGTGTTGCCAGCGCTTACATCTGCTGCAAATGTAGCCAGACTAGTGCTGTTATACATTTCAGCGTAAGTGGTTAGATATGCTGTGGTGCCTTGGAAGAACATCATAGCCTCTAACACATGAATATTACCAGTAACGTTGTCTGTTACTTGTATTTGGAACTTGCTACTTCTGGTTGTTGCATTGCTGGTTGAGGTAATAGCAGTCTGCGTGGTAGAGGTAGTAGTTGTAGTAGTGGTATCAATTACAGTGTGTCCACCATCAACTGTGACACTGGCAAATGTTACATCACTGTTGGTATCCAAGTTTTGATTTGGAATATTTAGATATGTGGTGCCATCAACCGTTGTGGTCCAACGATCTGTAGTTTCATTCCAAGTAATTGCTGGATCACCTGCTGATGGGCGTTTAACAATAAGACTACAATCAGCGGCTGGACCATCATCGTAGTTAAAGTAAATGTTGTTGCCGTTGGTGCCAAGGTCGCCGTTGACAGCAATTATAGTATTACCAAATATTGTGCCACCAACCTGTAGGTCTACGCTGGGCGATACTGTGTTTACGCCTACACGATTGTTTGTAGCATCTACATATAAAACGCCTGAGTCAACATTTAGGTTATCATTGATGAATACTGTGCCACCATCGCTGTCTAAGGTCAAGTTGCTGCCGCTGTTGGTATCAATTTGACCTGTAGTTCTATTAATGTCAATCACACCAATACTAGCCTGTGGCACATATAGGTCTGTGGTTAATTCAAAACGGTTATTATCTTTATTCCATTGTAGTGATTCTGTGCCTGTAGTTGGCTTGTAAAACAACACAACAGCATTAGCATTGCTGGCATCACGGTTAACAGCAACGTTGCCTGCGGCAGCAATGTTATTGGCACTGTAAACGCTTTGACCAAATTCCCAACGACCATTTGCTTCAGCCCATTTCAAATAACTGTCTGTGCCTGAAGTGCCACGCTCTACGGTAATCTGTGCATCTACTGCGGCACTGCCTGTGCCCAGAGCGTTTAAAACAAATTCAGCGGCTTTAACTTTTAGGTCATCGTTGTTCACAGCCAATATGCTGACATCATTAGTAGCAAAACTATCTGTAGATGTGCGTAGGCGAACTTCGTGATTATTAGTAGTGCTGTAAGCAGCACTTAAACCAGCAAATGTGTTGTTAGCCTGTGAGTTGCTGCCCACACCAATAAGAATACCAGAGCCATCGCCATTTGTATAGGCAGAGGCACCAGTATTTTTAATCATTGTAGCAGCAGCATTTATACCGCCGCTGTTAGTGCTGATGTTGTATTGGAATCTGGTTCTGGCTGCTGCTGAGTCAAATGCGATAACGTTTTCATTGACAAACTTGGTGCCATCAAAATATAGAACATCGCCTTTAACTGGTGTGTTAATATCAATTTGATAACCGCTGACATAGATATCACCAGTTACACGAAGATCACCTGCCACGGCAAGATTGTCGTTAAATTCAAATTGTGGACTGGGACTGGCTAAACTGTTCCATAACAATGATTTGGTAGTGCCAGTAGACCTAAAATAAACACCAGCATCATTAAAAACTCCATCTGTATCTAAGAGTAGATAATTAAAATTAGTTCTAATGTCGCCACCAGTAAATTGGAATGCTTCGTCGGTATTGTCATATTTTAAATGCCTAGTATTACCCTTCATGTATAAGAAACTATCTGCGGCTGTGTTATCAGCGTTAATAGTAATACTTTGACCGTTTTGTCCATAATTACCACTGACAAATAGATCATTGGTAAACTGCCATTGATCTGCTGTTTCATTCCAGGTCAGGCTGGCATCTGTGCTTGATCCGCGCTCAACATTAATGCTGGCATTGCTGCTGGGAGCACCAGTGTGATTTTTGTTTAGATATAGGTTAGTGCCGTTAAACTCAACATTGGTTAAGTTAACTTTGGCAATTTCTGTGCTGGTTGCAAAATTATCTGTGCTGACAACCGAACTTAATGCTGGGTTAGAATTACTGTAATTATAGCCAATAGTTCCTACGGCTGTAGGTGTCTGTGAATCGCTGTCTACCTGAAAAATTATATCAACTTCATCATTATTTGCATAAGCAGTGCCAGCATAATTTCTGCGAACCACTAATGCTCCAGTTAAAGCCTTGTTAGTGTTTTTAAATTCTGTGATAAATCTATTAGCAGTTGCTAAACTGGTAATAGTGTTATCAGCAGTCCACGCACTACCATCCCAATACAAAACTTGACCCTGTGCTGTGCCATCAGGAATGTTGTCTGCTACTGTGCTAATTGTAATGGTATTGGCATCTGTTCTGGTAACAGTGATGTTAGTGCCGCCAGCAAATTTAACCGAATCTGTAGCCAGACTGCTGACCAAACTCAGGTTAGCGCCGCCAGTGGCTGTATCTGCCTGAATAGTATAACTGGCACCAGGAAGTGTGGTTACACTTGCCCAGTATAGGTTGCCGCTACCGTCCGTGGTAATAACCTGATCTGTTGTGCCATCAGGTGTGGGAAATGTATAATTGGGTAAACTCAGGGTGCTGCCTATGGTAACAGCACCTTGTAATAGACTGCTACCTTGAACTGTTAAATTGCCTGCAACATTAAGGTTACCACCAACGGCACCACCACCAGTGTTAGGCGCACTCAATCCACTGCTGTTATACAGCGTGGTAAAGTTGCTGGAACTTACATCACCTACTATGGCGGTTGTTTCATATAAACTTGGCATCTTTTAATCCTTACTTAATATTGTATTGGCGATACTGACGAGGTTGCCAAACGCTGGTCAATCGTGTGTGACCACCACTCCATTTTGCCAGATTGTTTTGATCTGAGACTGTGGCAACAGCCTGCTGAAACTTGCCTTCATAAGTGGCAGCATCTGTTTCATTGTGGCGCTTCAGGTAGTATTCACGAAGTGTAGCGTAGATATAACCTTCAGGGAATGTCTGTAAAACTTGGTTAGTTTGTGTGTCCAAGTTTGTTAAGAAAATATCTGTAACGGTTCCAGCAGTAGGTATAGTTCCACCAGTTTTGGTCACAGTAATCTGTGTTGCGCTGTCAATGCTGGTAACTTCTACTACACCACCTGTGCCTAAACTACCAGTGCCTGCGGTGGCAATAATCTGGTTGCCAACTGTAATACCGTTTGTGGTAACCATATTACTAATCACTGCTGTCCAGGGACCAGTGCCAGTGATTGAGCCTACTGTGCCTGTGGTGCTGATAAGAATGTCATCAACAGGACTGAACAACAGTGCCCAAGCCTTGTAGTAATACATGTTGATTAGGTCGCCTTCGGCGGTATAGGGCAAAAACTTATACTTCTGTCCAACTTCCGAAAACTTACCGCGAATAACCGCTGGCACGTTTACGGGCTGTAGATATAACTGAGCAATCATGCCCTGTGTAATAATATCACGATCACCAATACGGTCATAGACAATCCAAGGACCGCTTTGACTCTGGTTATTGGCTTGGTTAATAGGTGGAGTAGCAAACACCAAACTACCTGATACAGCACCAGTGTTAGGTAAACTTACTGTAACTGTCAAGTTATTGACGTTAGTAACTGTTGCACCAACTGCAACACCTGTGCCTGTAACCAACATGCCTGTTAAAATAGTTCTGCTGGGTGTTTCGCTAAGTGTAATGGTTGTAGAACCGCTGTTACCTGTTCCAGTGACAGTGACCAAATACTGCTGACCTTGTTTGAAAAACAAGATAGGCTTGTTCATGTCACCTGGAATGGGAACACTGCCTGTGTTGTCAACAACACCAATGTATTGTGGATCATAAGGATCACTGCGTAGTGCTGGAATTTCCAGGTTACGCATTGATAACTCACCTAAGAAAATACACTGCTTGATTTCTGCGGTGGCTTCTGCGCTGTTTCCGCTGCCCGTAAAATCTCGTATATAGTCAACAAGGGCATTTGCGTTTGGAACTGTAAACATTTATTATCGTCCTTCAAAGAAGCGTTTTTCCCCACGCTTTGTTGGGTATGGCACATCTACAGGTATGGGTAATTTACCACCTGGATAGCAAACATACTGCGGATACTCTCGCTCTACTACCCTATAAAATTGTGCTTTTAGTGTTCTGTCATGCTTAATAGCATTCCACGGCATACCGCCGAAATATTGATCACTGATACGGATTGCAACTACGGTGGGCAATTCCATCCACTTGTAGGTTAACTTACCATCATCACCAATAGGTGCTAGTGGGTCAGGTATACCCTGTTCTGCTGCGTGACGGTAATTTCTTACGCGAGCCTTGATTTCTTCAATATTCTGCTGTTCACGCTTGATGTAAAACTTACCATCTTCACGCCCCGTGGTAACGATAATATTGCCACTTTTGTTTGTGTCTGTTCTAGACCAATCGCCCTTCATTTTACGATACAGATCATTATTCTGTAATAACTTATCCGCTACACCGTTATGCGTGGTAATCATACCACCCTGATCTTGGCGATAGTAGTCTAAGTTCTTTTCTGGGTCCGCGTCATCTAGATATTCTGGTTGGTTGTAATCATTCATAGTCTAGTATTTATGCTAACACAACGGCAAAGAAAAAGGGCTTCACGAAGAAGCCCTTTGTGTTAACCAAAATCCAGTTATGGATTAGGGTGTAACATCGCCAGCACCAAAGTTGACACGGCTTACCAAAGCGGCTGCACGAGCAGGAACTTCAGTTGGGCTTGTCAATACGCCTGATGTGATGTTAGCAAGAACGCCAACACCTGCTGGGTTACGAACAATTAATGTTCCTTCCATGATGAACTGGTCTAGAGAAGCGTCAGCATTGCTGAATACTTCGTTGTTAGGACCTAGATCACGCAAGGCACCCCACTGAACAACATCTTCGTTTAAGAAGTAAATGCTGTTAGGAGCAACTTGGTCCATAATCCAACTATCAAAGATTTCGTAACTGTAGTTAAAGTCACCTTCGTAAGTCTGGATTGTGTCACCACGCTCTGAGTTTACACGGTTGATACCACGACTCTGGGCGATGTTATCGCTGATAGAAGTGCGTAGGCTTGTTGGTGCAACAACAGTGCGGATTTTAGCGTTGTAACGCTGTTCAGCAACAGTCACTAACTGCTTGTATAGCACTGGGCTAAACTTTTGGTTTGTGAAAGTTCCGTTGTAGTAGTAACTACCGTTAGCATAAATGCGTAGGGCGTTACTGATCTGTTGAGAACTGTCAGTATCTTCGTTGTTGAAGAAAGTGTCTAGACCGCTTAGTGAGCCACTGGTTGTGTTAAAACTCCATGTGCCAGCAAAAGATGCTAGAGAACCCATACGACGACCTGTTTGACCTACGGGTAAACCGCTGGCTGTGCCAGTTTGACCAGCATACTTGGTGCCGATTTGGTCTTGACGAACTAATTGTAGTTCAACGTCAAACATCAACTCAATTAACTGCTTGACTTCTTGGTAAGCCTGTGGATCACCACCAGCCTGCATAACTGCACGAGCAGTTCCAGAAGCAGCAATAGTTGTGCTGAAAATTTGAGTATAGTTACCTAGGTTGAAACGGGTATTGCTTTCAGCATTTGCTGTAGAAACAACTGCACCTTCAACTTGTGCTTGAACAGCAGGTGCGCGATACTTGTCATCAGTCCACAATGGTAGTGTGCTGTTAACTTTGCGCTTTTTGGACATTGCCATATTAAGCACAGGTGTGTCATCTTTAACACGATTAGACACATCTAGGTCTAGGTCTTTGACAACGATATCCGCGCCGTAGGCTGTGGTGCCGTTACCAATTTGACTGGTTGTAATTTCTGCCATGATTGGCTCCTTAAATTATTTTGAACCCCTGCCAGCACGAATCCTCTGGAGTTGTGCCATTAGCAGGTTGTCGGCGGCTTTCTTGTCGCCTTTATTGGCTTGTTCACGAAGTTTAGCGATGTTGTCATCTGCGCCTTTTTGGGTAGCAGTAGAACCTTTGCGACTGGTTAGAGTTGCGATACTTGCACCTGCGCTTTTCGCCTGTGGCTTATTTCTGTATCGCAAGCCATCACGAATCAGGCTTAATAAACCTTCATCGCCACTGACTAGATCAATGTTCTTCACACCAGGAACAATCTCACTGTTGGCTTCTTTCCATTCTTTAGATAATTTCGTGCGAATTTCGTTAAACACATATTCGTTTTTCAACTCTTTGTCTGTAAAATTCCTACGACTATCTTCTAAAATTTCCATAACATGTTGGTTACGGACCTGACGGAACTGGTCTACTGCTGGCTTCAACTGACCAATAACGGTTTGTTGTTGCCTGATATACTGCTCATTCTGCTGCATACTAGCTTGTATACGAGCAATCTGGGCAGGATCATTTGTCTGTGCCAATTGCTGCTGAAAGGTTGTTTGATAATTTTGTGTTTTCACAATTTCATCATATGCCTGACGCAATCTTGGCTCAACAGTAAATTCCATTGCCAATAGCAAGCCTTCTTGTCTAGCGCGAGTTTCATTGATATACTCATCAAATTCGGCTCGTTCAATTTTCAACTGTCTGGCTTCTTCGTGTATTGCTGATCCTTGACCTAGAATTGCTGCTGCTTTCTTAGCATCAATAACGACTTCTTTGCCATTCTTCATAAATTTGAATTTGGCGTTAGGGTTTGTTTCTGCAAACTCTATAAAGTCAATTAGTTCATCTGCTGTAGAATCAGTCTGGTCTTCGCTTACAGTTTCCTGGGCTACTTCCTCTTGATTGCTGCTAAACAAATCATCGGTTTCTGTATCTGCAATTTCGGCTACAGCATCACTGCTGTCTGGTGCCACAGGGCTTGAAGTATCTGCCGATTCCTCTTGACCTGTCACAGCCTGTTCTGGTTGCTGTCTAATTTGATTACGCAAGGTGTGTTCACGCATTGCGGTCATTTTAGCAGCGATACTATCCATACTTGGAACTGTATTTTGCTCAGTGCCCGTGCTCACAGGAGCATTAGGGGTGATCGTTGTTTCCATTTTTTTCCTTATTCGCCGTTGGGCACCTCAGTGGTGTTACCTAGACGATTTTTAATATAAACAGCCCTTTTGAGCGTGCTTACGAAATTGTCAATACCCGCAAGTTCGTTACTTAACGCTACTCTGCGAGCATTGTCGTCTGGTTGATGTCCTCTTATATTAGCGAGTTCATCAGCCAAACTGAATTTGAAATGGTGCACAAACATGGCAAAAGTCTTATCTTTTATCAATGCCTCTGCTTGACTACCATAATGCCTGACACGATCTTGCTGTGCAACAGTCAACTTACTCAGTTGACTTAAATCGTAGGTCAGGCGTGTATTAAAATGTTCTATGCTATCTTCGTTAATCATATATTATTATTTATATTAACTGTATACTTTTGGTTTGCCCTGCATCAGTGCAGCCACATCTAATTGTGTTTCTGCATCTAAGCCCTGCATCTCAGCCATGATCTGCTGAGTTTTTGCTTCGCTTAGAGCAGCCTGTGCCAAGTCTTTCTTATCTTCTGGACTTGGTTCTTTGCCTTCCTGTGACTTCTGGCTGGCTTCAATCATAGCAATAACTTCTTCATCGCTAGGCAAGTATACATTACAATCTTTAACACCTAAAACATACAGAGTGTCTTCAAAAGGCTTCTTGACCTTCTTATACACTTCTGGAGTTAGGGTGCCCATGCCTACCATTTGCGTAATAGTAGCATACAAGTCTGCCTGACACTTTTGGATAATCTGTAATCTGCCCAAGGCGTTTTCTTCGCTCATCATACCAATGGCAAGTTCTAGGTGAATGTTTTTGCGATCACAGAAATTCATGTCATCCCAGGCAAGAAAATCCAAGAACTCAGCCTTGCGGTCTGGGTGATATTCCTGTGCTAATTTCTTAACACCATAGTCATCACCATACTGGATCAGGGTGCGCCATACTAGCCATAGGGCTTCACGCAAACCTTCAGCAGCGTTACGAATAGTGTTGTCCTGAATGATTTGGTTAGGAGTCAGGGCAAGTTGTAGTTTAATACCACTATTACCAGCAGCCATGACTTCTGGATTGAATACATCCTGTGGTGTAGTCATCCCTACCATAGCCATAGTATCTTGTTGGATACGGTTCATGGCAACTTCTAGGAACTGTAGGTTACCACTGGGTGCTGGCATTGGATACACATCTTTGCTGGGGTCAAATTTGCTGTCAAGAATAAAGATAGCAGCCTCACCGTCCTGCATCATTTCAAAGTCAACACGGTCTGGTTTAACACCAATACGGGGAGTAGCAGTCAGCAAGCCCAACTG
>Ga0129336_10001997_pt1 | contig 12535 bp, 8 predicted proteins | sample CPB6_02_DNA_FD_96878 | JGI IMG/M metagenome (GOLD analysis project Ga0129336, IMG submission 96878) | Freshwater to marine salinity gradient microbial communities from Chesapeake Bay, USA - CPBay_Sum_0.6_0.2_DNA | ecosystem: Environmental > Aquatic > Marine > Coastal | place: USA: Chesapeake Bay...
CCGCCTTCAACATTATCTTTGCCATCATCGTGCTTGCGGCGATGCTTTGGGTGTCCGGCTCGCCGGAAGTGCGACCGGTCGTGGGTCGCATCGTCGCTGATTCGGTTGCGGCGCAAGCAGGTTTGCAAAGCGACGATGTGATCGTCGCCGTCGAAGGCAAGTCGGTGAGCAACCAGACGGATGTGCTCTTCGGTTTGATCGAAGGGATGAGCGAGAGTGGACCGATCGAACTGCAGGTGCGACGCGGCGAGTCCGAGGTGCGCGATCTGCAACTGCGCATCGATGACCCGGAAGTACGTCGTGCGCTCACCGAGCCTTCGGCGCTGCTGCCCGGCATCGGTATGCGTTTCTGGTCGCCGCCCATTCCCGCTGTGATCGGCAAGGCCGATGTAGGTGGTCCTGCCGATGCGGCGGGTTTGCTCGCGGGTGATCGTATCGTCTCGGTCGACGGTGTCGAGATCACCGACTTCCCGATGCTCGTCGAGGCGATCTCCGTGCGCCCGAATCGTGAGATCTCGGTGATCTACGAGCGAGCGGGCGTGCAGGGCAACACGATGGTGACCACCACCGCCGATCTCGTCGAGGGACGCGAAGTTGGTCGGATCCGCATCCAGACCCCACCACCGCCACCGTGGCCTACCTCGATGATCGAGGTTGTCCGCTTTGGGCCGATAGAGGCCGTAGGCGAGGCGAGTGTGCGTGCCTGGGATATGACGGCGCTGCAGGCCAAGATGTTCTGGCGAATGATCTTCGGCCAGGTTTCTTTGAAGAACTTGTCGGGGCCTATCTCGATCGCTGAGTACGCGGGTGATTCCGCTCGCAGCGGTATTGCTGAGTTCTTGGGATTTCTCGTCATGATTTCACTCAGCCTCGGATTTCTGAATCTGTTGCCGATCCCCATCCTCGATGGCGGACAGATCGTTTACCAGTTGGCCGAGTGGGTGCGTGGCTCACCACTCTCGGATCGCCTGCAGGCTATCGGTCAGCAGGTCGGTGTCGCCTTGCTCGTGACGCTGATGGGCGTCGCGCTTTTCAATGATTTCGCTCGGCAGTTCGGCTGACCAGGGGTCTCACTTGTCGCTTTTTCCCAGATTGATCGTCGGTGCTCTTCTCTCTATCGCGGCCACTGCCGCGATGGCGCAGGATCCACCGACACTGCGTGTTGACAACATCCGCGTCGAGGGTCTGCAAAGAGTCTCGGAAGGTACGGTGTACAACTATCTGCCGGTGAACATCGGTGATCGCATCACCCAGCAGCGCGTGCGTGAGGCGATCCGCGCGCTCTACGACACCGGCTTTTTCCGCGATGTCGAACTGCGCTTCGACGAGGGCACGCTGATCGTGGCCGTCCTGGAGCGCCCCTCGATCGAGAGCTTCGAGCTCAAGGGCAACAAGGACATCAAGACCGAAGATCTCAGCAAGAGTTTGCGTAATGTGGGTCTAGCCACGGGCAAGACCTTCGATCGCTCGGTGCTCGAAGACGTCAAGCAATACCTCACCGATCAATATTTCAGCCGCGGTAAATACGCCGTGCGGATCGCGACCGAAGTCGAAGAGCTCCCGGACAATCGCGTACGGGTGAAGATCGACATCAAGGAAGGCAAGCGCGCGCGGATTCGCCAGATCAACATCGTTGGCAACAAGACCTACACCGAAGAGGAAGTCCTCGAAGATTTCGAGCTCAAGACGCCGAATTGGCTGTCTTGGTATCGGCAGGATGATCGCTATTCGCGCGAATCGTTGCAGGGTGACCTCGAGAAGCTGCGCTCGTATTACATGGACCGCGGCTACGCGAACTTCGATATCGAATCGACTCAGGTCGCGATCGCGCCCGAGAAGGATGACATCTTCATCACGGTGAACGTGAGCGAGGGTGAGGTCTTCAAGCTCGGTGAAATCAAACTCGCGGGCACGTTCGTGGTGCCGGAGTCGGAGCTCAAGAACTACCTGCTCGTCAAATCGGGCGAGACTTACTCCAAGAAAGACATCACCAATACGCAGGAACTGCTGCAGAACCGACTCGGTCTCGAAGGTTATGCATTTGCGAAAGTCGATCCCGTACCGACGCCGATCGAGGGTAAGAACGAAGTCGGTATCACCTTCTTCGTCGAACCTGGCAATCGCGTTTACGTACGGCACATCGTCTTCAACGGCGTGACCAAGATCAACGATGAGGTACTGCGTCGCGAGATGCGTCAGCTCGAGGGCGGTTGGCTCTCGAACATGCTGGTCGAGCGCTCTAAGCAGCGTATCCAACGTTTGCCGTATATCGAGAAGGTCGAGTCCGAGACGAAGCCTGTGCCGGGCTCTGCCGATCTCGTCGATGTGGAATTTGAGATCAAGGAAGGTCCGTCTGCGCAGCTAGGCGGTGGTATCGGTTATTCCGAATCGCAGTCCTTCATCCTCAACGGTAACTACGCCGACAGTAATTTCTTAGGCACCGGTCAGCGTGTGTCGCTCGATCTGAACTCGGGTCGTTACTCGAAGGTCTACGGCATCTCGCACACCGATCCGTACACCAACATTGATGGCGTCGCACGCACCCTGTCGTTCACGTATCGCGACGTCACGCAGTTCGTATCGGCCTCGTCTGATTTCTCCTCCGAGTCGCTCTCGATCGGGGTCGACTACGGTTATCCGATCACCGAATTCCAAGGTTTGCGTATCGGCGTGTCAGCTCAGCGATCTTCGTTGATCACCGGTGAGGGCAGTGCGCAGCAGGCGCGGCAGTGGGTGCGATCGAACGGTGACTATCGTCAGCAGATCGTCCCCGAGCAGGATTACGGCGATGGCTTCGTGATCCCGGGAACGACGCTCGACACCACGCAGTTCGACAGTTACGACCTCGTCATCGGTTGGAGTTACGACAGCCGCAACCGGGCGCTGTTCGCCGATCGCGGAATGCGTCACTCATTGTCTCTGAGCTACGCCTTGCCGTTCAGCGATGTGCAGTATGCAACTGCGAACTACGACTACCTGCAGTTCCTGCCGATCATCGGCAACTGGACTATGGCGTTCGCCGCTGAAGTGGGTTACAGCCAAGAGCTCGGCGACACCACCGCACCGCCGCCGTATCGCAATTTCTTCGCCGGTGGCCCGGATACGGTGCGCGGCTTCCGCGAGAGCCGTCTCGGTCCCAAGGATAGCTACGGCAATCCGTATGGCGGCAACCTGAAGGTGACGGCGCGCGCGGAGCTCTTGATCCCCACACCGGAGAAATGGCGTGCCTCGGCTCGCGCCTCGATCTTCTTCGACATCGGCAACGTGTTCTCGACCAGCGACTTCTACAAGTTCACCGGCGCCGATGGCGTCACGCCGGTCGAGTACAAGTTCGGCTATGATAAGTTGCGTCAGTCGACCGGCATTGCCGTTCAGTGGCTGGCTCCGCTCGGTGTCTTCCGCTTCAGTTATGCACTGCCGCTTAACACCTTCGAAGGTGACGGTGTGCAGTTCGCGGACGAGGAAGAGCGGTTCCAGTTCACGATCGGACAAGCGTTTTAATTTCTTGGATCAAGAGGCTCGAAGCGAGATGCGTGTGAATCTGAAGACGATGATGCCGGCCTTGGCCGTCATGGCAACCCTGGTTACGGCGCCGGCGGCTTTGGCCGAGGCGAAGATCGGCGTGCTCGACTTCGGTCGACTCATGGACGAGAGTCCGCAAGGTAAAGCGCTCATTGAGTCGCTGCGTACGGAGGCGGCCACCAAGCAGCGCGAGTTGCAGGGCCAGGCGGCGTCGCTGCAGACCAAGCGCGACAAGCTCGTGAAGGATCGCGCGACGATGACCGCGGATCAGATTTCTCGCGCCGAGAAAGATCTGCGTGATGGTGAGCGTGATCTCGCGCGCCGTCAGTCTGAGGTCAACGACGATTTCAATGCGCGTCGCAACGAGGAGATGACCAAGTTGCAACGCACGCTGATCGAAGAAGCGCGTAACTACGCGAAGTCGCAGAGCTACGATCTCGTCGTCACCGATGGCGTGATCTACGCGACTCCTGCGCTCGACATCACGCCGGGCGTGCTGCAGAGCCTGCAGTCGCGCGGCGCCGCTGCGGCCGCTCCGAAGCCCGCGACCCGCTGATCTTTCACCGGCGTAAGCCGATGACGGTCACCCTCGGAGATCTCGCAGTCCGTTTCGGGCTCGCACTCCGGGGTGATCCCGATCGCCCCGTTGATCACGTCGGCACATTGGCCGGCGCCGGTCCGCGGGGCATCGCATTTTTGGCCAATGCCAAGCGCCTCGACGAACTGGCCAGCGCCAACGCCGCGGCGGTCATCTTGCCTGCGAAGTTGGCTGATCAATCGCCGGTCGATTGTTTGCTCGCCGACAATCCGCATGCCGCTTTCGCGCGCATTGCTGACGTACTGCATCCGAAAGCCACGGGTCCTGCGGGGGTGCACGCGTCGGCGGTCGTCGCTTCGGAGGCGCGTATTGACCCGAGCGCTCACATCGGACCTTTGGTAGCCGTCGGTGCTCGAGCCGTGATCGGCGCGCGGGCGTACATTGGCCCGGGCTGTGTGATTGGCGAGGACGTTGAGCTCGCCGCCGACGTGCGTCTAGTAGCGCGCGTAACGGTGTTGGAGCGTGTGACGATCGGCGCGCGCTCAGTGCTCGATGCCGGTGTGGTCGTGGGTTCCGAAGGCTTCGGTAACGCATCAGACGATGGTCGCTGGGTGCATGTGCCGCAAGTGGGCACGGTGCGCATCGGCGCCGATGTCGAGATCGGTGCCAACAGCGCCATCGATCGCGGCGCGCTCGACGATACGGTCATCGGTGATGGGGTTCGTATCGATAACCTCGTTCAGGTGGGTCACAACTGCACGATCGGTGCGCATTCAGCGCTTGCTGGTTGCGTGGGTCTCGCTGGCAGTTCCCATGTCGGTGCGCGCTGTCGTATTGGCGGTGGCGTGGGCCTCGCTGGGCATCTGCGAATTTGCGACGATGTGACCATCACGGGTTACACGCTCGTCACGGGTGATATCAGTGAGCCCGGGATTTATTCGGGCGGGATTCCCGCCGAGAGTGCAGCAGACTGGCGGCGTATCGTCAGTCGCTTGAAACGAATCGATGGCCTCGCGCGTCGCGTGAGTGACCTCGAAAAGAATTTGGATTCGACGACGAGTGAGGAATGACCGCATGAGCGACAAGGACATCATCAGCTTGGATATCAATGCCATCCTCAAACAGTTGCCACACCGGTATCCGTTTCTGCTCGTCGATCGCGTGCTCGAGTGCCACAAGGGTGATCACATTCGCGCGCTGAAGAACGTCACTTACAACGAGCCCTATTTTCCGGGGCATTTTCCGTACCGTCCGGTCATGCCGGGCGTGATCATGATCGAGGCGCTCGCGCAGACGGCCGGTATCCTCGCCTTCGTGACCGCAGGTGTCGTACCGGATGAACACACGCGCTTTTTCTTTGTCGGTATCGACGAGGCTCGGTTCCGACGACCCGTCGAGCCGGGTGATCAATTGATCCTGACGGCGAAACTGACGCGTCAGATGCGCGGCATCTGGAAGTTCTCTGCGGCGGCCTACGTCGGTGACGTCGAAGCGGCATCGGCCGAGTTGATGGTGGCGCCCGAGACCGGTAAGGGGCAGGGCTGATGAGCGAGTCCACTCGGATCGACCCGCGTGCGGTCGTCGCGCCGACCGCCAAACTCGGCGAGGGGGTCGAGGTTGGCCCATTTGCGATCATCGGTCCTGATGTCGAAATCGGCGACGGCACGATCGTGGGGCCGCATGCCGTCGTGACGGGTTGGACGAAGCTCGGTAGTCACAACCGGATCTTTCAGTTCGCCTCGATCGGCGATGCGCCGCAGGATAAGAAATACGCTGGTGAGCCGACTCGCGTGGAGATCGGTGATCGCAACGTGTTTCGCGAATACGTGACCGTTAATCGCGGCACGACCCATGACAAGGGCATCACCCGCGTCGGTAGCGACAACCTCTTCATGGCGTCCTCGCACGTTGCGCACGATTGCATCGTGGGCAGTCACTGTGTGTTTGCGAATCTCGCGACCTTGGGTGGGCACGTCGAGGTGGATGATTACGTCATCCTCGCGGGCTTCACGGGCGTGCACCAGTTCTGCAAGATCGGCGCACATGCCTTCATCGCCAACAACACGGCCGTGACGCGCGATGTGCCGCCTTATGTGATGGCGGTGGGTCATCCCGCGGCACCGCATTCGATCAATGCGACGGGGCTTTCGCGCCGCGGCTTCACGCCTGAGCAAGTGCGCAACATCAAGAACGCCTACCGCACGCTCTATCGCATGGATCTCCCGCTCGAGGCGGCGATGGAGAAATTGCGCGAAGCGGCGAAGTCGCAAGCCGAGATCGTGCCTTTCGTCGAGTTCGTAGCGCGCTCGACGCGCAGTCTCATTCGCTGATTTCTAACCATGGTCTCGCAGGCCGCACCGCTGATTGCGATCGTGGCCGGAGAGGCCTCCGGCGATAACCTCGGTGCAGCGCTCATCGCGGCGATTCGCGAACGCGTGCCCAATGCGCGATTCATCGGTGTACCGGGACCGCGCATGCGCGAGGCCGGATGCGAGGCGCTAGCCTCGAGCGAAGAGCTCGCCGTCATGGGTCTCATCGAGATCCTGCGTCATCTGCCGAGATTGTTTTCTTTGAGACGTCGTCTGCTGCGCGAGTTGCGTGAGCGTCGTGTCGATGTCTTCATCGGTATTGATGCGCCTGAGTTCAATCTCGGGATGGCGCGCCGTCTGAAGGCCGATGGTATCCGCACGGTGCAATACGTCAGTCCGCAGGTGTGGGCATGGCGACAAGGTCGCGTGCACGAGATCGGCGCGGCTTGCGATCGCATCTTGTGTTTGTTGCCTTTCGAGCCTGCGTTCTACGAGCGGCACGGTATCGCCGCGCGTTTCGTCGGTCACCCGCTCGCGGATCAATTCCCGTTGCAGAGCGATCGCGCCGCCGCGCGACGGGCACTCGGTCTGCCCGAGACAGGCGAGATCGTGGCCGTGTTACCTGGTAGCCGAGTCGGTGAAGTGACGCGCCTCGCGTCGCCCTTCGCCGGCGCTGCAGCGTGGCTCGCTGCGCGTAGGCCCGGTGTGCATTTCGTTGCACCGATGGCGAGCGCTGCCACGCGCGAACGTTTCGAGGCCGAGTGGCAACGTTGTACGCCGCAGACGCCGGTTACCATCATCGATGGGCGTTCACGTGAAGTGCTCGCCGCGGCTGACGTTGTGCTGGTCGCCTCCGGAACGGCAACGCTCGAAACCCTGCTCACGCGACGGCCGATGGTGGTGGCGTATCGCTTGGGCGCGATCACGGCGTTTTTGCTGCAAAGCTTTGGTTTAGTGAAGGTGCGATTTTTCTCGCAACCGAATTTGCTGGTGGGTCGCGAAGTCGTCCCGGAGTTTTTCCAAGGACGCGCGAATCCCGAGACGCTCGGACAAGCCTTGCTCGACTGGCTCGCGGAGCCCGCTCGTTGGGCCAACCTCGAGAAGCAGTTCGAGGAGGTGCATCTGGCGCTGCGACAGGATGGCGCGGCGCTCGCCGCCGAAGCGGTCATCGAGTTGTTGCCGTGAGCGAGCCTCAGTCTTGAGCCGGCTCATCGTCGGTGTCGATGAAGCCGGGCGCGGACCGCTCGCAGGTCCCGTCGTCGCCGCGGCCGTCATTCTCGATCCCGAACAACCGGTCACCGGGCTCGCGGACTCCAAGGCCTTGGGCGCCGCCGAACGCGAGCGCCTCGCGTTGCTCCTGCAGGAGCGTGCACTCGGTTGGTGTGTTGCGATCGCAAGTCCCGCCGAGATCGATACGATCAACATTCTGCAGGCGACCATGCTCGCCATGCGGCGTGCAGTGCTCGGGTTGCTCGGGCCGGTCTCGGGCGCCGCGGCTTTCGGGGCGGTGCGGGTCGAGGTGGATGGCAACCGGTTGCCGTCGCTCGAGGGAGTCGCAGGCATCGCCGAGGCGGTCGCTATCGTGAAGGGCGATGCAACGCAGCCGGCGATCAGTGCCGCCTCGATACTCGCCAAGACGGCGCGAGATCACGTTATGGAACAATTGGATACACGACATCCTGAATATGGATTCGCGATCCACAAGGGCTACCCGACGCCAGCCCACCTCGCGGCCCTCAAGGCTCATGGGCCGAGTTCAGTCCACCGACGGAGTTTCGGACCGGTAAAATCGGCAGCGCGATGAGCGCCTTCGTCCACCTGCGTCTGCACACCGAATACTCGCTGGTCGACAGCGTGGTTCGCATTCCTGAGCTCGTCGCTCGCGTGGCGGAGCTTGGCATGCCGGCGGTCGCCGTCACCGACGAGCACAACCTCTTTGCGATGGTGAAGTTCTATCGCGAGGCGCTCAGCAAAGGCGTCAAACCCATCATCGGTGTTGACCTGCAGATTGCCGAACCGGGCGAGCGGACACCGCCGAGTCGTCTCACGCTGCTCTGCATGAACGATGCGGGCTATCGCAGACTCACCCGTCTCGTATCGCGTGCCTATCTCGAGGGGCAGCAGCGCGGGGCGCCGCGCATCGATCGCGCCTGGCTCACACCGGAGTCGACCGAGGGGTTGATTGCACTCTCGGGCGGACGCGAGGGCGATGTCGGTCGAGCCCTGCAACAGGGCAAGACAGCGGAGGCGCGAAGCTTGCTCGAGTTCTGGCAGGGATTATTTCCCGATCGCTATTACCTCGAGGTGACACGCACCGGTCGTGACGAGGAGGAGGCGCTGGTCACCTCGACCGTTAAGCTCGCGATCGATGCAGCGCTGCCCATTGTGGCGACCAACGATGTGCGCTTTCTCTCGAGCGATGATTTCGAGTCGCATGAGGCGAGGGTGTGCATCCACGAGGGTGCCTTGCTCGCCGATGCCGCGCGACCGCGTCACTACACGCGTGAGCAATACCTACGCTCGCCAGAAGAGATGATCGAGCGCTTCGCGGATCTGCCCGAGGCGATCGAAAACTCCGTCGAAATCGCCAAGCGCTGTAGTCTCGTACTGCAGCTCGGTGAGAGTCGGCTGCCGATTTATCCGGTACCCGAAGGCCAAACGACCGAAGAGTTCTTGTGTGCAGAGTCCGCGCGCGGTTTGCAGCAGCGCCTCGAGCGCCTAGGCCAGGTTGATCAGGACGCCTATCGCGCGCGTTTGCAGACCGAGCTCGAAGTGATCTGCGCGATGGGTTTCGCGGGCTACTTTTTGATCGTCGCCGATTTCATTCGTTGGGCGCGCAGTAATGGCGTGCCAGTAGGGCCGGGTCGTGGTTCGGGTGCAGGTTCGCTCGTGGCGTATTCGCTCGGCATCACCGATATCGATCCGCTGCAATACGATTTGCTGTTCGAGCGCTTTCTCAATCCCGAACGCGTCTCCATGCCTGACTTCGACGTCGACTTCTGCATGGATGGGCGCGATCGGGTCATCGAGTACGTGGCGGACAAGTACGGTCGCACGCGTGTTTCGCAGATCATCACCTACGGCACCATGGCGGCGAAGGCGGTGGTGCGTGATGCAGGTCGTGTGCTCGGACTCGGCTACGGCTATGTCGACAAGATCGCCAAGCTCATTCCCTTCGAGCTCGACATCACATTGGAGTCTGCACTCGAAAAAGAGGCCGAGCTTAAGCGTCTTTACAAAGAAGACGAGGAGGTGCGCAACCTCATTGATCTCGCCAAGTCGCTTGAGGGTTTGACGCGCAACGCCGGTAAGCACGCCGGTGGCGTCGTGATCGCACCCTCGGTGCTTGAGGACTTCACGCCGCTGTACTGCGAAGACGGCGGTGGTTCCGTCGTCACCCAGTTTGACAAGGATGACGTCGAAGCGGCGGGTCTCGTGAAGTTCGACTTCTTGGGCCTACGCACTTTGACGGTGATCGATCATGCCGTGCGCACCATCAATGCCGCGCGTGCGAAACGCGGTGAAGCCCCGCTAGATATCGCCGATCTGCCGATGGACGATGCGGCAACCTTTCAACTGCTCAAAAATTGCGAAACGACCGCGGTCTTCCAACTCGAATCGCGTGGTATGAAGGATCTCGTGCGACGGCTCCAACCCGATCGCTTCGAAGATATCGTGGCCTTGGTCGCGCTGTTCCGCCCGGGTCCGCTGCAGTCGGGCATGGTGGATGACTTTATTGCTCGCAAGCACGGTCGCATCGATGGGCCGATTGATTATCTGCATCCGAGTCTCGAGCCGGTGCTGCGCCCGACGTATGGCGTCATCCTCTATCAAGAACAGGTGATGCAGATTGCGCAGGTGCTCGCGGGCTACACCTTGGGCGGTGCCGATATGCTGCGTCGCGCCATGGGCAAAAAGAAGCCCGAGGAGATGGCGAAGCAACGCGGTAAGTTCGTCGAAGGCTCGGTCGAGCGCGGCGTGCCGGAGTCGCAGGCGGCGCACATCTTCGACTTGATGGAAAAATTCGCTGGCTACGGTTTCAATAAATCGCACTCGGCCGCCTATGCCTTGCTCTCTTATCAAACAGGCTGGCTCAAAGCGCACCACCCTGAGGCATTCATGGCCGCGGTGCTCTCGGCTGACATGGCGCACACCGACAAGGTCGTCACGCTCAAAGACGAGTGTGATCGTATGGGTATCACCGTCTTGCCGCCGGATGTGAACTCGTCGGCTTATGCGTTTGAGGTCGCGGGTGAACGGCAGGTTTGTTACGGTCTTGGTGCGATTCGTGGCGTGGGTGAGGCGGCCGTCGAAGCGATCACGAGCGAACGCGTCGAGAAGGGTCCTTACGCCTCGCTCGAAGATTTTTGTCGCAGGCTCGATCTCAATCGAGTCAATCGGCGCGTGCTCGAAGCTTTGATTCGTTCGGGTAGTTTCGATTCCTTGGGTGTGAATCGTGCGACCTTGATGGCGCGTTTGCCCGCGGCGATGCAGCTTGGCGAACAGGCGACTCGCGCCGAAGCGACGGGTCAAGTCGATCTCTTCGGCTTGAGTGCTCCTTCTGCCGCAGCAAGTCCGGTGGAGGATCACCTCGCGCCCGCGCAGCCGGAGTGGAGCGAAACGGTGCGCCTTGCGGGTGAGCGCGAGACGCTGGGTTTGTATCTCTCCGGTCATCCGATCAATCGCTACGAGAAGGATCTTGGTCGCTTCGTGACCGGTCGTATAGCCGATCTCATCAGCGATCGACCGAGTCAGGGTGCGCCTGAGCGCGGTTGGTTTGGTGGTCGGCAGGCGACGATCGCCGGTTACATTCACGAGGTTCGCAAGAAGGGTAACCGAACCTCCATCGTGCTCGACGATCGCACGGGACGCATGGAAGTCACGTTCTTCGATGAGGTCATGCAGCGCTATCGCGAGCTCATCGTCAAAGATGCGCTGGTGTTGATCGAGGGGCAGTTGCGTTTCGACGAACAGGGTGACACCTGGCGACTGTCGGCCAAAAAAATCAGCGAGCTCGATCGGATGCGCGAGCAGCAAGCGCTGCGCATCGTGCTCGTGTGGCCACGCGCGCAGGGTGCCGATCAGAGCCTGATGCTGCAGCGCTTGGCGGATACGCTCGCACCCCATCGGCCGGGGCCCTGTGCAATTGGTGTGCGTTACCAAGGCGAACGGGCGAGTGCCGCGCTTGAACTCGGCCCGGAATGGAAAGTGCGCGCCAGCCCGGAATTGCTCGAGGCACTCGAGCAGTTGGTCGGCCCCGAGGGCTTGCGGGTGGTCTACGGCCCGCCGCCCGGTACAGCCAACACGGCTTACGGCTGATAAGCCCCGCTGATAAGATCAGTCCATGGCCATCAATTTCCTCGATTTCGAGCAACCGATTGCGGAACTCGAAGCCAAGATCGAAGAACTGCGCTATGTCACCAAAGATGCTTCGGTGAACGTGCAGGACGAGATTGCACGTTTGCAGTCCAAGAGCGAACAGCTGACCCGCAACATCTTCGGCAAGCTCTCGCCGTGGCAGATCACGCAGCTCGCGCGTCATCCGCAGCGACCTTACACGCTCGATTATCTGTCGGCGGCCTTCACCGAATTCCAGGAGCTGCACGGCGATCGGATGTTCGGCGATGACCGCGCGCTGATCGGCGGGCTTGCTCGCCTGAATGGCGAGCCGGTGCTGGTCATCGGTCACCAGAAGGGGCGTGATACCAAAGAGCGCGTGCGTCGCAACTACGGCATGCCAAGACCAGAGGGTTATCGCAAAGCCTTGCGACTGATGCATCTGGCCGAGCGGTTCTCGCTGCCGCTCATCACTTTCATCGATACGCCCGGCGCTTATCCTGGCCTCGACTCCGAAGAACGCGGTCAGAGCGAGGCGATCGCGCGTAATCTTTTCGAGATGGCCAAGCTGCGCGTGCCCATCGTGAGCGTGGTGATCGGCGAGGGTGGCTCGGGTGGTGCGCTCGCCATTGGTGTCTGTGATCGTTTATTGATGTTGCAGTACAGCACCTATTCGGTGATCTCACCCGAAGGGTGTGCCTCGATTCTTTGGAAGAGCGCCGATAAGAAAGAGACGGCTGCTGATGCCATGGGTCTCACGGCCGATCGCTTAAAATCTTTGGGCTTGGTCGACGAAGTGATCGCTGAGCCTTTGGGTGGTGCGCATCGC
>Ga0129336_10001998_pt1 | contig 12528 bp, 15 predicted proteins | sample CPB6_02_DNA_FD_96878 | JGI IMG/M metagenome (GOLD analysis project Ga0129336, IMG submission 96878) | Freshwater to marine salinity gradient microbial communities from Chesapeake Bay, USA - CPBay_Sum_0.6_0.2_DNA | ecosystem: Environmental > Aquatic > Marine > Coastal | place: USA: Chesapeake...
CATTTGTTGTTGATACTCTAAACGCTTTTGCGTATCGTATTCAACACCACGGTATACGACTTTAGACATTAGGGTTCTCCTTAGTTTTTTAGGTTAAAGAGCGTTCCTTCAGTCGGCTTTTGCGTCTATGATACACTTTTTGGGTGTTATGAGTTTAATCTCATAAAGCAAATCATTCTTTAAATGGGGTGTAAGATCGTTATTAATTTGAACTCTACCCCAGAGTAGTTTTGCTTGCAAACACGTTAATAGAAGTGCTTCCATAGATGAACGATCCGTTCCGAGTCGGCTTACTTCCGTCCCATAGGGATGAACGTTGGGGTATTATAAACCCGTTGAGATATATAGTCAACTATTTTTGTAACTTGTGTTACAAAAAGTATGTATTAATCCCGAGTTCTCCAATCGGTTTCGTCTTCATCACGTCTAAACCAATCGTGTAATTCATCGGGATTATCAAATCCTCTTCTACCAAATCTTTCGTGCCCTGTTCCACCAATATCAAGTTGGTTGAGAAAGTCATCCATCGCATCCATATCAGGGTTTTCAGCCTTTCTTCTTGCCTGACGAAGCATAGTTCCAGCAGAACGATTTGCCTTTGCAAGTTTCTCTGCCCAAATCATATCAGTAAGTTCAACACTTTCTCCTAATACAATTTTATTACAAATAGCCTCAAGACGAAGCCGATACTGGGTGGATAGCATCTTAGTTCTTTCTCAGTTTTGATTCTAGAGCATTTGTCTTTTGGAATTCGGAATACGCATTTTCTGATCTTTCTTGAAGAATGCCCATTAGATCTTCATAGATTACGTCAATGTCAACGTAGTCATTGAAATACTGATCTAAAGCTTCTCTAAGATATCTTTTCCGATTCCACTCTTGGGAATAAGGTTTGTACATAATGAAAATGATATATGGTTTAAATCATATCACTATTTACTCAGGTTGTCAATCAGATTCGATACTCTTCCAGAATATTCAGAACCTGATTTAACATATACTGAGCTCCATCGTGACGGTCACCATTCCAACTACGATACTGACCACTATAAAGCTCTTGTTTGAGCTTCATAACTCTCACTCGCATCTCTTCTTTTGTCAATGAATTACGAGGCATTGTATTACAGTTTGAATCCAGCGAACGTGTCTTTTTGTACATCTTGTTTAATACCACCAATCAAATACGCTTCAACTTCAGTTTCTTGTGGGGCTACTTGAAGACCCTTAGAAGAGATCCAATGGTCAGTCCAAGGAAGAGGATTGTTCTTTGCAGAAATATCATAGAGAGGTTTCAGTCCAATCGCCTTCATACGACGGTTGGCAATCCACTCAACATACTGATGCAGGAGTTTATCGTTCAGACCAATCATTGATCCATCTTTGAACAGATACTCAGCCCACTTCTTCTCTTCATTTACAGTCTGTTGGAACATCTTAATGATGTTCTCTTCTTCTTCCTTAGCAATCTGTTGCATCTCAGGATCATCACCATCTCTCCACTTGTTCAGAATGTTCTGAGTGATGACCAAATGTTGATTCTCATCACGAGCAATCAGAGAGATAATCTTAGCAGATCCTTCCATCAGTTTCAGTTCACCAAATGCGAACGAACAGGCGAACGAAACATAGAAACGAATACCTTCCAGAATGTTTACGTTTGCAACTGCACGATAGAGTTTCTTCTTGAGATCATATCGTTCTTGTTGTGCAGAAGGAACACCCTCATTCACGAACTGCCAAGTATTCGAACTACCATACTCTTGAGCAGAACGAATGAAGTCGTTGTATGACGTTGTAACACTCTTTGCACGTTCGAGAATACGTTCATCCTCAATGATCGTATCAAAGACCTCAGAGGGGTCAGAATAAACGTTCTTGATGATGTATGTGTATGAACGGGAGTGAATCATCTCCATAAACTCCCATACCTTCATACAGGCTTCCAGTTCAGGCAGTGAACAGTATGGTGCAAATGCCATACCAGGCCCACGCCCCTGAACAGAGTCCAACATAATCTGATACTTCAGATTGGAAGTAAAGATGTGTTTCTGTTCTGGTCGAAGAGATTGATAGTCACCACGATCCTTCTGCAGAGATACCTCTTCAGGTCTCCAGAAGTATCCAAGTTGTTGTTGAGTCAGTTTTTCAAAGACAGGATATTTGGAACCATCATATCGTTGTACTCCCAAAGGTTGCCCAAAAAACATTGGTTGTTTCTTAGTATCAACATCTTTTGTGTTGAAAACAGTCATACCTTCCATTTAATTTCCCTCTTAGATTTTGCAGGACTCACAATCTTCTTCTTGAACAGAAGTAATCTCATCCAACAGTTTACTTAAACTTTCTTTGGTGTCAACCTCATCCGTCTTCATATCATTGGTGTTTTGATAGTAGGAAGTTTTCCAACCGTACTTGTATGTAGTCAGAAAGTCAGTTGCCATTACCGACACAGGAACTTCATTATCGGCATAATGTTCTGGATTATATGACCAGTTTCCAGAAATCGCCTGATCAAAGAACTTTTGCATAACAGCAACAACGTTAATATAACCAGTATTGCTAGGCATATCCCAGAGGAGCGTATAATGATTCTTAAGAGTTTGATACTGGGGAACAATCTGTTTGAGTGGGCCCTTCTTCGACTTCTTAATGGACAGATAATCTCTGGGTGGTTCGATTCCATTGGTAGCGTTTGACACAACGGAACTGCTCTCCGAAGGCATTTGTGCGGACAGTGTTGAGTTCCTAAGACCGTGTTCCAGGATGGATGCTCTAAGTGACTCCCAATCATAATTAAGGTGGTGAGGTACGATTTCGTCTACTTCTTTCTTGTAGGTGTCGATGGGAAGAATTCCATCAGCATATTTGGTACGGTCAAAGTAACCACATTTACCTTTCTCTTTGGCAAGTTGATTAGAAGACTTCAACAGATAATATTGGAACGCTTCAGTTAACCCGTGTACAATGTGTGACGATGCACCATCAGAATATTTCACTTGATGTTTGGCAAGGAAATGAGCCAAACCAATGTATCCAATACCCAGAGAACGTCTGTTTTCCGTTGAAATACGTGCGGCCTCTACTGGATACCCTTGATAGTCAATAAGTTCGTCCAGGGCGCGTACAGACAGGTCACAGAGTTCTTCCAGATCGTCCAGGTGTTTGATTCTTCCTACGTTAACAGCAGAAAGAATACACAATGCAATCTCACCGTTAGGATCATCGATGTGTTGAAGTGAATTTGTAGGCAGAGTGATCTCTTGACAAAGATTACTCATATTCACTTTGTCCTTGAAGGATGAGTGAGAATTGCAATGGTCGATGTTCATAATGTAGAGACGACCTGTCTCAGCCCTTTCTTTAAGGAGGTTGAGAATGAGTTCTTGTGCTTTAATAGTTTTTTTCGGAATGGACGAATCTTTCTCATATTGTAAGTAGAGATCATCAAAACCAGGGAGTCCGAAAGCATCATATAATCCAGGTACATCGTGTGGGGAGAAAAGTGTGATCTCACCGTCTTGAATGAACCTTTCATAGAAAAGTTTACTGATTTGAATTGAGTAATCAAGTTTACGAACACGATTATCCTCCGTACCTTTATTGTTTTTAAGAACAATAATATCTTCTATCTCTTGGTGCCAGATTGGGAAGTGGACAGTCGCTGATCCACCACGGATGCCATTTTGAGTGCAGCATCGGACAGTCGCTTCAAACTTCTTGAGGAATGGGACAACACCCGTGTGTTGAACTTCTCCACCTCTGATTTTAGCGTTGATGCCCCTGATGCGACCTGCGTTGATACCGATACCCGCCCTTTGTGCAACGTATCGGCCAATAGCCATATCAGAGCTAAAGATACTATCGAGGGTGTCATCAACATCAACAAGGACACAACTAGCAAATTGTCGAAGCGGAGTTCGCACTCCCGCCATAACTGGTGTAGGGATGTTGATTTTGTGTTTGGAGATTGCATTGTAATAACGGCGAACGTAATCTAAACGTTTTTCTCTTGGATATCTAGCAAAGATAGTCAGAGCAATCATCATATATGCAAACTGAGGAGTTTCATAAACTCTTCCAGAACTACGATCCTGTACCAGGTACTTATCTACTACTTGGCGCAGGCCTGCATAAGTAAAGAGATAATCACGTTCGTGATCAATAAATCTTTCCGCAGTTGCAATTTCATCCTCCGTATAGTTCGAAAGAATCTCCTCATCATATACTCCATTCTCAACACACTTTTTAATATGATCATAGAACTTCGGCGTTTCGTGCATCTTCCCAAAGAGACTCTTGCGAAGAGAGAAGAGAAGAAGTCGAGCAGCCACATATTGATAGTTTGGATTGTCCAAACTGATGAGGTCACTTGCCGAACGAATCAGAATTTCTTGAATTTCAGCGGTCGTAATGCCATCATAGAATTGAATACCAGAAGTCATCTCAACTTGCGAAGCAGATACACCAGCAAGATCCTTACAGGACTCATCTACCATCTTATGCATCTTTTCCAAGTCGAGCAGTTCAATTGAACCGTCACGTTTTTTTACTTTGATGCCGTTTGTCATACCTTCTTCCAATAATTGAGTTTAAGTTTTGCTTCTAAACCTCGATAGGTGTTAGATTCTATCACACGTTGCACGTCTCGTCCAGCGAGAATCATATCGTTAATATCTTTTTCTTTTATGTCAGAATCCCAAATGACGACTCTTTCTCCTCTATCAATGGTACGGGAGATACGGGATACAATTTCTGCATTTCGCGGTTCGTTATCATAGATCCACACACGATTGCCAATGCCCCAGTCATCAAGATGAACATCACTTCCACACATAGCAATCGAATTGCGAATGAAGAGTGAGTCGAAGGGCCCTTCGACAATGTAAACTGTTTCTTTTTCATTTACTCGATCCAACCCGTATAGTTTTGGTTTGTCCTCAAGCATAACCGTGATGTACCGTAGTTGGTTTCTGGGATCAAGCGATCTCCCTTGATAACCAAACAGATCTCCATCAGAGTCTCTGAGAGGAATAATAATTCTTGCGTCGTCGTTGTTGGTTTCCTTGAAGATTTTCTTGTGTTTGTTAGTCCACTCTTTAAAGTTAGGGCAGAAATACAGTTGTCTAAGATGTTCTTCGGAAATGCCACGGTCAACAAGATAACGCTTTGCTGGATGCGTAGTATTTAGTGATGAGATCTTATCAAGTTCATCACAGATATCTTTATCCTTAAACTTAGGTGAATCAAATATAAAATTTGGTTCAGGTGTAACAGTTCCTTTTCCAGTTAAACCTTCAGTATAACGTTCCAACACATATTCATCGTACAGAGGTCTATCTCTGTCCTTCAGAAAATATGTAAACGAGCGAGACATTCCGCAGTTGTGACACTTAAAATTGTAGTCAGTTTTTGTGCGGTAAATGTATCCTCTAGTTTTGTTTTTGTTTCTTGTTGAATCGCCACAATATGGGCAACGAAAGTTATAAAGACCTTCTCTGACTTTCTTAAACTTCTCTAGTCGAACCGAAATGAGACCAATATATTTTGCGTCAAGATAACTCACGAACAAGAGGGCTAACTTGTTCCATTGTATCAGAAGTTTGAGTGGATGACAATGACTTGAGGTTGATGATCTTGGTATTAACTAAGAATGTGATGACTGCAATAGCACCAATTGCAGACCAGACTTTTCTTTCTAAAAAGTTTATTTTAGCAAGCAACTTGTTATTGTCGTCGTCAATTTTGTCGCGTAACTTATCAAGTTTGTCAAATAATATTTCGTCGGTTTTTTCCTGTTGGGATATTCTTTCTTCATGGACGGCGAGCATACGAGATACATTCGTATTTACCTCGCTCATTTTCATAATTGTATGGTCTAGTTTTAAAACTAAACGTTCAAAGTCAGTTATTTTTTGTTCCAGAATTGCAACCTTAATTTCCTCAGACATTTTTGATAGACCTTAAGACATTTTTGCCTTTCATCAGGTCACGGTACATTTTAACATATCCCTTTGGATAGTTTTGATATCTTTTCTTTCTTCTATCTACGATTCCAAGTACAGGATCATAACCAGCAACAGGGCCTTGTGGAGCTGCAGCACCAGTGTATCCACCGGCACCAACAGACATTGTTGGTTCCTCTTGCAAATATCGAACAATATTAATAATTTTCTCTAGGCGATAGTCCATCAGACCTTGTTAAGTAACTCTAAACAATGAAGATCTACAGGTATATCATTAATAATTGATTTAGGGTATTCTGGTATTCTTTGTAAAAACATCAGAAATGTTTTAAGAACCGACCAGAGATCTCTATCAATTTTATAAAACAACAACGGTGTTGCTGCATCATCAAATACATTGTATAAACAGATGAAATGATTTAAAAGAAGGTGAGTTTTAAGTTCACCAGTCTTCTTGTATCGTTTCAAAAGACGTTTGATATACTTGAACTTTTTTAAGTCCTCGTAAAAATCTTCCTGAGTTACAGCTTGAGGATTCTCATAATGTTTAATAGCAAACATTAGATAGTTATCTTCATTCAATTCATCAAATCTCATACCATACTATCAGGAACGTCCAGCGTCAGTTGGATAAGGAATCGAAGGAGTTTGATTGATGGCGCTCAGATCTGTATTAATACCAGACATTGCCACCAGAACCTCATTCTTTACTCTCAGGTTTCCGTGATTATCAATGTAGGTGGTAATACCAACCCAACCTTGATGAGTAGCGGAATAAGTTGTTGATGAAGTTGTGGAAATACCATAAACAACGGCATCAGCATCAGTTCTTCTATGAGAGAAAGCTGAATCAAGAACCGAGTAACTAGGCAGTCTGCTGATGGAGATGTGTGTGGTAAAACCAATTGCACTCATACCAGCACTTGATCCAATGGTAATCGATCCACTGTTAGCAATTGAAACGATAACAGCATCACCGTAGTAGGTGTGACCAGCACCAGCAGCTGTACCTCTACTTGGAGCACCGAAACGAATTACGTCACCAGTTCTAGCACAACCAGCAAGACCAAATGAGGTTCCAGTGCCTGTTACAACGATAGATCCATTATCAGCAAAGGTGCTTCCGACAGTAACTCTTGCTGTACTCAGAGATGGTACTGAATCGGTATCCGCCCAAAGAGCCATGTTTCCTTACCTATAGAATTCCTTGTATAATGATATTTATAAAAAAGGGAGACCCTACTTTTTGGCTCCCTTGTAGACCACTATTCTTAAAAAGTTAATTACAAAACATAAAATACTATTTTCTTTTAAATTTTTGTTCCTACCAATCCATTCAGAAAGAGTAAGAAGAAATCCAAGAAGAACAGTCAATCCCCAGTTGGTGACTAAACAGGTAATCATCCCTCAGTTTGTGGAGTAAAGAGTTTATCTTTAACCAGTTCATAGACAACATTATCAATACTGTTATCTGTACTGTCAACATACTTTTTGAGAAGATCCAGTACAAGATTTTTAACTGCAGGATGAGTTGCAATCGAAATCAGAATTGGTTTTACAACCGCTACTACTGCTCCCATAGTTACCTCCGTAAGAGAGTATCCTGGGTTATTTAGAAGAACTATTGTGGATTTTGTCTTCTTCCGATTACACCACCTGGTTGATCTGGTAAACCAAGACCAGGTAAACCACGTCTTCTCTTTCCATCTGGTCTACTACCAGGTTTTCCAGTTCCTCTTAAGGTTGGTGGAATAGTAGGAGTAAGTTGTGGAGATGGTTGTCTTTGTAATCTAGGAGCGGCACCTTGTCTTGTACCAACTGCGGTTCTACCTGCCTTTCTTTGTTTTTCGGCTTCGAACTCAGCTTGAGTAAGTTGTTTGACTTTACCAGTGATTGGATCCATCGTGCTGATGGTGGTTCCTTTCTTAATGGGTTTCAGAGCCTCAAGTTCCTTCTTAGAAATTTCCATTTCTCTACTTACTCTACCGATTTCTTGGCCAAGGGCAAAACCTTGAGTAGCTACTCCGAGAAGATCTTTTCTATAAAGTGATCGTCCAACTCCAGCAGTTAAACCAAGAATTCTTGGAATTCTATTTGGACGACCACCAGGTACATTCATATCAACTTTGACTTTAGTAACCTTATCGGGAGCAACTAAAGCACCAGGTTTTGTGGATGGAGCTAATGCACCACCTTTTGACTTGGTTGCCTTTGGAGGCAGAGCACCTTTTACTTCTTTTGCTGGAGGTAACGCTTTGGTACTTGGTCCAGCTTTCGGTTCTGGTTTTGGAAGACCATATTGTTTTTGTGGTTTCTTTGGAAACTGTTTCCAAGGATCTCTTGCAGCACCAGATACAGGTCTAGTTCCTTTTATAGCTTTTGCAAGATCTTTAAATCCTGCTTCTTTTCTTTGTTGTTTTGCAATATCAATTGCAGCATCTTGTGCAGCAGATGCTCTTCTTTCTGCACCTCTACCAAATGATTTACCCATACCTGGGAAAGATAACTGCCCCTTTGGTGTTTTTGGTGGAGTTTCACCTTGTATCTGTTTTAAGACTTTTGGCCCTTCTTGTTTAACAAACTTATCAACGGCCTTACCCATTCTCTTTTCAAGAGCTTTTCTTCCCTTCGATTGTTTTTGCATCTGGGAGAGAAGTTCACTACCAGCCTTTCTAACTTCTTTTCCTCTAGCTTGTCTTGCAATTTGTTCCTTCTTTTCAACAGCTCTTCTTGCAGAAGCCTTTAAGGCTCTTTTTCTACCTGCAGTCAGTTCTGCACCAGAACCAGGTTCAGCGCGGAGTGGGTTTTGACCTACACCACCAGAAGCTTGAGCATACTTTCTAAGAATAGAAGCTTCTCTCTTACCAATTGGAGTGGCGCCTTTAAACTTACCACCAGTCAGAGTTTGACCTTTAAGAGATTTCGTTTGACCAGCTCCAGGTTTTCCACCTGCACCACTTTTTTCTTCAGCAGCTTTACCAGCGATGTCAATATCAAACTGTTGAACTTGTTTGCCAGAAACTGGTTCGTTAGTTTGATACTTATCGATTCTACTGGTTTTTAAAAGTCTCTTCAGTTTTTCCCGAGGATCTTCTTGACTTGAAGATTGTTGTTTTTTGATTGTTCTTTTACCAGTTCCAGGCAAACTAGGTTGTACAACTTCAGCTTCTGCAATAATGCCACCAAAAGCCTCTGCAACCAAAGAGAGATCTAACTCCTCTCTATTGAGCATCTGTTTGTGTTTCTTACTTACAACGTCTTTGGTTGTTTTTGGATCTTCATCATCTTTAGGGGGCATCACCACACAGTAGGGCGATTTAGGCGATACCCCACTTACTTTTTTACTTCTTCGTCAAATGAAAGATCGATTCTCCAGTTTGAATAACCTTCTTTCATTCTTTTCTTTGCAATCGCCTTACCGATTGCCTTACGACGATTATGCAGATACTTATCCGACTTATCAGTGTCACCATCATTATCGATGTCGGAATCTTCTTGACCAACTGCATCCATCGCTTCCTTCATAGCCATCTTAGTTGCGGTTGCGTACATTACTTCTTTAGCTCTTGATCCATAACGTTGTTCAAATCCCTTCTTGGATTTCTTCATACCCTTTACATATTCTTCTCTCTTCTTCATTTCACCTTCGGTCATTTTCTTCTCGTCAATGATTTCGATTTCTTCTTTCATTTCATTGTGCTTTGGATCTTTACCAATTTCATCGAATCTCTTTCTCTCAGTTTCTCTATTAATGGCACTGACAATCTTCGATGATCTTTCCATTGCCTTTTCTTTCTTCTTACCTTTGGAAGCGAGAGCGGTTCTGGCAAGATTACCAGCCTTACGATACATCTTGGACTTGGGAAGATCTTTCTTCTCTTCACCAACCAGTTCAAGTTGTTCCTTCATATCGTCATCGTCATCTTCTTCTTCTTTCTCCTTTGACCAACCACCTTGCATCACACCTCTCATTGGGATCTTTGTCTTCTTACGTTTCTTCTCTGGCATATCACTGCCAAGTTTTTTATCTCTCATACGATCATACTCTTCCTCACCAAGAAACTCTTCACCAAGAAGTTTTTTCTTAGCAAGAGCCTTAACAGGAGCTGAAGCGGGTGAAGAACCCAAGAGGGACATATAAATTTTTTTCACTTCCTCTTTATTTGCACCAGGCTTAACTTTTCCCTTAGCCTTATACTTGATGTCAGAGGCTAACTGTGATGCCTGTTTTTGAATATTCGTAGCACCAGCAGCGTGACCTTTACGCACCGTTGTTGGGGCAGCTTCATGGATGGAAAGGTATGCATCCATTAACGATTTGTCAAGTTTGTTAGAGCTTTCAGGAAACATTTCTCTTGGCACGTTTTCTTCTAAATTTATTTATAAAATTAAGAATGGGTGCGTTGCTTGTAAGACGTTGCACATATTCACGATACTCATCAGTCGCAACTAATCTCTGATCAGAAGGAACACCCGAGACATCTGTAAACTTTTCAGTGATGTCTTTGATCCAAGACTTGAACATAATATTATCTTCGGTTACGGCAATGATATAATTTGCACCTTTACGAATAATCTTACCAACCAATCCAGTGTTATCGTTCTCAACCAAGTCACCAACCTGAAAGAGATTACCTTTGATGTAATTCTCTCTCAAAGTTTTCCATTCAAACTTAGGAGCGATTCTCCACATTTCAGATTGAACTTCTTTCTCTTTCACTCCCATATTCTTTCTCAGAGTTGCATATAACTTCTGAGTGTTTTCATCATCAAGGGCTTTGGGTACACCTTTTCTAAAGGTATCAAAATCACCCTTCACGGCAGCTGCACGAAGTTTCGATGCAGACATTCCTTCAACACCCTCAGATTCTGCATCTCTTTCTCCTGCAGAGATCACACGAATGCGATCAAAATCATACAGGTCTCCATTGTATTTGTTTGCAAGATTCTCAAACTCTTTAAGTCGATCAGCACCAACAACGATGTTTACAGTTTTGGCACCACGACCATAGGCACCTTTAAGAACATCAAAGATTGTTTTTGCACTTGGATCATTTACAATATGTTCCGCGTGTTTGGGGAACATTGATTGCATATAGGAGATCTTAGTGTTTGGATCTAATGGATTCTTCTTCGGATCATTTGATCGAGAAGGGTAGATGATGTAGTCTCCTTTACCTGCAACTTGTTTTACACGATTCAGAAGTTTTTCGTGACCAACAGTAGGAGGATTGAAACGACCAAATGCAATCGTCAGATCTGCAGCCTCTCCTTCTTTCTTTCGAATCTCTTCTCTTTCAGCCTTTTCTTGTTCTGCAGCAGCTTGTTGTTGTTGAACTCCAATCTCAGCCCTTTCTTGTGGAGTTGGAGGGCGTTGTTTGCCGAAAAACTTTAATTTTCCGTTCACAGTTTTAGCGACAAGATTACCATCACGATCATACCAGTCGCCGTGACCATCTCCTTTCAAGCCCATTTGTTTGGCTTGATCAGATGCTTGTGTCACAACTTCTGCAATAAATTGACTAAAACTCTTCATTACTTTTTAATATTACAGATCTTTTGTTCGTATATGTAGATATTTATTCTGTCACAATTTCAGATATATTCTTTGACTGTTCTTCCATCTCTCGGGTTGATTGTAATTCTGGCACCTTTGATACCGTGATCACTACGGTCACCTTTATAGACTGCAAGGAAAATTGGTTCGTATCCTCCTGTTATTGAACTACCATTTGCATTTTCGTGAGCAGATCCAATCAGTTTATACAATGATCCTTGTTTAACCAATGTTACTTTTCCTTGTAATGTTACATCCACATTATTGATACCTGGTTGAGAACCAAAGTTCGATCCATATACTGCTAGTTTTTGTAACTTCTCATCTTTAATTTTTCTTCCTAACGTTGATGCTGGTGGTAATCCATTTGGATATCTTCTTTTCAGATCATTGATAAACGCTTGAGTTTCTGGATGTGCAAAGATACCAGGTTCAACTCGTTGTGATGTTCCAGACCATTGTTGAAATCCTCTTGGATTGTTTCCATCTTTGTGTGAAATGTGCCCTACTGGATTTCCTCTCGTATCAACAAAACTAAAGTCAGACTTTGGTGTTCCTTTGGTTGAAGTTACTGATACAACTTCATAGATATTTTTTCCAACTTTGACACGAACAAAATCAGATCCATCCTTTTCTTTGATCTTATCTAATTGTTCATTCAAACTTCTTACTTCTGCATCTTCCGCAGCGGTTGTTCTCTGTGTTCTACCAGAGAACTCAGAGTCTTTATAAAGATCAGTAAGTCTTATTTGACCTCTTGTTGAGGTGGGTAAGACAATACTTGTACCTTGTTTATACAGTTCAAGACCTTTAAGATCTTTGACTGTTTTTGCAATTGATTTATCTAACTTTACTTTCTTTCCATTACCATTTGCAACGATAAAATCTTTACCAGTTTTTATCCTGTTGAGAAAGATATTAAAGTTATTTCTTTTGTTAAGTTCTGCAGGTGATAATCCAGCCATTGGATACAAAAAGACCCCTTCTAGTATTTAGAAGGGGGTTGTA
>Ga0129336_10002000_pt1 | contig 12525 bp, 14 predicted proteins | sample CPB6_02_DNA_FD_96878 | JGI IMG/M metagenome (GOLD analysis project Ga0129336, IMG submission 96878) | Freshwater to marine salinity gradient microbial communities from Chesapeake Bay, USA - CPBay_Sum_0.6_0.2_DNA | ecosystem: Environmental > Aquatic > Marine > Coastal | place: USA: Chesapeake...
AAGAAATGCCAGAAAATCAAGGTCACGGAAAGAAGTGGGAGAAGATTATTGGGATGAACGTATACAAGGCAACAGAGGAAGAATTAGATGCGATTCCTCATACAGCACCGATAGACGTTCCCAAGGAAATCAATCGTCTGGATGGCATTAACATTTCCATCAAGGTTTCGGGGAAAGATACAATTGATATGGCCGATGCTGTGCGAGTCTATGATGAGGTTCGTTCAGAAGAAACAATTCATATGACAGTTCTTCTTTGGGAACAAAAAGATGCGAATACCAAGAAAATCAAGAGTATAACTGAAATTGATCTTACAAATTCACTTGAACTCTTATTTGGAACTGTGACAAGAGAAGAGCTGGTCAAACTCGTGGAGGAGGCAAAGAAGGTTGGGAAGGTTCGGCCAGGGATTTCTCCAGAAGAGAGAGCCAAGCAGATCTCCCTCGCCTATTCCATTCGGGATGAGCTTCATACAAAGACTGGATGTATGCATTTCCACCTAATGTTTTACACGAACAATCCATCGCGTGTTCAGGGACAGTTCACGCAATTTCAGCGTTTTCTAAAAGAAAATCCTTCGCGCGTGATTGCGGAGAGTTTTACAGGTTCCTTCCGTGGAGGAGCCATTTCAGAAGAGATTGTATCCACCAAGCGAGTTAGGAATACGAAGCCAAAATCTCATTAAGAACTATGTTAACTTCAGATTTAGAGAGGCTGCGAGGGCCGACAGTATTGCTTGGAAATACGTGTTTATTTATAGTTTCAACAATATCTTCAACAAACAAAGCATACCATTCATCAAGTTTCAAGAAGTAATGGTATTGAGGATTAAATGTTCCAGTTCCTGACAATGAACATTTGCCTGCGAGTCCTCCTACACGTTTGAACGCAATATGATATGTTTCATCGGGTTTGACATAGGAAAACCCATTTTCTTTTACTGCTTCTGGAATGAGACGATTTGTATCTTTTTTTTGCCAGATCTGGAATACACAGGGAACATCGTATTCCGTGGTATTCACTTCAAACGAATTCTTGCCAAGCTCTTCAGAATATATACAGTGGAACTGTAAAGGAAATGCCCTGGACATACTGGGTTTCACGAAAGAGCGAGGTAAGATAAACGCAAGAATATCTGCGAAGTTGGATGCGTGTTCTATAAATTTTTTTGCCAAAGAACTCTGACGGCCAAACGGTGGGTTTCCAAAGACGATTCGTGGTTTTTGTGTAGTGGGTGACCAATCAAGAAAGTTTCCTTGGTGAATACCTTGTCCTTTGGGTTCTATATCAATTCCCACCCTGTCAAACTCATTGGGTAAGCATTTGAGGAAAACACCTGAACCAGCAGAAGGCTCAATCCATTGGTATCCATCCGTTAGAGGCAGAAGGGTTCGGATAGTATTCACGCATTTTTGTGCGACAGAAGATTTAGTATAATACTGGTCTTTTGTGTTTTTCCGAAATTTCCCTGTATCTTGTTCCATAGTTCCTTTCTATGGAGGGTGAAGACTATTCAAATTTAGGTACGGTCCCGCCGTACTGAATTTAGAAAATGCGATCCAACGCAGCTCTTACAAGAGCCATTAGAACACCTCCCCAGAGAGAATCCATAAGTGCAAATTCTAAGGTATAGTTCTTGAACATCGCAAGATTCGTGAAATCATACACCGCATACACAGCGACACCCATTTTGAAGGCCTCCATAGGTGTCTTTGTTTGCGTTACGATATACGCAAGAGCCAAATAGACAACAAACGCAGGCGCGAAGCGGAGTTGTAAAGTAGAACCCTGTATCCTCAAGATAAGTTTTTGTGCTGTTTCTCCAATAAAAAGCAGCCACGGCAGATCAAATATGATAAGAAGTAAAACTGCTGTGCCAAAGATTTGAAGATCACGCTTCATCTAAATACAAACTATATTTTGAATTCTAGAATGCATCCAATCAAGGGGATCTTCTTTGATTTGGATGGTGTCCTCGTAAATTCACGAATTCTTCACTATGAAACCTTTCGGGATGCGTTGAAGGAAGTCTGCGCAAATACAGAATTAACTTGGGCCGAGCACGAAAAGAGATTTGACGGACTTTCTACCAGACGGAAGTTGGATTTGCTCAGACAAAGCAATACAATTACAGAAGAAGAGGCACAACGTATTTTTGAGAGAAAGCAGCGACTTACAGAGGAGAGGCTTCCCTTTCTAATGAAGGCTCGAGAGAGCTTGAAAGTCTTACTGATTACACTGAACAACCAAGGATTTCGTTTGTTCTGTTGTTCCAATTCTATCCGCAAAACCTTGGATAAGACTCTCCAATTACTGGAAATTCAACCTTTTTTTGAGGCTACCTACAGCAATGAAGATGTAGAGAAGCCCAAGCCATCTCCTGAAATTTATCAGAAAGCAATGAAAGATGCGTTCCTTTCTAGCTCAGACTGTTTGATTATAGAAGATAGCTTAGTAGGGAAACAGGCTGCGTATGCTTCAGGTGCGTATGTCTTAGAAGTGGAAGACGCTGAAGATTTAACCAATACATTGCTGCGTGAAACGCTCTATACCATTGAAAGATATGGGGAAGTATATCCTCGTATACGATCAAACAAACCAACTACTTTTCATATTGCAATTCCTATGACTGGAGGTAATTCTACAACTTCGAATCCTTTTAGTCCTGTGGGTGGAAAATCAATGATCCAGTCTATTATTGACAATATGATTCCCAAAGATCTCCCTCAAGATTCCTACAAACTTAAATTTCATTTAATTGTGCGGTCGTCTCATACAAATGGTAACAATTTGGATAGACTTTTTTGGGACGTTCCATCCAATGTATCGTATACCTATCACAAGTCTGACAAACTAACTGAAGGTGCTGTGTGCTCTGTATTGCTTGCTGAGAGTGAAATCAATAACAATGAGCCTTTGCTTATCGTGAATTCAGATAAGAATTTAGAATTGAATTCTGATTCCTTTTACAGATGCTTTATGAATCCTGAATATGATGGATGTATTTTAACCTTCTATCAACCGAATCCTTATGATATTAAATGGTGCTATGCGAAGACAAGTGTTGATGGTCTTGTAATAGAAGTTCAGGAGAAGAAATGGATCTCTCCCTATGCGACAGTTGGACTGTATGGTTGGAAACGAGGGAGTGATTTTGTGAAATATGCGAAGCAAATGATTGCGAAGAAAATTCGTCTGAAAAATGAATTTTACGTTTGTCCCGTTTACAATGAGGCAATTCAAGATGGATTTCTTATACGCATCCAAAATTGTCCATACGGATGAAGATTATATCTTGACTGCGGAAAAGATAAACTCACCCTTTCATTGAATAAACAAGAATGGAGACTGTTCGTGTAGAGGGCTTTGGAAGCTCTTTAAAAGGCCAGAAAATATGGGTCGTGGGAGATGAACAATTGCTCCCGAATAGACTTCACGTTCTAGAACTTGAATTGTTAGGACGAGGAAGGCGTGTGTTGATCCTGGCAGATGGGCGAAAACATATTCCTCGTTGGGCTTCGCAAATGGAATGGGACGCTGTATTCAAGGTGCGTGATGCGTTAGACCTTCGTCTAGCAATTACATATGTCGCAAATGCGACAAAACCTGTGCGGATCGTATGGATTGGAGATGAGCCAACTCCTGCTGTTTTAACCAAGCTTCATACAGCTGAAAGCACCTTCCTTGGATTTGGAAACAACAAGCCCCAACAGTCTTGGGATTGTATTTTCTTTTCGGGAATGCTGGACAAAACAAAAATAGAAGATGTTTTGATCTCACGAATGGGTTCCGCAAAATTGTCTCCTTTTAATCTTCAGTCCGTGATACCTGAACTAAGAGCGGCAAAAGCAGGACTTGTCTGGTCCTCTATAAGAGAATCAGAGAGATCTGGACATTTGTATTGGTATGATGTTGCGGAGGGAGAACCACCTACCGAACCGTTTGATATGGCTGATGCTGCAAACTTTTTACGGGATATCGCAGAACGTATTGCATCGGCTAAGTAATTTGCTGAAGGTAAGGACATACTTTCTTCAGCAACTCATATGTCTGAAGTTTAATCGGCAAAGGCCCATTGTTCAGATGCGCAGCAAAATAGCCAAGCTTCCAAGTAATTGCGGGATCTGATTGGAAACGAGTTGGTGCTTGAAAATTCGGTAGAGGAACAATGGTAAATGCTTCACGATCACCAAATCTATACAAAAAATTAAATGCCTCTTGTTCCCACGAGCAATGCTGTTTAATAATAGGATTGCTCTCCGCATACGTCCACGCCGCATCTAAGAGGCCAGTTGTCATAGCATAATTACCTTTCGTAAAAAAAATTCCACAGTTCATAAATGTGCTAGGCTCATTCGGCATATCACTGCTCACCAATACACACGACTTGGATTTGCGGAAATTGTGTTTGTCTATGAAATGAGCCAAAGAAATATCTGGATTTGTGATGACAATGTCATCATCCATCCAGACCACGTAATCATAGGTGTTATTGGAAAGAGAAAGTTTCAATGCTGGAATTTTGCTCCAAGAAGGATGGCGAGATGGATCCAGGATTTGTGTATGAAGTTCAATCGCATACCCGTGTTTTTGCGCATAGCTATGCATTAAACGGAAGGTTCTATTAAACAAGTCAGGGCGATCTGAAACACTGACAATACAGATCTTGTATTTGTTTTTATTTTGAATCGCAAAGCTTTGGATTCCATCCTTGCCTACAGCGTGAACAGTCAGCCCGTATTTTTGGCAAAATGCATCCACTGCTGCCTTTGTAATGTGTGTAATCTCTGGATTGGCTTTCCCAGGAGTCAGATCATAATCGTGACCACAAATCCAGCCTCCTTCCTTGACAGCAAATCGTGCGGCTTCCAAATCTGCCTTCACAGCTTCTAAGGAATGATCACCATCTATATAGACCATATCCAGAGACCCATCTTGACATTCTTGGAAGAACTGGCCGCTAAAAATGCGTTTGAGTTCTACTTCAGGATGATCACGAAGACGGTTTTTTACAAAATTACACAGGAGGTCTAACTCAAAGTATTCCATTCCATAGCCATCTTGATTTCCACTACCCATCACACCAATAGTAGAAGTGTAGGGATCAATGCCATAGTATTTGGAAGGTTTTAATGTATTCACAATCCAATCAGCGAAATCACCCGCAAAGACGCCAATTTCAGCAATCGTCGCGCCAGGAGATACTAGATCTTGTAGCATTTCCTTGCGTGAAGCATATTCTTTCATCCTTTTTTAGCACTAAAAAGAAACTTTAGGTTTAATGTTGTCTGCGTTTTGTCCCCTTGCGTTTGAACACTCTCGCTTTGTGTTTTTTCATAGTTCTCTTGCGTTTTCCACCTGTGGTATTGTTTGTTAATTGCTGCGGGACTTTGCCAGTTTGAACGATTTGTTTTAATTTTTTAACATTTTCAGGAGATAAATGTTTAAGATTGTCCATAAATCCACGATACACCACTAAAAATTGCTGTTGGTTTCTATCAAGCAAATTCAGATCCAAAGGCAATCCATTCGATGCAGCAGAAGCGAGGGCAGCATATAAATTCGCTTTATTGGATACAAAGTAAGTGCGTAAAGTAAGAGCAGGATCTACAAGCGCCTTGACATTCACTAAAGGAGCTAGATTTGCTGGAATTGCGGCTGGCGCAGCTCCAGGGGCCGCTACAACTCTTCTTAAATTAAGAGGAGCAGGCGCAGGAACAGGAACAGGAACAGGAACAGGAACAGGCGCAGGCGCAGGAACAGGAAGAGGAGCAGGAGCAGGCGCAGGGGGGGCAGCTGGTGATTTGAATAGAAGCCCAGCGGCCCCAGAGATCATAGAGCCTGCGAGTTCTGGAGCACCAGCAGCAGCAGCTGCGGCACCTGCGCCTACAGCAAGTAAACTCTTGGCTCCAAAAGCCGCAGCACCCACCGCAGCAGATGCTGTCAAATTCGCAGCGTTCGAGGCTCCATCTCTAACAGCTCTAGCAGCATCTAATGCTGCCTCTTTCGCAGCATACAAATTTGCCTGTCTCTTTCTGTAGTTGTTTCTATATTGCTCAAGCGCCTTTTTAATTTCACCGTTTGCATCTTTTATTTCTTCTTCCATTTGCTTAACCAGTATTTCATAGTCTTTGTAATCGATGATTCCTAAAAATTGTCCAACAGCCTTTTGCCGCAGTTTCGCAGTATAATCTGTATCAAAATGCCTTCTGGTGAAGTTGTCAAAACCACCCTCTGCGATGATTGAGGTTACAGTATTTGGATTTCCAATAAGATTATAAAGTGTAAGACGCTGAAGATTCATAAACCCATTTTTCTTTTCAACATACTCCGCAAGATAACGCTCAATAAGTATTTTTCGCAGAAGTGACATAGACTCAAGAATACTTTTTTGTGCTTCACTTAGTTCTGTTCTAGCCTTGTTGTATGCTAATATGTCGCCAAGAAGGGTGTATTCTAAAACTTTGGTCCCCAAAATACTTAAGACACCTCCAACGATAGGCTTTTCCCTTTCAGAAAAATAATTCCACGCATTGCCTATTCCTGTTCTCGCAGCTCCAATGAGGAATGAAAGCGAACCTCCAGTAGCAGCATCCGCACCCGTAGCAAGTCCACGCATAGTCCCTTCAGCTACACCTACAGCAGCTTGAGCAGTGGCTGCTGCTGCGACACCAGGGGCAGCTATAACAGCTTCTCCAATTCGTCCAGGCACAGCAGCGACAGCAGAACCGATATATTCAATAGGACTTAAGAATGAACTCAACACAGCACCGAAAGTAGCTTGTTCAACAGGATCTGTATCACCTGGAGTAATTCTAGTAAATGTTTGGAACGTTAGCAAGGTAGCATTGTTTAAAGGACCTACTAGAGCAGCAGGGACATTTTCTGCTTCATTTGTTACAGCAGCAACGACAGGCACATCAGGAGCAGGTGCTGGAGCAACACCAGGCGCAGCTGCGTAATCATAAGCTCGTGTTAAAGTAAAGAATAAACTAGCGAGTGATACAGCTATGAGGGCGGTTTTCTGATATTTCCATTTGAGTCTATTCATAAGTGCTGTGTTTTCCTTTTCAGTTTTATTAAAAAATTTCTTCAGGCTTGAAGTTTTTTCACTCTCATGGAGTTGTGATAATATAGTGCGAACAAATTGTTGACCTGATTCAGAAAGACCTTGCTTTGCTAGATTGTCAATTATTTTAATATTCGTATTACGTTTTACTGATGAAAGCATATCAATGTTATTTTGTAATATCCTTTGATCTGTCATAACTTGGTTTTCCAAGTTTGTTAATTTTATTGACATATTTTCTAATGAGTATTCGGAGCCTGGGACCGTTAATGCTGTATAATGAGCATTTGTTGTAGTCTGTATCTGCCTGCCAAGTTCTACAGGATTTATACTAGTTACAAGTCTAACAATTTCAGCCTGATTTAAATCAGCTAAGAGTTCACCACGAAATCCGCCGCGTAAAATTATTTGACGAGCGCCCTCTACCTTTGTTTCATCTACTGTTCCAACCGGTGAAGCACCTGAAGGCGATGACGTAAGTTCGCCAAAAATGGCTGACAAGTTCAAAAGCTCACCAGCAGCCGCAGCACCCGCACCAGCAGCAGCAGGGCCAGCACCCGCCGCAGCGAAGGGTGAAAAAGCTACATTTGCACGACCCGCATTCGCACGAGCTACATTTGTAGCAGCAACATTCGCAGCAGCCACATTTACAGCAGCCACATTCGCAGCAGCCACGTTTACAGCAGCTCGCGCCGCAGCAGCTGCCGCCTGCGGATTCATCTTTACTTTGGGTTTGAGGGGCATACCACCTTTTTGAGTCTTGAATTGTAGAAATTCAGCAAAATCAAATTCTTCTCCACCTCCACTTTGAAGGTTGCCTTTTGAAGTTCCAGATTCAAATAAAAGTGATGTCACATTCCGTAAGTCTTTGGAATTTGATTTTACAACAACAGCAGTAAACATTTGGAAAAATAGATCAAAAATCGGATCCTGAACTTCTTTATCGCTTCCTCCTGACTGAATACCCGCCACATAAATACTTTGAAGCATTGTTCCAAAGCCAAACATTATTCTGGACCATTGTTCTGGACTCGCAGCATCAAACATATTCTGGATGGGTATAACTGGAAATCCATACAAGAGCAAAGAGGGATATATGAAATGATACATATTGACTAAATGCTCTGCGGACAGAGGCTGCCGTAAAATTATTGGTTTGTCCATCTATTTATATGAAGAATTTTTTAGTCATCCTCTTCTACAACTTTAACACCCATCAGAAAATTGAAATTATCCATCCATAGAATTATTTCTCGTCTCTCTCCACGTGTAAACGCTCCATATTCAAGAAGTTTTTGTAAAAAAAACCACATTTTTCGACGACATTCGGACGCGCGAATATTTGTTTGTTCTTTCCGAATCCACGACTTCACTTGTTTCAAGTAACTCTTGAGTTCTTTGAGTTGGTCATCTGTAAGCGTTTCGTCTGAAGTATCTTTGGACCAATGAAGGCCTTTTACTAATTTGTTTCCCTTTTCATCTTCACCATTTCCAAGATTCACACGAAAGAGATCAAAGAATTTGTATGTATAAGCTCCAGCATCTCCTAAACCTTCAAAGAAGTCTTTGTATTCAGCCTGTAGATCCATTCTTCTCTTCCTTGAGTGTCTCGGATTTAGATTGCTCTAGCTTTGTAAGCTTCTTCTCCTCGACAATATCTCCATTGTCTAACTTATAGCTAATGGATACGACCTTCGCAGTCTTCGTAGCCATAAACCATCCATAGCTGCGACCATCTTCACCATCCCACCACTCATAGGAAACAGTATCACCTATCTTAAAGGACTTCTCGGACATTTGGGGATTGTGCTAACATAGGAGCAGCCTTCGTGTTCAATTTTAGCTCACGCTTGGCCTTTTCGTCTTCATCTTCTTCAGAATGACGATGGCCACCTGAGGGTGTATAAAATCCGGGCTTGAGAGGTTCTGTAAGGGTTGGGCAACGACGGAAAGAGTGTCCTCCTTCTCCACAGAGAGTGCAGGGTGTTGAATTCATTTGGTTCTATTCTATAAAAATCAATGAATCCTTAAAGTGTCAATTTTACTAATGCTTCTTAAAGAGCTTGGTATGCCAATCAACTCTGTTGATTGGCATCCGTGTTGTTCAAAAGCTTATTGCTTTTTGAACAACTTGAGTCCGCAAATAGCAAAGCTATTTGCGACCAGCTGCTTTTTCAGAAGCTTACTGCTTCTTAAAAAGCTTGAAGGTGCCCTTCTTGGCGACATAGCCAGCCTTCTTCAGCTGCTTGAGCGCCTTCTGGCCCGCGGCGTGCTTCTTCTTGGACACGATGCGGCCCTTCTTGGTCTTCATCAAGTCCTTCTTGGTCAGACCACCGGAAGTGTGCTTGGCCGTGCCGTGCCAGACCTGCGCCTTGGTGCCAACAGCAGGCATCTTACCGCCAGTCTGGATATTCTTACGCGTAACATTGGTGGAGTTGGACTTAGAGGTAGAGGCAGAATTCGAGTTCATTTCTATAGTATAGGAGGAGAAATTAAAACATAGAGAGCCTGGGAACTTTTCCCTCCAAAATTTCATCAATTAACGAGCTCATTTTCTTCGCATCATAGACTCCCGCAAAATGAACGAGGAAATCTCCAGGTTGCCAAAGAGGAGCATTCGGAAGACCCATAAGATACGCATTGAAACGACGGCAATCATTGGTGATTTCTATTTTATCCCGATCAGCATCATTGGTTTCCATTAATTTAATGATCCCAGCATTCTCCCACCAAATATGGTAAATACAATCCGTTTGCTGATAGACACGATTCCAGAAGTCTCGGACCCAAGGTGTATTTCTCATCAAAATATTTCCAGCATTGATATGGCCACACGAATCAAAGACCATAAGCATATCTTTGGATTCAGGAAGAAGAGGAGCAACGTGGGTCTCCAATTGGAGATCCATATTCGTAATAAAAACATCTGCGTCGCTGAGCCATACCAAGGCATTCTCTGGAATATTTTTCAAATTCCGAAGAAGAAAAGGAACCTTGGACCAAGAAATAGGTCTTTCACGATCCCAATCGGATTCGTTTCCTTGAATATAAGTGTAATTATGCTTCTGAGCATAGGCCTTCTTGGAAGCCAATGCCTTCTCTAAAGCCTTTCTATAATCTGCTCCAATTGCGAGTGTAAGAATATACATTAAGGTTCTTACGAGGAATAGCCTTAGATTGTTCAAAATTTATCCTTCATTAGTTCATAGTTTACTAAGAACTGGCTCTTTTCATCGGGCAAAATACTCTGATTGTAGAAAAGGCGCAAATACAAATCAAGCTTTCCTAAGGCATAATCAACATACCATCCAGGAACATGTATCACTTGTTTCGCCATTAGTTTCTTGTAGAAATTCAGACCACTTCCAACCGAAGCAAAATGGACTATTTTATCTCCAAAATCACAGTCTTCATTTAGTTTTCCATATTTGTTTTTCTTGGATCCATCTTTCGCAAATCCTCCAAGAACATCAATATCAAGTATGCTCACCTTTGCCCCCAACTGCATCATTACAAAGGCAACAGGGTCAAAATAGTCAATGGTGGGAACATATTGATACCAAGGGTATCTAAACCGCATTTCACTGATAACTGGCATATCAAGACTATTTTCAACAAAACGTTCCAACAGATGATGCTCCTTAATGGGTATCATCTCACGATTAAAACCAAAACAATAGGTTCCCACTACATCTGGAAGATGGCGAACATCATCTCGTTTATTTGGATTTTGAGGATAGGGACGAATAGGACCTACAAGATCATATTCACCAAGCTTCTTAATCACCTCTTCTACAGCGTCTCCACGAAATACAACATCACTGTCAATGTGAACCATATACTTCTCCTTTCTATCAAGAATAGCCTTGGTCCAAACTTTTGATGTTCCTTTGTGACCAGCTTGGAAGGCTTCTAGAATCTCTGGGTAATCATCAAGATTATGAAGAACATTGTTTGGATGGTATTCAATCTCTTTAAAATCTTCAGATCGTCCATAAATGTTTAATTTACGATTGTGATATTTGTGAAACGTTTGAAACGCAACTTTGCCAATCAAGCCGCAATTCACAACTTCTGTAAAAACAAAAATATTCTCTTCAGGCATTCTACATCAAGAACTTTGCTAGACTTTAGACTCCACGTGTGCGCAAAAATTGAACGCGCAACCCACTTGGTGCCTTTCAACAACCAATGCTGGACGTCACTAGCTCCAAGAAGAAGGTATCTTATAAGCGCGATACCAATGGAAATCTAATGTGTCATCTCTGTGATTTCAAACCGAAGCCTACAACCGCACACCCTCGTGGAAATCCTTCTACACTTTGTCATCATCTACAGAAGCAGCATTCAAACACAGACCTTGCGTATGTCTGTAAAGAATGTGGTCACGGATTTCTCCACAAGTTGTCTCTTGAAACACATATGGCCTCTCGTCATCCAGAGACAACAAAGTCAGTGGATATGTTTAAATGTGATGTCCAAGGGTGTGAATATGAATCACTTACTCGTGGAAATCTTGAAATTCATAAGGCACGCAAGCATTATCCCCACGTTGTGGAACGTAGTCTTCAGCTTGTAGAGCAAGAGTCAAAGAAGCAATACAATTGCCTCTGTTGTATGAAGTCTTACAATAGTTCATCCGCCTTTCATTATCACGTGATCAAGGAGTTGCCTATTCATAGTGAATTTGCGGCTGTTCTTGTAGATTAATCCTTCTTCTCAACTAAATTCATACTGGTGATTAAATGATACGTATGATATCCAAGAGCACCAAATCCAGCCAATGCGAGCAACTCGTAAGCAGCTCGGGGTGTTCTATCTTCCATATAGCCAATGTAGGCTAAGAGAGGTCCAATAAATAGGACGTGGATCAAATTAACCCAGAGGCTTTGTGAGCCAGCTTTCATTTTTATTACAGATTTGTAGGCGTGATACAACGTAATTACGATACCAATTACAAAGGCAGCTCTGTAAGCATAGAGTCCTGTTTCAGCTCTTTGAAGAGCAATGTAGAGGAAAAAAGGAACCACAGCAAAAATGTGGAAAAGGCCTAATAGTAAATGCGTATCCATCTATAGGAATGTCGGTAAAAGGTTTTCTAGATAAATATTTCAAACCTGATTGCAATAAAGTAAGTCCCGATACAATTTTAGAGCCAATGGTGGGCACTGTGGCTCGGAAACATCTAGAATACAAGACCGTGGAAGTTAAAACCAAGGTCGATACGGTTCATATTTTTACAGATGGAGCCTGTAGTGACAATGGTAAGAGATCAGCAAAAGGAGGATATGGTGTTCACGTCTACGGAAGGCCTGAATTGGATGTAAGTTCTCCTCTTCTCCCGAATGAGCCGCAGACAAACAATCGTGCTGAACTGAAGGCTATTCAATCAGCACTGGATCTTGTGGATAGATTCTCTTCCGAATGGACTCGTGATATTTTTATTTGGTCTGAT
>Ga0129336_10002003_pt1 | contig 12520 bp, 13 predicted proteins | sample CPB6_02_DNA_FD_96878 | JGI IMG/M metagenome (GOLD analysis project Ga0129336, IMG submission 96878) | Freshwater to marine salinity gradient microbial communities from Chesapeake Bay, USA - CPBay_Sum_0.6_0.2_DNA | ecosystem: Environmental > Aquatic > Marine > Coastal | place: USA: Chesapeake...
AAGTTCGCCTCGTTGAAATTGCCATCGGGCATCTGCGCGTATTCTGCATTCCTGCCGCGAAGGTCAGCCCCCTGGCAGTCCGGGTAGCACGGGACTTGGGGGACGATGGGGTTCGGGTCGCTCGGGCCCGCCGCCGCGGGCATCGCGGCCGTGGCAAAGACAACCGCGCTGGCAGCCGCGAGGACACCCAGTCTCGCTCTCTTCACTGTCATGTTAGGTCCCATCCCCGTGCTCCGGCTTGTTGTCGTCGTTGCGCCATGGCAGGCATTCGCGCCCTGCTCCCAATCACTTTAGACGAGTCCCCACGTGCGGGGGAGCGGCTCGACGAATGAACCTGGTCCCGCAGCGAACGTGGGTTCCTTGACCCGCCTTGCTCCCAGCGTCTAGTTGTCCGCGATCGCCGCGGTAGTACTCGGCCAGAAGGCCGCCGCAAGACCGCTGGCCGCGAGGATCACCAGCGCGATGCCCGCGCTACGCTCGATACCGCCCTGGGCAGTGGCCAGCGGCACGCCCACGACCAGGGCCAGGAATTGGCCCACGACGAGCATGCTGCGTGCCCAACGGCGTGCGCGCCAGAGACCGCGCGCTGCGAGCGTGAGGGCTGCGCCCAACGTGGCGAAGATGACGATCTCCAAAGTGACGGCGATGGGACTGGAGACCTCTTCGGGACCCGTGATGCCCAGTCGCGCAACCTGCACGACGATGTAGCCGGCGTACACCAGCAAGGCGACACCCTCGATCCCGGCCACGACGGCGCCCACGACAAGTGACGTCACCGGACGGCCTCCGCCTTGGCTCATGGGCCAAGGTTAGGCCGACTAGGGTTGCGGTGTGCGTGGAGTCCTCGTCATCAACCCCCATGCGACGACGACCTCGCCCCGCGTGATGGATGTCCTCGGCCACGCGCTCGCCGATGAGCTCGAGCTCCGCACCTTCCACACCGAGTATCGAGGCCATGCCGAGGAGATCGCGCGACAGGCCCAGCTCGACGGCGTCGACCTGGTCTGCGTCCTCGGCGGGGATGGCACGGTCAACGAGGCCGTCAACGGCCTCCTGACGGAAGGCCCCCGTCCAGACGGAACGATGCTCGCGATCATCCCCGGCGGTAGCGCCAATGTCGCCGCGCGAGCGCTCGGACTGCCCGCGGATCCGGTCGAGGCGACCGGGGAAATTCTCCGGGCGCTGCGCGAGGGGCGGCGACGCACGATCGGACTCGGGACGATGGCCGCCACCCCATGGGAACAGGATCACAGCGCTTCCCCCCGCTGGTTCATCGCCAACGCCGGTCTCGGCCTCGACGCCGAGATCATCGCGGCTATGGAACAAGAACGTGCCAAGGGACATGAAGCGACACCCACGCGGTACTTCATGACGACACTGCGGCAGTTCTTCTGGCACACCGACAGACGCGAGCCAGCCCTGACCGTCGACTTCCCCGACGAAAGCATTCCCGGTGTCTTCGTCGCCATCCTGCAGAACACGTCTCCCTGGACCTACCTCGGCGCACTGCCGATCGCGCCCTGCCCCGACGCGTCCTTCGACACCGGCATCGATGTCTTCGCCGTACGCCGGATGAGCATCGCCGCCGGCCTTCGCCTGGCCCGCCGGATGATCGCCGGCAGTCGCGCCGGCTCCACTGGTCGCAGTCTCACCGTCGCTCATGACGTCGGGCGCCTGACTGTACGGGCAGAGCGCCCCGTGGCCCTCCAGGTCGATGGCGAGGGCCTGGGGCAGGTGAGCCGGGTCGAGGTCGTCTCCGTGCCCGACGCCCTCACGGTCATCGCCTGACCCTCTCGAACCGAGGGAAGGCCATCGTTGTACGCCGTCCTATAACCGGACGGGTGCGCAGCATGACCGCCGTGTGACCAAGCAGACATGCCCGGGGCGCAGCGCATATGCCGTTTCGCCTTGTGGCAGGCCCCTCGGTCTGCGACCCTTAGGAGTCGGACAGATCCGGCACGCGTTCCCCGCACCCGCATCCGCGCCTCACGGATGACCCTCTCGGGATGGTGCGTGAACGTCGTCACAAGCAGGGGAATGAGGCGAGGAGGGACCATGGACTGGCGCCACGATGCTGCCTGCCGTGATGAGGATCCCGAGCTGTTCTTCCCCATCGGCAACACCGGCCCTGCGCTCCTGCAGATCGAGGAGGCCAAGGCCGTCTGCCGTCGCTGCGATGTGATCGATGACTGCCTCCAGTGGGCCCTCGAGACCGGTCAGGATGCCGGGGTCTGGGGTGGCCTGAGCGAGGACGAGCGGCGCGCCCTCAAGCGACGCAACGCGCGGCTTCGCGCTCGCACCACGGCCTGAGCGTCAGCCCGTCGTCTCCACCTCGATCATCACCGCGGTCCCCCCGTCTACGTCCATCGTCAGCCTCCCCCGCAGGTCCTGCTCGATGAGCGATCGCACGATCTGCAGGCCGAGGCCTTCCTCGACCGCCTCAGGCAGACCGCGACCGTCGTCGGTCACCCGCACGCGCAGCATCGACTCCACGCGTGATGGCGAGACGGTGATCACACTCGCATGGGCATGTTCGACGGCGTTGTGCACGATCTCCGACACAGCCATCGCAAGCGGTGTCGCCACTTCAGTGTCGATAACACCGATCGATCCCTCGCGGACGATCGTCACACCCGCCGAATACGCCACGGCGAGATCACGCTCCACAGCGAGAATGCGGTCAATGACAACGTCGAAGTCGATGCGGTCCCCCGGCTCCTGGGCGAGGACCTCATGGATGGCAGCAATCGCTGCCACTCTCCTGCCCGCCTCGGCAAGGGCCTCGCGGGCCTCGTCCGCCGTGACCCGGCGCGATTGAAGGCGCAGTAGGGCGCCCACCGTCTGCAGGTTGTTCTTGACGCGGTGATGCACCTCGCGCAGTGAGGCGTCCTTGCTCAGAAGCGCCCGCTCACGCCGGCGCAGATCCGTGATGTCGCGCACCAGGACGATTGCGCCCTGCGGCACACCGCCAGGACGGAGCGGCACTGAGCGCAGCGTCACGCATGCTGAGGGGTTCTCGACCTCGGCGTACGTCGCAATGCGCCCACCGGCGGCCAGTGCCAGCGATTCGTCAACGGGCCCGGGCCGATGCCACAGTCGCGTAGCGATGGCCGCGAGTTCAGCGCCTTCGAGGGGACGCGCGAGTCCCAGTCGCCGGAATGCAGACACGGCATTCGGGCTCGCGAACGTCACGCGACCCTGGACATCGACGCGCAGCAGGCCATCACCGACGCGCGGCGGTGCGCTTCCGGTCGCCCAGTCCGCGTCACCGGGAGGGAAGGTGCCCTCACCGCACATCGTGAGCAGCGCATTGGACAGGTCGAGGTACACGTCCTCCAGATGCCCCGCGCGGTGCGTCCCCGCATAGCGCTCGATGACACCCACCACGCGCGCATCGCGGCGGACCGGGATCGCCTGAGCTCCGTCGGCACCAGCGGCCCGACGCCCTGACGCGGCCGCCCTGTCAAGGAGTCCTTTGCGACCGCGGGGCACGAACGTGCCGACCAGATCCTGGGTCACCGCCGTCGGCGACGTCGAGGGCCGCACAAGCGCAGCAGCCACCCAGCCCCCCGCGTTCCAGGTGGGCAGCCACAGGACAAGGTCGCTCATGGCGAGATCGGCGATGAGGGCCCACGCGCCCACCAATGCCTGGAGGTGCTCGACATCAGCCGGGGCGAGGTCAGTCCGCTCCCGGGCCAGACGGTCGAGGCTCCCCATGCCCGGGCAGGCTAGGCGGTGGCGTCAGCGGCGCGCGGACCGGCCCCCGGTAGCCTGCCGGAGTCGAAGGGATCCCCGTGCAGAACAAGACGCTCATCACGGTCACGGCCATCGTGGCACTCGTCGCCCTGGGCGTGAGTGTCCTCGCGCTCGCCATCCTGTGAGCGCGGTGCGCTGATGACCGAGGCTCACGGCGGCACCCAGACCGTGCAGGCCGCGGCCCGCCACGGATCGCGACATCTCTTCACCCTCTCGGGTGCCCACATCTTCCCGCTCTACGACGCAGCGGTCGGGGGCATCTCCAGCGTGCAGTCGGGTGCGGATGGCCCGATGCGCATCATCGACGTGCGGCACGAGCAGACGGCGGTCTTCGCGGCCGAGGCGATGGGCAAACTTACGCGCACCCCCGGCTTCGCCGCGGTCACCGCAGGACCCGGAGTCACCAACGCCGTGAGCGCTGTAGCCGGTGCGTGGGTCAACGGTTCGCCCCTGGTGCTCGTCGGGGGACGCGCGCCCGACGGCCGCTGGGGATCCGGTGCGCTGCAGGAGATCGACCATCCGCCACTGCTTGCGCCGGTGACGAAGTCCGCCGTGACGGTGCATGACGCGGCCGGCGTCGGTGCCGCGATCGATGCCGCCTTCACTCTCGCCGGCTCGGCGCATCGCGGACCGGCCTTCGTCGACATCCCTATGGACGTGCTCTTCACCCCAGCCGTGCCCGCGACCGGGGATAGCCACCCCGTCCCCCTTCCGGTCAAGGGCGACCTCGATCGCATCGCCGCACTTCTGCGCGCTGCCGAGCGACCCGTGCTCATCCTGGGCAGCGATGTGTGGGCCGATGGAGCAGATGACGCGGCCCGCGCGTTCGTGGATGCGATCGGGCTACCGGTCATCGCCAACGGCATGGCCCGCGGCATCCTGCCGCCGAGGCACCCGATGCTCGTCACGCGCGCCCGCGGCGCCGCGTTCGCCGGGGCAGACCTCGTGATGGTCGTCGGCACTCCACTGGACTTCCGCCTCGGCTACGGCAACTTCGGCAATCCGCCGGCGCCGGTCATCCATGTGGCTGACTCCCCCGGACAGCTCGCGACGCATCGCGAGCTCGCGGCAAGCGCGAGCGGCGACCTGAGCCGATTCTTCCTCGACCTGGCCACATTGGTCGGGGAGCCGCTTGGCATCGAGGAGTGGGCGGCCGGCCTGCGCGCGCGGGCTGATGCTGCGATCGCCGGTGACGCCGCCGATCTCGCAAGCGATGCCGATCCGATCCACCCCGCGCGCATCTACGGCGAGTTACTCCCCCGCCTGGCTGACGATGCTGTGGTGATCGGCGATGGGGGCGACTTCGTCTCGTTCGCCGGACGCTACGTCGAGCCGAAGCGCCCCGGACACTGGCTTGATCCCGGACCGTACGGCTGCCTCGGCACCGGCCCGGGCTACGCCATGGCCGCTCGACTGGCTCACCCGTCCTCGCAGGTGGTGCTCCTGCTGGGCGATGGGGCCGCTGGCTTCTCGCTCATGGACGTGGACTCCCTCGTGCGCCACGACCTGCCGGCGGTCATCGTCATCGGCAACAACGCGGGCTGGAATCTCGAGCGCCATCCCATGCGCTTCCTCTACGGGTACGACGTCGCCGCCGACCTGCGTCCCACGCCGTACGACGAGATCGTGCGCGCTCTGGGCGGCGCAGGCGAGACGGTCACGGCGCCCGGGGATATCGGCCCAGCGCTCGATCGGGCCTTGGCGTCGGGGGCGCCCTACGTCGTCAACGTGATGACCGATCCCGAGATCGCGTACCCGCGGTCGACGACAGGGGTCTAGCGGCGACGCTGGGAGTCAGCGCCCGCGCACAGCTTGAGCACAACCGGCCTAGCATCCTGCGCCGGGCCGGACCAGCCGCGCGGCCGCAACTCGATGTGCAGGTGCACAGCACCCGGTGATCCGGTGTCACCCATGGTGCCGATGAGCTGCCCGGCCTTCACCGTGTCGCCCCGCCCGACGAAGATCTTGTCGAAGTGGCCGTAGAACCACATCGAGCCCTTCTTGTCGGTGATGTCGAGGATGAGGGCGCCGTTGCCCTGGAACCCACTGCGGGTGACGCGGCCGGCATCCACGGCATAGATCGGGGTGCCCCGGGTGCCGAGGAGATCGAAGCCCTGGTGGTTGCGGCCCGCGCCGAGGCCGTCACCGTTGCGGAAGTCCACGGCGGGGCAGTAGCGGCCATCCACCTGGACGTCGCCGAAGGTCTCGTCGGCCGCGGCTGCCTCGCGGGCGATGGCCCGGCCGAGCACGGCCCAGGTCTCGGCGCCGACAACGCCGGTCGGCTCGAGGTCATTGGCCTGCTGGAGCTTGACCACCGCGATGCGGGTGACCGGGCCGAAGTAGCCGGTGGCCCGGACCTCGAGCGCGCGCTGCAGGACCCGCACGGGTTCGCCGTTGCTCCCAGTGCTGAGTTCGGGGGCTCCGGCAGCGAAGGCCGGGGTGCGGGGCTTGGCCGGGGCAGCCTGGCTGGCCACCGGCATCGCCGCGAGTGCACCGACCGCGACGACCGCCACGAGTGCTGCGGCGAGCGATCGACGTGCAGCCATGGGGCCTCCGGTCTTCGGTCCGGGTGCGTTCCGACCTCGGCTTCGCCTCGGCGGGCCAGGCCCGGCGGTGCGGCGAGCCGCCCCTGTCGGGCTCTCCCGGGTCTGCCCTGCGACAGACCTGGGAAATATAACAGGAAGGTCACGAACGGGCCTCCCGGACCTCAGGCCGGGCTGGAATCAGCCCGCAGGGAGGGAGTACACCCTCAGGGCCACCTCAGGAGTCGGATGGTGGTCTCGGGCGGGGACCCGGGCGAAGCCGGAGGCGGCATAGAGCGACGCGGCCGGCTCGTTGCCCTCGAGCACGCTGCAGACCAGGGGCCGCCCAGCAGCACGTGCGATGACGGCGTCCACGAGCGCCCGAGCGACTCCCTGGCGCCATGCCTTCGGGGCGACCGCCATGAAGCGGAACTCAAGCTCCCCCGGCTCGGCTACCTCAGCGAGGGCCTGTCCGGAGTCGACGAGCGTGACGGTGCCGACGAGTTCTCCGTCCCGCAGCGCCACGAGGATCGCTGAACCCTCCGCATGGCCGGGCGCATCGCGCAGGACGTCGGCGTAGCCCACCTCGTCGGTAGCCATGCCATAGCCGGTGACGTAAGCGTCAACGCGGAGTTCGCCCACGGCGGGGAGTTCGGCGGGCAGTGCCTCACGGACGATGAGGTCGCCTCCGAGACGGGCCAGGAAGGGGTCGCGACGCACGACGACGCGGGTGATCTCGCCCCGGGCGATGAGGACGGGGTCGCCACCGGCGTCGTGGTGGGCCATCACCTGGAAGCGCAGCAGCCGGCCATCCCGGTGGATGAGTTCTGCGGTCACGCCCACCGACGCACCCACCGGGCTGGCGGCGAGGTGCTCGACATCAACGCGGGTGCCGACGCTCGTCTCATCCGATCCCAGTGGGGGGCAGGCGTCGACGGTCGCCGCTTCGAGCCACGCGATGAGTCGAGGTGTAGCAAGGACGGGAACGTCACCGCTGCCGAGCGAGGTCGCCGTGTCGGCAGCGCTGACGGCGAAGGCGAGGTGTGCGGCGATCGAGGACACGGGTGCGGTGCTGTGCTTAGTCGACCATGGTGACGAGGACGTCGCCCTCGTGCACGACGTCGCCCGGGTGCACGGGGATGTCCGCAACAGTCCCGGCGACCTCGACGAGGACGGGAATCTCCATCTTCATGGACTCCAGGAGCAGGAGCGTGTCGCCCACGGCAACCGCCGCACCCGGCTCGACGAGGATGGAGTGCACCTGCGCCACCATCTCGGCGCGGATGTCCACGTCAGGAGTTGGGGCGCTTGCCGTGGTTGGCGCCGTTCTTCTTGCGGTCGCGCTTCTTGCGTCCACGCTTGCTCATGCTGGCTCCCTGGTGATCCGGTCGTGTTGTCGGCGTACCCGCCGGAGGGCAATCGTGGCATATCAACCCGGCAGGCCTGGTGCGGGCAGGGTCAGTCGGATAGGTCGGCGTCCCGGCAAACGAGGGCTACAGCGAGGAACAAGCCTCACGTGCTGGTACGACGCACCCAGGAGCGGGCCTGAGTGGAGCCCGAGGGACGCCTCAGCCCTGGCGGCGGTAGGTGATCCGGACCTCGGAGATCCGGGCCACGATTCGCACACGGAGCTCTTCCGGGGCGCGCTCCTCGCAGCAGGTCCGGTGGACGAGCGCCTTGACCATCTGCTCGAGGCGGTACTGCTCAGCGCAGCCGGGGCACTCCTGCAGGTGGCCGGCGATCGCCTGCGCCATCGAGGCTTCGCACTCTTGATCCAGGTAGTCGTAGACCCGCGACAGGGCCTCGCCGCAGGTGCAGGGCTCGCACGCACTCATGACGCCCCTCCGCCCGTCATGCGCGGCTCGGCCGCTCCGCCGGGACCGGGCACGAGGTAGCCCTCGGAGATGGCGTAGTCCTCAAGCGAGGTGCGCAGTTGCTTGCGGCCGCGGTGCAAGCGCGACATCACGGTGCCGATCGGCGTATCCATGATGTCCGCGATCTCCTGATAGGAGAAGCCTTCGACATCAGCGAGGTAGACCGCCATGCGTCGCTCCTCGGGGAGCTCGCTGAGCGCGTTGTTGATGATGTCGTTGGGCAGTCGATCGAGCGCCTCGGCCTCGGCGGAGCGCAACTCACCCGTGGCGTATGCCTGGGTGTAGCGCATCTGCCAGTCATCGAGGTCTTCGGTGTCTGTCTGCAGCGGCTGGCGTTTCTTCTTGCGATAGGTGTTGATGAAGGCGTTGGTGAGGATGCGGAAGAGCCAGGCCTTGAGGTTGGTGCCCGGGGTGAAGGAGTCGAAGGCCGCAAACGCCTTGACGAAGGTCTCCTGCACGAGGTCCTCGGCGTCCGCCGGGTTGCGGGTCATCCGCAGGGCGCCGCCGTAGAGCTGGTCGAGATAGGGCAGGGCATCGCGCTCGAAGCGCGCCGCGCGCTCCTCATCGGTCTCGTCGGCGAGCACCACGGGTGCGTCGGTGTCGACCTGAGTCTCATCCATCCCTGTTGAGGGTACGCCGATCCCCGCGGGGCCGAGTTCGGCCCGTACGGCGGGGAGCCCCTCCATGGAGGGCGTCGAGGCGAGACCGGTGAGCACGGGAGCGCCAACGCTTAGGGGGGATCGGTCATTCCCCCCGGTCAATTCCCGAGAGGCAGTTGGCCCCCCTGCGGGTCCACTGGGTCCAGGAGCTGGGGCCCCTGGTTGCGCACGGAGTTGACCGCGGTCGACACCGGGTAGATGTCCCAGAAGCCCGATGGGGTCGGAGCAAGAAGCTCGGTCAGGATCTCCTTGCCCGGCGTCTGCGGATTCAGCCACGCTGCTCGCTGCTCCGGCAGCACCGCGACAGGCATCCGGTCGTGGATCTGCCCGACGTTGTCGCGCGCCGCGGTGGTGATGATCGTTGTCGACAGCAGCCAGGCGCGCGGGTCCTCGTCGTCGGTCACCTCGGGATCGCGCCACCATTCGTAGAGTCCGGCCATCGCCAATCCTGTGCCGTCGGCAGGGTGGAGGAAGAACGGCTGCTTCGGAGGCTTCTTGCCGGCCGCGGTCAGCACACCCTCCGGCGGAGCCTGCCACTCGTAGAACCCGTCCGCTGGCAGCAGGCAGCGGCGTGATGAGAGCGCGCGTCGGTACGCCGGCTTCTCCGCGACAGTTTCCGCACGCGCATTGATCATGCGATTGCCGACACTCGGATCCTTGGCCCACGACGGCACGAGGCCCCACCGAGCGACGTCGAGACGTCGCGGGTGATGACCGGTCTCATCTGACTTGCCGTCGAGGACGACGTAGACCTCGTTGGTCGGCGCGATGTTGTAGCGCGCGGGCAGGTCGGTCGTCGGTGGCACCTCGACGTCGAACTCCTCGACGAGCGCCGCCGGCTCACGCGATGCCGCATACCTCCCGCACATGGGACAAGCCTGCCCCATCGCCTCTCCCGATACCCTCGCGACGTGAGCGACGTGACCGACGCCTGGCCGGCACCCACTGCCGCCGGGCCCATCTCGGCCACGGTCGCCGTGCCCGGATCCAAGTCCGCGACCAATCGCGCACTCGTCCTTGCCGCGCTTGCCGATGGGCCGTCGACGATCACCTCAGCGCTCGCCGCCCGCGACACCCACCTGATGGCTCGTGCTCTCACCTCACTCGGCGTCGACATTTTCGAGCTGGGCTCGGATCCCGTCGGCAATATCGATTGGCGCGTCACGCCGGGGCCACTCCACGGCAACACGCACGTCGATGTCGGCCTTGCCGGCACGGTCATGCGCTTCCTGCCACCCGTTGCCGCGCTCGCCACCGGATCGGTCGACTTCGATGGCGATCCTCGCGCCCGCGAGCGCCCGCTCGGCCCGATGCTCGACGCGCTGCGCGCCCTCGGCGTCTCGATCACCGACGCGGATGGCTACCTGCCTATTCGCGTCGAGGGCAGCGGATCGGTCCGCGGCGGAGCCGTGGACATCGACGCGTCGGCCTCGAGTCAGTTCGTCAGCGGCCTGCTGCTCTCGGCCGCTCGATTCGACGACGGACTCACACTGACCCACACCGGCCGCGAGTTGCCGAGTCTTCCGCACATCACGATGACGCTCCATATGCTCGCCGAGCACGGCGTTCACGTGGACTTCGATACCGAGGCCTCGACCTGGACCCTGACCCCCGCACCACTCCGCGCAATCGACCGGCGGATCGAGCCCGATCTGTCGAACGCAGGACCCTTCCTCGCCGCGGCCATGGCCACGGCCGGCACCGTGACCATCCCCGGGTGGCCGCGTCACACCACCCAGGCCGGCGACGACCTGCGCGGGCTGCTCGCCGAGATGGGCGGGCACGTCGACCTGGCCGACGAGGGCCTCGCGCTCACCGGCCCCGAAGAGATCCGCGGCATCGACGTCGACCTCGGTCAGGTCGGCGAGCTCACCCCCGTCATCGCCGCGCTCGCGGCCCTGGCCACCTCCCCCTCGCGCCTGCGCGGTATCGCCCATCTGCGCGGGCATGAGACCGATCGCCTCGCCGCTCTGGTCGAGATGCTCACCGCAGTCGGCGGCACAGCGCGCGAGACAGAGGACGGTCTCGTCATCGAGCCGTCATCGCTGCACGGTGCAACGGTGTCCTCCTACGGCGATCACCGCATGGCGACGGCCGCCGCCGTCATCGGACTCGTCGTGCCGGGCGTGCGCATCCTTGATGTCGGCACGACGGCCAAGACACTCCCCGACTTCCCCGGCATGTGGCAGCACATGCTCACTGAGGCCTGATGGCGCGGGGACGCGGGCGCGACCTGGACGAGGATGACGTCCGGGTCCGCCCCTCGCGCGGAAAGTCCCGGCCCCGCTCCAAGGATCGGCCCAGCCACGCCGACGCCACCACGGCGATGGTCGTGGCCGTCGATCGCGGGCGCTTCACCCTCGCTACCGATGACGGCACCATCGTGCTCGCCGTCAAGGCGCGTGAACTCGGGCGCAAGGGCGTCGTTGTCGGTGATCGGGTTGCTTTCACCGGCGGTGGCAGCGGCGTCGACGACCTCGCGCGCGTCGTGCGCATCGACGATCGCCGCACGGTCTTGCGCCGGACGGCAGACGACTCCGATCCGGTCGAGCGCGTCATCGTGGCGAACGCCGATCAGCTCGCGATCGTCACCGCACTGGCCAACCCCGAGCCAAGGCTCGGCTTCATCGATCGCGCGCTTGTCGCTGCCTTCGACGCTGGCATCGCGCCCCTCCTCATCCTCACCAAGGCCGACCTTGCCGACGCTCAGCCACTCATCGATGCCTATGCCGCCCTCGATGTACCGGCGATCGCCGTCGCCCGTGGTGCGGGTAAGGAACCGGTGGCGGCGGACCTGGAGACCGTGCGCGCGCAGTTGAGCGATCAAGTGACGGTCCTCGTCGGGCAGTCCGGCGTCGGCAAGTCGACCCTGGTGAATGCCCTCGTCCCCGGAGCCGACCGCGCCACGGGTCACGTCAACGACGTCACCGGGCGCGGCCGCCACACCTCGACCTCGGCAGTCGTGCTCGCCCTGCCCGGAGGCGGCTGGATCGTCGACACACCTGGCGTTCGCTCGTTCGGCCTCGCGCACGTTTCCGCCGACACTGTCATCCGCGCCTTCGACGATCTTGCCCCCGGGCTTGAGGCGTGCCCCCGCGGCTGCACGCACGATGAGGACGAGTGCGGACTCGATGCCTATGTCGGCGACGACCCTCACCTGCGGGCGCGACTCGACTCGCTTCGTCGCCTACTAGGCAGCCGCACCGTCGCCGACGACGGCTAGCACGCGCTCCACAGTCCGACACGCGCGCTCTGCGCCGCCCGCTCGGCGTCCTGGAAGTCGCGCTGGTGGGCGTAGCCATCGGTGTAGGTGACCTCTTCGGCGTAGCCCTCGGCGATGAGCAGCTCATTGAGCATCGTCTGCGGGTCCAGCCAGACGAACGCGAGTATGCGGTCGTACTTGTCGGTCAGGCCCGATGCCTCGTCGTACTCCAGCCACACCTGTCCGCCCTCGACAAGCTCCGTGGTGCGCGCGGAGGCCTCGGGCCCAAAGCACTCCACCGGCCGGTCCGGGGCCACGGTCTCGGGAGTGTCCAGCCCGATGAACCGGATCACGATCTCCTCGCCATTGCGATTGACGCGGATCGTGTCGCCGTCCACAGCGCGCACCACCGGGTAGGGGCCGTGCAGCATGCCGGGGGCAGTGTCGGCACTGCTCGCACCGGATGAGCATCCGGCGAGCAGGCCGGCGACGGCGGCGCCGCAGACG
>Ga0129336_10002004_pt1 | contig 12511 bp, 11 predicted proteins | sample CPB6_02_DNA_FD_96878 | JGI IMG/M metagenome (GOLD analysis project Ga0129336, IMG submission 96878) | Freshwater to marine salinity gradient microbial communities from Chesapeake Bay, USA - CPBay_Sum_0.6_0.2_DNA | ecosystem: Environmental > Aquatic > Marine > Coastal | place: USA: Chesapeake...
GTGATGCTCGGGCTTTCCGTCGTGCTCATCATGCGCAGCTTCGGCGGCTGAAAGTCATGTGGCGCGGCCCGCCGTACTGGTTCCCGATCAAGCGCTACGGTTGGGGCTGGGGACTGCCGAACTGCTGGCAGGGCTGGATCGTTCTAGGCGTGTATCTCGCCTTGCAGCCGATCGGCGCGCTGTTTTTTCCGCCGCATTTGCGTCTGACGGAGTTTTTGATTCACGTTCACGTCACCACTTTGACCCTGATCTTCGTTTGTTGGCTCAAAGGAGAGCCGCCGCGTTGGCGTTGGGGCCGATGACGCGCTGCAGAACTCAGTCGCCGAGTCGGCGGGCGATGAGGGCTGCGGCTTCTCGGGTGGCGGGGTCCGCAGCCAAACCCTGCAAAACGCCGCGCTGATCCGGTAACGAGCGGTTCTGGCTCGCCTTGGTCTTGGCAACGATCTCGCCCACCGTGAACTCGAGGGCGACGATTCCTGCGAGCATTCGTTCGATGTAGGCGCTCGGCGCATCGTTCACCGACCAGGGTTCCGCGCGTTTCGCCTCCATCATGTTCGTCAGCATCTCCACGGTGCGCAGTTTGTCGTCCGGGGCGTGCGAACAGCGCAGCGTTCCGGCGAGATGGATGCTGACGTAGTTGTAGGTGGGAACCACTTCATGGGTTTGCTGCTTCGATGGGTACAGCGAAGGTGAAACGTACGCCGTCGCACCCGTGAAAACGAGGAGCCAATGCTGATTCGCCTCGACCTGTCGCCAGGTGGCGTTGCCCTTGGCGACGTGCGCGACCAATCGACTGCCCGCCGCCAGCAGACCGGTGCGCATGAAGGGCAGGTGATCGACCACGGGCTTACCGTCGTGGACACCGACCAATGTCGCGAGCGGATGGTCGTCAATGAAATCGGCGATACGGCGCAGATCGCTCTCGCCGAACGAGGCAGGTGTGTACATGGCCGTATGGTAAGACCCTGAACGAAGGTTTCAACGGCGTCAGCGCAGCGGATCGTGGCAGATCATGCTGGCAAATGGCCTGCGGCCAGTATACTTGCGCAAAGAGAGCCCCCCAGATGAAGCCCCCCCAATGAAGATGATCGGTCGCATCCTGCTGAAGGGTTTGCTGACGATCCTGCCGATCGGCTTGACCCTGTATTTTGTTTATTGGCTCGGGGCAACCGCCGAGAGCCTGCTGTCCGGCCCGCTCAAAGTCCTGTTGCCACAAGACGTTTACCGGCCCGGCATGGGCTTGGTCGCGGGCTTTTTGCTGCTGATCACGGTGGGTCTGCTGGTCAACGCCTACATCGTTCGTCGCCTGATCGGCTTCGGTGAAGCGCTGTTGCTGCGAGTGCCTTTGGTGAAGACGGTGTTCGCCGCGCTTCGCGACTTGACCGGGCTCATGCGTGTCGGCGAGGCGGGCGGCGAGTTGCAGCGTGTGGTGCTGGTCGATTTCGGGCCGGGTCGCGTGATCGGTTTTGTGACCCAAGAAAATGCCACACTTCCGGGCGTGGGGACGGATCAATCGCTGGTAGCCGTTTATTTGCCGATGAGCTACCAGATCGGCGGTTATACGCTTTATCTGCCGCGTGACCGCATCGAACCGACCGATCTTTCGGTCGAGGCGGCGATGCGCATCGTGCTCACGGGCGGACTGCAGAACAAATGAGGTGAATGTTCCATGACCAAAGTTGACTACTCGAGCCGCGGACGCATTGCGGTCATCGCCTTCCAATCACCACCGGTTAACAGTCTCGGGTTTGCATTGCGTCAGGGTCTGCTGGCCGCCCTCGAACGCGCCGAGCAGGACCCGGCGATCGACGGTGTTGTGCTGACGGGATCCAATGCGACCTTCAGCGCCGGGGCGGATATTCGCGAGTTCGGCAGCACGGAGATGCTGCGCGGGCCTTCCTTGCCGACACTCAACTCCTGTCTAGAGGGAATGTCGAAGCCGGTCGTGGCGGCGATCGAGGGTATGGCGCTCGGCGGGGGGCTCGAGCTGGCCTTGAGCTGTCATCATCGTGTGGCGCTCACGAGTGCAAAGGTCGGCTTGCCCGAGGTCAAGCTCGGCTTGTTGCCGGGGGCCGGTGGCACGCAGCGCTTGCCGCGACTCATCGGAATCGAGGGTGCGATCAACGTCATGCTCGCGGGCGAACCGCTCGCCGTCGGTCTGTTCGCCAAGTCGCCGCTCTTCGATCAGGTGGTCGAGTCCGATCTCCTCGGTGCCGCAGCGGGCGTGGCCGAGGCGTCGGCGGCCGCGGTCAAGTCGGGCAAGCCATTGCCGCGGGCTCGTGATCTGAAAGTGCGCGAACCAGACCTGCAGGCGCTCTGCCAGTTCGCCCGAAACACCGCCAAGACCGCGTTCAAAGAATATCCGGCACCACTCGCCATCATCGACGCCGTGCACTTCGGCGCCGAAAAATCCTTCGATGCAGGCTTGCTTGAGGAGCGTCGGCTGTTCGAGCAGCTGATGAATGGTTCGGTGTCCAAGGCGCTACGCCATGTTTTCTTCGCCGAGCGGGCCGCTTCCCGAATCGATGGTATGCCGACCGAAACCAAAGCGCGGGAGATCCGTCAGGTCGCCGTGATCGGCGCCGGTACCATGGGTACCGGCATCGCCATCAATTTTTTGAATGCCGGCATACCGGTGCGTTTGCTCGAGGTAGGCAAGGAAGCGCTCGATCGCGGTGTGGCGCGGATTCGCGAGGTCTACGAGGGGCAACTCAAGAAAGGAAAACTGGATGCGGCCAAACTGGCTGCACGCATGGATTTACTGAAGCCCGTGCTGGAGTATCCGGCAATCGCCGACGTCGATCTCGTCATCGAAGCGGTTTTCGAGGAGATGTCCGTCAAGGAAAAAGTGTTTCGAACGCTCGATACAACGATCAGGCAGGGGGCGATTCTTGCGACCAACACCTCGACTCTCGACGTCGATCGGATCGCTGCATTCACGGCGCGTCCACAGGACGTGATCGGCCTGCATTTTTTCAGTCCGGCAAACGTCATGCGGCTTCTCGAAGTGGTGCGCGGCGCAAAGACTTCGCCCGACGTATTGGCGACCGCCATGGCGTTGTCCAAAAAAATCAAGAAGACGGCGGTAGTGTCCGGCGTCTGCGACGGTTTCATCGGCAATCGAATGATTCATCGCTATTCGGCACAGGCCATGCAGATGGTCGATGAGGGCGCAAGCCCCGAACAGATCGATCGCGCCGTCGAGAAATTCGGCTTTGCGATGGGCCCGTTCCGCATGGGCGATCTCGCCGGCAACGACATCGGCTGGCTGATCCGAAAACGCAAGTATGCGGACGGCTCGCTCACCGAGCGCCAAGTCATCGCCGACAAGATTTGCGAACTTGGACGCTTCGGTCAAAAAACGGGCGCCGGTTGGTACGATTACAAAAAGGGTGATCGCACGGCGTATCCCTCGACGGTGGTCGCCGGGGTGATCGACGAGGCGCGTAAAGCTGCCGGTCGTCCGCTGCGCAAAATCGACGATCGGGAGATCGTCGATCGGCTCGTCTTTGCGCTCGTCAACGAGGGTGCGCGCATCCTCGAAGAAAAGATCGCCCAGCGCGCCTCGGACATCGACGTCGTCTATCTGATGGGCTACGGCTTTCCGGTGTGGCGCGGCGGCCCGATGCACTACGCGGAGTCGCAAACGCTGTACGAAGTGGCGCGACGCATGCGCGCCTTTGCGGCTTTGCCGGGCGCCGACGCGAAGTTCTGGCAGCCCGCTGCGCTCATCGAAAAGCTTGCGTCCGAAGTTCGTTCGTTCAACGGAGGTGCCGCATGAGCCGCGCCACATCGGGCCGCGAGGCCGTCATCGTCTCCACCGCACGCACCCCACTCGCCAAAAGCTGGAAGGGCGCGCTCAACATGACTCACGGCGCGACCATGGGCGGCCACGTGATCAAAGCGGCGGTCGAACGCGCGGGTGTCGACCCCGCTTCGATCGACGACGTGATCATGGGCTGTGGTAACCCCGAGGGTGCCACGGGTCTCAATGTTGCGCGGCAGGCCGCGTTGCGGGCCGGCTTGCCGGTGACCGTGCCGGGTCTCACCGTGGCGCGATTTTGTTCTTCGGGCCTGCAAGCGATCGCACTTGCGGCGCAACGCGTGTTGGCGGACGAGGGCGATGTTTACGTCGCCGGTGGTCTGGAGTCGATTTCCTGCGTGCAGGGCGAGGCCAACCGACACATGCAGACCGAGGGTTGGCTGCTCAAAAACAAGCCGTCGGTGTATCACAACATGCTGCAGACCGCAGAGACGGTGGCGGCGCGCTACGGAATCTCGCGCGATCGACAGGATGAATATGGCGCACGCAGTCAGCAACGCGCTTGCGCAGCGCGTGCCGCCGGATATTTCGATGCGGAAATCGTTCCGATCACGGTGCGTATGGCAGGCGTCGATCAGGCTGCAGGGGGCAAGCTCTACACGCGTGAAGTCACCCTTGCCGAGGACGAGGGTCTGCGCGAGGGCACGACCGTCGAGGCGATTGCGCGAATCAAGTCCGCGACGCCGGGCGGTTCGGTGGCTGCAGGCAACGCCAGCCAATTCTCCGATGGCGCGGGAGCCTGCGTGGTCATGAGCGCCGCCGAAGCTGCGCGGGTCGGTGCAAAACCGCTCGGCATTTTCCGCGGGTTCGCCGTAGCCGGCTGCGAGCCCGACGAAATGGGTATCGGTCCGGTGTTCGCCGTTCCCAAAGTTTTGAAGCGCGCCGGTGTCAAGCTCGAGGACGTTGGCTTGTGGGAACTCAACGAAGCCTTTGCCGTGCAGGTGCTTTATTGCCGCGACAAGCTCGGGCTGCCCGACGACCGACTGAACATCGATGGCGGCGCGATCGCCATCGGTCATCCGTATGGCATGAGCGGACAGCGTCTGGTCGGCCACGCACTCATTGCGGGCAAGCGCCTCGGCGTCAAGTACGTGGTAACGACGATGTGCGTTGCCGGTGGGATCGGGGCGGCCGGCCTCTTCGAGGTCGTCTGATGCGAGGCGTCACCGCAGCATTGGTCGCGATGCTGCTGTCACTCATCGCAGTACGACCCGCCATGGCCATCGAGATCCCGGAATATCGCGTGCTCGAGCAGGACGGCGCTTACGAACTGCGCGAGTACTCGCCGTACATGATCGCCGAGACCGAAGTCGATGCCGGATTCATGAACGCCGGCAACATTGCGTTCGGTCGTCTGTTTCGCTACATCAGCGGTGCCAACACGACGCGTACCGAGATCGCCATGACCGCACCGGTCGAGCAGTCACGCGACTCGGCTGGGGAAAAAATCGCGATGACGGCGCCGGTCGAACAGGCCAACGTCGATGGCGTGTATCGGGTGGGCTTCGTGGTGCCGCGCAAATTCACGCGCGACAACGTACCAAAACCCGTCGATCCTCGAGTCACGATCCGCGAAGTACCTTCACGTACCGTCGCCGTCTGGCGTTACTCAGGTCGTTGGACCGAAGAAAACTTCCGCGAGCACGAACGCGACTTGCGCGCCCGCTTGGCGCGACAGGGTCTGCGCGCCGCAGCTGGCGACAGCGCCATCATCGCGCGTTATGACGCGCCCTTCATTCCGTGGTTCATGCGGCGCAACGAGGTGATGATTCCGCTGGTCTCATCGACTACGCGGCAGTAACTTCTTCAGGAGCAAAGCCCCATGCCCACGTCCTCGCACGACGAGCTGCGCAGCCTTCGTCCCCATGCTTCGATCGATCGTCGCGGTTTCGTGACCACGGCGCTGGTCGGTGGTTTCGCGGCGGCGACCTTGCCGGTTAGCGCGGCAACCATCAGCACCGATACGGCCGGTCTCGAAGCAGGCGAGACGCGCATCCCGGTGGGCGATGGCGAAATGCCGGCGTATTTTGCGCGACCGACAGAGGGAAAGCGGTTGCCTGTCGTGATCGTCATTCAAGAAATCTTTGGTGTGCACGAGCATATTCGCGATGTCTGTCGTCGCTTCGCCAAGCTCGGAGCGCTCGCCGTCGCTCCGGAGCTCTTCGCGCGCCAGGGCAATCCGGCAACCATGGCCGACATGCAGATTCTCATGCGTGACATCGTCGCCAAAGTGCCCGACGCCCAAGTCATGAGCGATCTCGATGCCACGGTGAAATGGGCTCGACGCGAACGCGGTACCGGCAAGCTCGGTGTCACCGGGTTTTGCTGGGGCGGACGCATCACGTGGCTGTTTGCCGCACATTCGCCTGAGGTTGCCGCGGGGGTGGCCTGGTACGGGCGACTGGTGGGCGAACCCACAGCGCTGCAACCCGAGCATCCGGTGGACGTCGCAGCGCGGCTGCAGGCGCCGGTGCTTGGCCTTTATGCGGGCCGCGACCGCGGTATTCCTCTCGAGACGGTCGAGCGTATGCGCGCCGCACTTTCTTCGGCGAACAAAGATTCGAGTATCACCGTATACCCTGAGGCGCAGCACGGATTTTATGCGGACTATCGTGCGTCCTATCGTGCTGAAGACGCCGTACCGGCTTTTCGCAGTGCCACGGATTGGCTCATGCGACACGGCCTTGCCCTGAAAAAGTCCGATACCTGAGTGCTGCTGCGTCTAACCGGGGTTTCGCTGGCGTTCGGCTCTCGACCGCTGCTCGATCAGATCGAACTCTTGGTCGGCGAGGGGGAGCGCGTCTGCGTAGTCGGCCGCAACGGTGAGGGCAAGTCGTCCTTGCTCAAGCTCTTGGCGAGCGTCGGTGTAGCCGATGATGGCGAAGTCTGGGTCAAGCCGGCAGCGCGTGTCGCCTGGCTGGAACAAGATCTGGATGTCATCGACGATCTCTCCGTATTCGAAGTCGTGCGGGCCGGTGTTCCGGGCGATCTCGAAAGTTGGGACATCGATCATCGGGTCGAGGCTGTTTGCTCCCGGCTGGGGCTGGCGATCGAGGCAAGGGTTGCGACACTCTCGGGCGGTTGGCGACGTCGAGTATTGTTGGGTCGCGCGTTGGTCTCGGATCCCGACATTCTTCTACTCGACGAGCCCACCAACCATCTCGACATCGCCGCCATCGAGTGGCTCGAAGAAATGATGCTCGGATTTCGTGGTGCCTTGTTGTTCGTGAGTCACGATCGCGCCTTTGTGAATCGCCTCGCGACCCGTGTCGTCGAACTCGATCGCGGCAAGTTGAGCTCTTGGCCGGGGAACTACGACGACTACGTCGCCCGAAAAAATCTGCAGCTCGAGATCGAAGCCAAAGCCAACGCCGACTTCGATCGCAAATTGGCACAAGAAGAGATCTGGATACGCAAAGGCGTCGAGGCGCGGCGAACACGCAATGAAGGGCGGGTGCGCGCTCTGCAAGACATGCGTCGCGAGCGTCGCGCACGTCGTGAGCGTATCGGACGTGCGGAGTTCGAACTTGCCGAGGCTCAAGAATCGGCAAAACGAATTTTCGAGACCGAGTCGGCGACGGTGCGTTTCGGGGATCGCAGCGTCATTCGCGATTTGAGCGTGAAGATCATGCGCGGCGATCGCATCGGTATCGTGGGACCGAATGGTGCCGGCAAGAGCACGCTGATCAAATTGCTGCTCGGCGAGCTCGAACCGCAGGAAGGGCGAGTGCTGCGCGGACCGCGATTGGAAGTCGCCTACTACGATCAGCAGCGCGATCAACTCGATCTCGCCGAATCGGTGGCCGACAACGTCAACGGCGGAAACGCTTTCGTACCGATCGCTGGCGAAAACCGCCACGTCTCGGGTTACCTGCGCGACTTTCTGTTTCGCCCCGATCAATTACTGACGCCGGCACGTGCTCTGTCGGGAGGCGAACGCAATCGGCTGCTGCTTGCGCGTTTGTTCGCACGGCCTGCGAACTTGCTGGTGATGGACGAGCCCACGAACGATCTGGACATCGACACCCTTGAGCTTCTCGAGGAGCGAATCGCGCAGTTCGACGGCACGTTGCTGCTAGTCAGTCATGATCGTGCCTTTCTCGATCGTGTCGTCACCAGTTTGCTGGTGCTCGAAGGGGATGGCAAGGTCCGCGAATTCATTGGCGGCTGGAGTGACTGGCGCAGCTGGCGTGACAGTCAGCCGGACGAACGTAAGACCGCAGCGTCGCGCCGCGAGGAGCCGCGCCGCGAGGCGACCCCGAAGCGCCGCAAGCTGTCTTTCAACGAGCAGCGCGAGTTCGATGCTCTGCCGACGCGTATCGAACAACTCGAGGCCGAAAAAGCGGCGCTGGACGCGCGCGTCGCCGAGCCCGCTTTCTATGGTCGCCCGCATGACGAAGTGCGGGAAACCTTGCGTTTATTGCAAGCCATGGCTACCGACATCGAGGTAGCCTATGCGCGTTGGGCAGAACTCGAGTCGCGTCAATCCACTGCATCGTGATATAACGCGCCGCCGCTCCGCGGTCCCATTCGCAACCCCACTTGGTTCCCATGCAATTTTCCGATCTCGGGCTCACGCCCGATCTGCTGCGCGCCGTCGCCGAAAAAGGCTACGACACGCCGACCCCCGTGCAGTCCAAAGCCATTCCTGCGGTACTCGCCGGTGGCGACGTGTTGGCCGGTGCACAGACCGGTACCGGCAAGACCGCCGGTTTCGTACTTCCCTTGCTGCAAAAGCTCGGAGCGGCAGTCGGCCGTTCACCACGTGTGCTGGTGCTCAGCCCGACTCGCGAGTTGGCAGCGCAGATCGGTGAAAATGCGCGAACCTACGGGCGCTACACCAATCTGCGCACGCAGGTGATTTTTGGGGGTGTCAGTGAACGTCCGCAGATTGATGCGCTGCGCAACGGCTGTGATCTGCTGATTGCAACGCCGGGTCGGCTACTTGATCTCGTGGGGCAGGGCGCGCTCGATCTGGCGGCAGTCCGTCACTTCGTGCTCGACGAGGCGGACCGCATGCTCGACATGGGCTTCATCCACGACATTCGGCGCATTGTCAAAATATTGCCGGTACAACGTCAAAACCTGATGTTCTCGGCGACGTATTCGCAGGATATCCGTGATCTCGCCGCGCGAATGCTGCGCAATCCTGTCGAGATCGAAGTCGCGCCTCGCAACAGTACGGCCGAGCGCGTAGCCCAGGTGGCATTTCGCGTCCCCAAAGAAAGCAAGCGACACCTGCTGGTTCATCTGTTTCGCAACGGTGCGACCGATGAGGGTCCCTGGTATCAGGCGCTGATCTTCACTCGTACCAAACACGGCGCCAATCGGCTCGCCCAGCAGCTCGAGGGTGCGGGCATTCGCTCTGCCGCCATCCACGGCAACAAGAGTCAGGCTGCTCGCGTGCGCGCGCTCGCCGATTTCAAAGCGGGCCGTATCGCCGCACTCGTGGCTACCGATGTGGCCTCGCGCGGACTCGACATCAAGGAATTACCGCAGGTAGTCAATTACGAGCTGCCGAACGTTCCCGAGGACTACGTGCATCGCATCGGGCGCACCGCCCGTGCGGGTTCGACCGGACGCGCCGTAAGTCTGGTGTCGAACGATGAGGCGGGTTTGCTGCGCGACATCGAGCGCACCATGCGCCAGACGGTGCCGATCACACCGCTACCCGCGTTCGAGATCGTCGAAGTCAGCCGCCCGAGCGCTTCGCCGGCCAACCGAGCCGCACCAGCTCCGCGACCAGCACGTCACGGTGGTCGCCCTGGATCTCGATCACACCGTTTCGGACGCTCCCGCCCGAACCGCAACGCTTCTTGAACTGTTTGGCGAGATCGTCGAGCGCCGACGGTGCGAGTGGCAGCCCGGTGATGACCGTAACGCCTTTGCCGCCGCGTCCCTGAGTTTCCCGACCGACGCGCACCATCGTCTCTTTGCCGTGACCGCCGCCTTTGAGCGGGGCGACGAGCTCCCCCGCCAGAGCCTTGCGTTTTGCATCGATGTTCATGGTGTGAAGTCTAGGCGAACTGTCGGCGGGCTAAAATGCCGGCATGCATACTCAACTCCGTCGATCGATACATTCCGTGTCCCAACGGTTCAAGACGTTGAGCTTTTGGGTTTTGAGCCTTTGGGTTTCGACCCTGTGGTTGGTCGTGGTGCCAGTGACGATTGCGGCGCCGGTAGCAGTCAGCACGCCTGACCGCTCCGCGGAATTCGCCGAACTTGCGCAGCTTTTTTCGGGGCGCTATTCAGGGGTGGTTGCTGATCCCACCGATCCGACGGCACAGCGACGCATTTCTTTGTACCACAAGATCGTGCGCATCGATTGGTCGGCACTCGGCGAGTACGTCTACTACCATCAGATTTCCCTCGACGGTTTCGATTCAAAAAAACCCTGGCAACAGAAAATCTACGTGTTCGATCAGGATCCCGCGCGCAAGCAGGATGCGATGCGCGCCTTCGTCGTTCCGCCGTCTCTCGAGCTCGCCAATCTCGAAGCCGACCCCGTCAAGCTCGGTCGACTCACCAAGGCGAGTTCGCCCACGGCGGCAGGGCTGCAGGGTTTCGAAGCGGGTTGCGAGTTTCGCTGGAGCCGCGCTGCACAGGGAGTTTTCACGGCTCGCGTCCGCAAGCGGGACTGCAGTTACGACAGCACGGCGTTCAAGCAGAAGATCTCTCCCGAGATCGAATATCGTCTCGTCGCTGAATCTTTCGGCTTCCACGAAATCTTGTACGGCGCCAAGGGCAAGCCGCTGTTTCCGACGAGCGGCATGATCGTGCTCGCCCGTCAGGCCGTGACGGCTGCTGCCGTGTTGGCTGCTTCGCGTCCCGCCGAATGGCGCAGTCTCGATCCGGAGCGCACGGTCTACATGGATCTCGATGCGGGAAGAGTCATTTTCGAGCTGTCACCTGTTTTCGCGCCGCAGCATGTGGCGAATCTGCGCGCCCTCATTCGCACAGGCTGGTTCGAGGGTCTCAGCATCAATCGGGTTCAGGACAACTTCGTGACTCAGTGGGGAGACCCCGACGGCAAAAAGATCATCGTCGGTGCCGCGGCACGGGTACCGCCGGAATTCGAGCGCGAGTGGACCGCCGACATCAAATTCGATTCCTTGGCCGACGGCGACGTGTTCGCGCCGCGGGCGGGCTTCGTCGACGGATTTTGGGCGGCGGGGGATCGTGAGGCAGGTCGCATCTGGTTGACCCATTGCTACGGCACGCTCGGCGTCGGTCGCGACACCGCTGCGGATTCCGGCAGTGGTGCCGAGCTGTACGTGGTGATCGGTCATGCGCCGCGTCAGTTGGATCGCAACATCACCGTCCTCGGTCGTGCGGTGAGTGGCACGGAGCTTTTGTCGGCGCTGCCGCGCGGGACGCAAGCCCTCGGCTTCTACGCGACGGCCGCCGAACGCACGCCCATTCGCAGAGTGATTTTTGCCGCTGATCTTCCCGCGACCGAGCGCGTTGAGCTCGAGTTGCTGCGTACGGACTCGGCGAGTTTTGCGGCGCTGGTCGAAGCGCGTCGCAATCGGCGTGATGACTGGTACAAAGTCCCAGCGGGCAAGATCGATTTGTGCAGCATACCGCTGCCGGTGCGTCGCAAAGCCGTACCATGACCTCGGCTATCGTCGTCGGTGCAGGAATCGGCGGTCTCGCCGCTGCCCTCGGCCTGCTGCGCGCAGGACAGCGGGTTCGGGTATTCGAACAGGTTGCCGCGTTGGGCGAAGTCGGCGCGGGGCTCAGCATCACGCCGAACGCCGGCAAGGCCTTGCGCTATCTCGGACTCGAAACCGAGCTCGAGCGCATCGGCTCTCGACCACCTGCGGGCTGCATTCGTCACTTCAAAACCGGTGCGGTGCTCGTGGCGCTGCCGCAAGATCAAAGTCGCGAGCGCTACGGCATGCCGCTTTATCATGTACACCGGGCCGACCTGCATGCTTCGTTGCTGGCTGCCGTGCAGGCACTCGATCCGCAATGCATCGTGACGACCGCCGCGGTTCGGCACGTGCAAACGACGGCTGGTGCGGCCAGCGTCGAGTTGCAAGATGGCAGTCGCCACGAAGCCGACTGGCTCGTCGGTGCCGACGGCATTCACTCGGTGACCCGCAGCTCTCTCTTTGGACCCGATCGACCGAACTTCACCGGTTACGTGGCTTGGCGCGGATTGATTCCGGGCGAGCTCGTGCCGCCTCGATTACTCGATCCACCGTTGTGCATGACCGTGGGACCACGACGCCTGTTGATGCGCTATCCGTTGCGACGAGGCGCCTTGGTCAACTTCGTGGCCATCGCGCGTCGTAGTGCGTGGACGGAAGAGGGTTGGTCCGTTCGCTCCGATGTCGACGAACTCTTGAGCGAGTTCGACGACTTCGAGTCCCACAGCCTCGAACTGCTGCGACTCACGCCCGCGGATCGTTTGTTCAAGTGGGGGCTGTTCGATCGTGATCCCTTGCCCACCTGGACTTCGGCTCGAGCCACGTTGCTGGGTGATGCTGCGCATGCCATGCCACCCTTCACTGGGCAAGGTGCAGTGATGGCGCTCGAGGACGGTGCCGTGCTTGGACGGGTGATGAGTACTTCGCAAGACATCGATAAGGCGTTACGTCGCTACGAGTCGGCACGCCACGCCCGCGTGACGGCGGCACTCGTCATGTCGCGCGCGCGTTCCGAGCTTTATTTTGCCGACGA
>Ga0129336_10002005_pt1 | contig 12509 bp, 21 predicted proteins | sample CPB6_02_DNA_FD_96878 | JGI IMG/M metagenome (GOLD analysis project Ga0129336, IMG submission 96878) | Freshwater to marine salinity gradient microbial communities from Chesapeake Bay, USA - CPBay_Sum_0.6_0.2_DNA | ecosystem: Environmental > Aquatic > Marine > Coastal | place: USA: Chesapeake...
AACTAAATCGCACATTGTCGTAGCCAAACAGGGTGATAAGATTAAGACAATTCGATTTGGTCAACAGGGTGTATCTGGTTCCCCTAAAAAAACTGGTGAGTCTACCGCTTATCGCAAACGTCGTGAATCTTTTAAAGCACGTCATGCCAGCAACATCGCCAAAGGCAAAATGTCTGCTGCATATTGGGCTAATAAAGTTAAGTGGTGATCGCCAATGGAAGCTATTATCGTCGCCGTCATCGCTGCCGTAGGTGGAATTCTTGCAGCTCTTGTTCAGAAGAGTAGAGCTGAAAATAAAAATGATCACAATGTTGTTGCAACAATGCTGGTAGATGTTAAGGATGAAATACTTAATTTACATCATAAAATAGATCATGTTGACGAACAGGTGGACAAGGTAGATGATCAAATGCATGATCATATGATGTGGCATTATAAGAAATCAAGCGAAAATAAAAGCAAAGTAAAGGGGGTGTAACAATGGCTATGATGAAGAAAAAGAGTATGGGTGGATCCAAGAAGATGGGCACCAAGAAGATGGGCTCAAAGAAGATGGGTGGCTCAAAGAAGATGGGTGGCAAGAAGATGTACTGAAATTAATTTTCAGTCTTAGTTTAAGATTAAGGTAATAATTATGGCAATGAAGAAGAAAGCAAGTGCTGCAAAAGGATCAACTTCAAAGAAGATGACTGGTCTTACTCCAGCTCAGAAGAAGCTTCCTCCATTTATTCAGTCAGCAATATTGAAAAAGAAAAAGAAAAAGTAATCTAATTATTTCAATTAAAGAGGGTTATGGTAAAAACGCCATAGCCCTCTTTTTTATTTGTATCATTACTATATCTCCTGCGGACAATTTAAAGATTGAGGAAGATATGTCTAAATTTAAAAACATCTTATCAGTATTATCAATTACTCTAGGTATCGGACTGCTTATCAGTCCAGTTAGCAATTCATCCGTGGCCTTAGCTACCAGTGGTGGTGGTGGCCCAATTGTGTTGGATGGAATGGATCCAGTCTGCCACTCTGGTTGGGAGTCCACGGGCCAGTATATCGCCAAGGTTCTTAAGAAGGTTCACGAAGGAGCGGTGAATCCCAATAATGGTCATATTGCTATTGTTGGTTCGAATGCAGATACTACTTCCTGTGGCGCTTCTTGGGCAACGCAACTCAGTTCCCAATTCCTTGCCGAATTTACAACGGCACCAGTCGTTGATTTTTATGTAACAGATGCACAGATTAATTCTTTTTTTGCAACAACAATTACTTCAAATCCCCCCGCTGTGTTATGGATTCCAGATAACTGGAATAGAACTTCCGACACCGAAAATATTTTTACTACAAACGCTGAAAAAATTGCCGACTACGTCAATAGCGGTGGCGGTCTATTTGCAAATAATGGAACATACGGATGGCTAACAGCACTACTTCCAAGTGCAGTATTTAATAACGGTGGATGTAATGGCGGGCCAGAGGCAACAACTGACGGAATTACCGATTTTGGTTTAAGTAATACGCTTGTTGCAGCCTGCTGGCACGGCTATTTTACTGGTAATGTGGGCACATTAAAAACACTTGTAGATTACCCATATCCTAGTCCAAGTGATTCTAGAAAGTCTGTGTCCATTGGTGGAGGTTCCGTTTCTCTTCCTAGTTCTTTTGTTCTATCGTATAGTCCTGAGCAGCCCCGTGCAGGTGAATCTATTACAATTACAGCAACTGCTCAAACTTTAGCTGGGGTGCCTCAAGCTGGTGTAACAGTATCTATGACTGTTTCTTCTGGTCCAGATTCTGGACAGACTTTTACTGCAACCACAGATGCTAATGGAATAGCTAACATTACAGTTAATACAGCATCTGAAGGTACAGCAGTATATACCGCTAGTGCAACGGTTAACGGTGTAGTTAAAGTTGTTTCAATTACAGTTTCCTGGGACCCCCCTGCCCCCACTACCACTATTGAAACGACAACTACCGTTGCTACAACTGTTCCGGAAACAACCACAACTGAACCACAAATAATTATAGATCCAACCACAACCACAATTCATGACCATAGCACTCATGACCATGGGACAGGAGATGCCATAAGTGCACCTCTTCCAACAACTGGGCAAGATAGCAATTCTTCCATGGGCATTGGCGCTTTCTTGATTACTATAGGCATATCAATATTTATGTTTAATCGAAAGGCAACTAAATATGGCAAAGGCGTCTGATAAAAAATGGATTCAGAAGGCTATTAAAAGACCTGGAGCTTTTACGGCTAAAGCTAAAAAAGCTGGAAAAACACCAGCAGCCTATGCATCAGCTGTAACCAAGAATCCTAGTAGATATAGTAAATTAACAGTTCAGCAAGCTAATTTTGCTAAGACTTTGAAAAAGATTACAAATAAAAATAAGAAAAAGAAGTGATTAGGAGATTATTGTGAATTATCCTTATATTAAATTAGTTATTCCTTCGGCATTAAAGGCTCACAAAAATGGTCAGCTTCCCGAAAATCTGCTAGCTAATGTTAAAACTGGTGGACGGATGTATGCACCTGTAGCCGAACAGTTCAATAAGATGTATGACGCTGCGCTTGCTGCTGGTCACAAGCTTCGTAATGTAGGTGATTACCGTTCTTTCCAGGGTCAGTTATCAATGTTTATGGACCGTTATCAAACAACAGACACTGGTCGTTCACCACAGGTAACACGTCAGTATGAAGGCAAAACATGGTATCTAAAGAAGGGTAAGGCACCTTCAGCAGCTCCCGATCCGACTGGCGTTAAAGGTTCAAATCATGGTTGGGGATTAGCTATTGATCTAGGATATGAGGCTGGTGGAAAGCTACAATCAATGGGCGGAGCATGTTTTGATTGGATGTGTGCTAACGCACCAAAGTATGGCTTCTATTTACAGACTGGGGATAAGAACTCAAAAGAATTTGAGGCTTGGCACTGGCAGTACTGTTTAGGCGACAAGACCCCTGATGGTTCGGTAGCGACTATAACTGAATCAATTGTTCCCTCTGGTGGATCCGTGGAAGCTGGTCCAATGGAATTTAAGTATCCTGGTAGCCCAGTCAAGCGTGGTTCAAAGGGTATACAAGCCATGCTTGTTCAGGCCATTGTAGGTGCAAAAGCAGACGGAGATTTTGGTCCTCAAACAGAGGCTTTAGTAAAAGCATGGCAGACCAAGAATGGTTTAAAGGCTGACGGTATTGTTGGTCCGGTGACATGGGATAAAATGTTCTGATGAAAAAGATAATACTTACATTAACTGCAATTATTGGAGCTTTTTGTATGGGACTCTTGAGTGGTTGCGGGGATTCATATCGCTATCCATGCCAAGATCCAGTTAACTGGGAGACTGCGGACTGTAAACCACCAATTTGTAACGCATCTGGAACATGTCCAGAAGATATATACGGGAGTATACCAGGATGAATAATATGAAAAAAAGATATACAAACAGTGAAATAAAGGCAAGAATGGTTTTTTTTGTCGGAGCTACTTTAGCCTTTACTTTTGCGGTAATTGTTATTGGCGTAATGTATGCTCTTGTATTCGTTACCCAACCAATTGACCAACAAAGCCCTAATGATAAGGCTTTTATTGACTCCCTGCTAGTGCCAATTGTATTATTCCTTTCCGGATGTTTATCGGGAGTGCTTGCAGCAAACGGACTAAAAGATAAAGAAACAAAATCTGGTAGTGGAAGTCAGTTCTATGATCAGGATCAAGATAATTAATGGCAGCAAAAAGAAATGTTCCCAAAAATCCTAAACTTTGGAGTCAAGCTAAGGCGCAAGCTAAATCAAAATTTGATGTATATCCTAGTGCATATGCTAATGCATGGGCTGCGAAAAAATATAAATCAATGGGTGGAACTTGGAAAACTACTTCGGCGCCTCGTAAAAAGAAGTGATATACTATGGCTGGACCAAAAGGTGTTGGTTTAACTAAATGGTTTAATCAAAAATGGGTTAACATAGGAGCTCCTAAGAAAAATGGTAAATGGCAGCCTTGTGGAACTTCTGGTAAGGGTGGTGGATATGCAAAGTGTCTACCCGCAGCAAAGGCAAATTCACTTTCTCCAGCACAAAGGAGAAGTGCAGTACAAAGAAAAAGAGCTCAGGGCACGCCAGTAAAAGGAAGAAAAGGTCAAGCTCCTAAAAACGTTGCCACTTTTAAAAGAAAAAAGAAAAGTTAATGGAAGAAATTTTTTCTGGCTTCATGCCCTCAATTAAAAATATTGAAATAACCAACCAAACATCTATGATTTCTAGCAATGGAGATTTGGTTTTAGGGCATATTGTAAAAATTACACTTGGTGATGAACAAGAAATGTTTTTTTCAGTAACAGAAGATCAATTGCAAAAATTATATTTTTTAATATTAAAAATATTAAGTAATTAATTATTATAATAATGGTGGTGGAGTGTAACAATATGAGCACTTCACCACCATTTGTGTTATAATGTACGTTGCATATGTGGTCCAACAATAGGGCTACCCATACGAAAAGATGGTGCTACCATGGCAAAGATATTGTATTACGATATAGAAACTGCTCCTAATCTAAGTTATGTTTGGGGTCATTTTGAACAGAATGTTATTGAACATGAACGTGAATGGTATATGTTATGCGTCTCTTATAGGTGGGAGCATGAAAAAACTACACATGTTTGTTCTTTAATTGATTTTCCTGATGAATATAAAAAGAATCCAGAAAATGATTATAATGTAGTAAAAAAGTTATGGGACCTGCTTAACGAAGCAGATATTGCTATTGCCCATAATGGAGATAAGTTTGATATAAGAAAAGCAAATGCAAGATTTATTGCTCACGGCATGGGCCCAACTTCGCCAATCAGACAAGTTGATACATTAAAGGTTGCTAGAAAATATTTTATGTTTAATAGCAATAGATTAGACCATCTTGGTCAGCATCTTGGGGTTGGTAGAAAAGTAAATACTGGCGGCTTTGAAACATGGGCTGGATGCATGCGGGGGGATATTAAGTCATGGAAATTAATGACAAAATATGCTAAACAAGATGTTGATTTATTGAGAAATGTATATATGAAATTAAGACCTTGGATGAATAATCATCCTAATCTGAATGTATATGATGGGGAATCTAACTGCCCAACTTGTGCATCAGATGATTTGCAGCGCCGTGGACAAAAGTATACGCAGACTGGAACATACCAACAGTGGTATTGTAATTCTTGTGGAGCATGGAGCAGAACAAGACTAATGGAAGATGTTGATAGACCAGGTCTTGTTCCATAGGGTACTGGAGAGATGCCAGAGCTCGGTTGAATGGAACATCCTGCTAAGATGTCAATGCATGTTGAATGCATTCGTGGGTTCAAATCCCACTCTCTCCGCCAAAATTTAAATTAATTGAAAGGTTAAATATTGTGAAGAATAAAAATGTATTAATTACTGGTGGCACAGGTAGTTTAGGTCATGCGTTAACTGAAAAGTTTACTCAGTATGGAGCAAACATAACTATCTATAGTAGGGATGAAAAAAAACAGTATGATATGAAAAAAATATTTCCTAATTGCACGTATGTGCTGGGCGATATTAAGGATCAATACTCAATAAGAGATGCTGTTAGGGGCCAGGATATTATTATTCATGGGGCTTCTTTAAAATATGTAAACATTAGCGAACTACAGCCGGCTGAATATGTTAATTCTAATGTTGTTGGAACAATGAATCTTGTTAACGCTGTTTTAGATGAAAAAACAGTAGAGCGTTGTGTCGGTATTTCCACAGATAAAGCTTGTATGCCAGTGAATACTTATGGTTTAACAAAAGCTTTACTTGAAAAAGTAATGTTACAGGCAAATTTGCGTCAAGGAGAGAATGGTAAAACAATTTTTAATGTTGCCCGTTATGGTAACGTAATTGGAACTAGAGGGTCTGTAATTCCTTTTTGGAAAGAAAGAAGAGAGTCTGGATTAAGTCTTCCAATAACAAATCCAAATATGACAAGATTCTTTTTTACAATAGATGAAGCTGTTGATTTGATTGAATACTGTCTTAAGTCTGATGCTGGCCTAATAATTTCAAAAGCTATGAAAGGTGTTACTTTACAAAAGCTTGCAGAAGTTATGAAGGGTGATTGTGTTGTTGAAATTGTTGGCGAACGTCCGGGGGAAAAGCATGATGAAATGTTGCTTTCGGCAGATGAAATTATGAAGTCTCACGAAGAAAACGGAATGCTAGTGTTTGATCCAAATAAGAAACCATCTGAGAATGAAAAATATCCAGATGGCTATTCGTCAAAGGCGGCAACTGAAATAACAGAAGATGAATTAAAAATTATTCTTAAGGACTATTTGTGATAGGAACAAGTATATCTATTTTGGCAATGAATAGGCCAGATACATTACGTGAGACCATTGAATCGGTTTTAAAATACGCTGTTGAACCATATGAAATTATAGTGGTTGATAATAACAGTACTGATCCAAAATCAATTGCATTACTGCATGAAATTGAGCAGGTAGGCAAGGTTATTAGAAATGAAAAAAATACTGGTTTATCTGTTGGAACAAATCAAGGTCTTGAAGCAAGTAATTATGACACTTTGATTCACCTTGATGATGACTGCGTTATTCGTCATCGTGGATGGAATCAAATAATGAGAACATATTTTTCAAAAGCAAAAATTGGTATGGTTGTTCCAGGAATATATGGTGAATCATTAGTAAATGAAGGCTACAGAGAACTTAAATGGGGCCTTGGAATGTGTTATGCTCTTCGTCGTGAAATGTATGAAAAAATAGGCGGTTATGATCCACAGTTATATCATCAAAACGAATGCGATATGGGCCTACGCACTAGAATGGCTGGTTATCATGTAGCTGGAATAACAGATTTTCATGCAATACATAATGATCCAGGTGGACCGAGAAGCGCAATGTCAATTGGTAGGGAAAGAATAGGGTGTGTTCAATTTAGGGATAAATGGGCATCTTATTTTAAGGGTCAGGATTGGAATTATGGCACTGATCCAATTTATCTTATGCAACACTGGCCTCCAGATGAAGAGTTTATGCGTAAGTGGGCTTTGCAGGAAGGTGTAAATATTAACCCTCCGCCAGATTTAATAGGCACAGATGCCACTGCGTACTGGGATCAGCTTGACGCTTTTTCTGCTAGACAAATATTAGAAATTTCTGGTGGAAGATATTTAATTCATAGGACCCTTAGAAATGACTACACTCATTGGGAGCATCAAAATAATCCTGAAGCTTATAAAAGAGATCGTGATTCTATTATTCAAGAGTGGTATAATTTAACTGGTGAATTATATACTGGTTATATTTGGCACCATAATCCATTAAAGGTATAATTAATGTCTAAATTTGTTATCACAATTCCAACATATAATGCTGAAAAGTATATTCGTAGATCTATTTTGTCAGCACTCAATCAAAATTATGATAATTATGAAATAATAGTTGTAGATGATGCGTCGTCTGATAAAACATGGCAACTATTGTATGATACAATATATGATCATCCAAGAAAAAATATTGTTAGAGTTTGTAAAAAAAATAGAAATAGAATAGGCGTATTAGCTAATCATTATCAAATGGCAGGATATTGCAATGATGATGAAATTATTGTGAATTTGGATGGAGACGATGAGTTGGCACATCCAAATGTTTTAAATGTTTTAAGTAGTGTTTATGATAGCGCCGATGTATGGATGACATATGGATCTTTTGCTTATGATTACGAATCAAGAAATCCAGATCCAAATGCAGACCCACGTGGAATAGCGGCTCCATTCCCTACTGATAGACATGATAGAACATATTTCTTTGTTTGCTCTCATCTTAGATCTTATAAAAAATGGTTGTTCTCTAAAATCAAACTAGAAGACTTAAGATACAATGGTGATTTTTATCAGTTAGCGATGGATCATGCGTTGATGTTTCCAATGATAGAAATGTCAGGTCCAAGCCACGCTAAATACATACATGATATATTATATCTATATAATGCAGTCAATACTCTTAATGAACATACTTTAATGGGTAGAGACACTGTTATGGAAATTGCTAATCATATTAAATCTCAAAAAATATATCCAAGAATAGAAAGTGGCAAAGATAATCCATGATAGAAAGTTGGAGTCAAGAGGATCATTTAAGACATTTTTTATATGAATCAATTTATAATAAATTAAAGTCTTTTGTTTGGCCAGATAAAATATATAATGTTTTAGATTTTGGGTCTATGTGGTTTGGCGATCCAGACGGTGGATGGCAAACATATATGCGAACAATGTTAAAAGATGTTGTTGGTAAACAAAACCTTAATCATATTTTAGCAGTTTATCCACAGTATAATGCGGAAGACTTGTCTTCGGTTATGTCTAATTCAATAGATATTCTTGTTGCAGATCAAGTTCTTGAGCATGTTGAGAAGCCTTGGTTGGCTGCAGAAGCTTTTTATAGAGTTCTAAAACCGGGCGGGCTAGCTATTGTTGCTACACCTGGTCTTTATCCAATTCATCCTAGTCCATTAGATTGTTGGAGAATAATGCCAGATGGATATCGTGTATTATTTCCCCAAAAAATATGGGAAACAGTTTTATTTGACATGTGGGGTTCAGCTAGCAGAGTTGCCTATGAATTCGGTTTTAATAAAAATTTATTAAGTGGTGGTAGAACTTATACAGTTTCTGAGGCAATAGAACAGCCTCATTATAGTGAATCAGATGGAAAATGTCCTATCCAATTGTGGTGGATTGGAAGAAAGAAATAATTAATTAATGAATAATAATTATTTTTGTCATGTTATTAGAGATTTATTTCCTAAAACAACTGCAACAATTTGCTATGGGGATAATTGTAATTTGGTAGACACACTTAGAACACCGGTTCATGGCATAGGTGCGCTAATGTTACATACAGAATATAATAAAAGTGTTGAAGAAGAATATTCCCACATGTGGGATATTGGAATTAATGGTTGTTATTTTGGTGATCAGTTTTGTGATTTGTTTATTTCTGTTGACTATAATCCTTTATTGAATGGAAACAACTATGATTATATGGCAGCACAAATAAAAAATTTGGTAAGGTTAAATGGATTTTTATTTTTAGTAAATCCAGGTTTATGGGCGTCATCAATTAGTAAATATTTTTTGCTACGTGAAGATCTTGTTAAGGAAGCAAAAAGATATTCTTTTTTGAAAAACGATAAGGTATATATATATGAAAATATTCGATTGTTTAACATACTTTAACGAAGAAGAGATGCTAAAAATACGTTTACATGAAACGTATTTTGATATAGATGTGTTTGTCATTGTAGAGGCTTCTGAAACTTTTACTGGTAATAAAAAACCATATTACTTTGATACGATTGGTGATTGGATAGATCCATTTTTAGATAAAATTATTAGAGTAAAAATAGATTTTCCAGAGAAAAGAATGACTTCTTGGGATAGAGAATTCTTTCAAAGAAACTCAATTATTAAAGGTCTTAAAAAAGCTGGTGGTGAAGATATAATTATTGTTTCAGACGCAGATGAAATAATAAATAAAAATGTTATTCCAAAATTAAAACAGTTATCTAATCCCATTGCCTTAGATAATAAACAATATTTTTGGAATTTTCATTGGCGTGTTCCAGATCATTGTAATGAGGGTGCTAGACCGGTTGCTTTTAAGTATAAGCATTTAAGAAAAAATACTGCACAATGTTATAGGGAAATGAATTTGCCACGTATAGCAGACGCGGGATGGCATTTCTCTTATTTTTCTGATATTGAAAAACTTATTTATAAGATAGAATCTTTTGCTCATACAGAGTTTAATAAAGATGAATATAAGTCTATTAATGCGCTGAAATATAAGATTGAGAATGGTATAGATCCTTTTGGTAGGTTTCCCCTTAAGTATTATGACATAGATGAAACTTATCCAGATTATGTTAGAAACAATTTTAAATTATAATATCTAGTTACTATTACAATAGTTTATTGTTATAAGGAGTAACTATGGCGGGTAAAAAACCAGCAAAAAAGAATTTTGCTAATACGGCACCAGTGATGCAAAAGGTTGAAGAAAAGGGTAAACCAGTATTATATGTTGGACTAAAAGGTGTTTCTTTTGTTTGCCCAACATGCAACCGTAAGCTTCAGCGTGGGATTGTTTATGAGCATAATAATGAAAAATTCTGCTCTAGAAACTGTATTAATTAATTAAAATCTGTTTCTAAGAATAGTTGCAGCAGCTCCTGCAACCTTCATGCCTATAGAATCTCTTCTAGCGACCGCCTTAGATGCATCTTCAGCAGCTTCTAATAGAGAAGATGAGCTCATAGCTTTTTTGAAACCTTTTCCAGTAGATTCTTGAGTGGCTAGTCTGCTTCTATTAAAGGATATTCTAGCTTTAATTATTTGTTTATCTACAATGTCTCCTTTAATATCATCTATAACAAGACCTGCGCCGTAATTTTTTTTATAGTCAGCAAAAAAATCTGCTTCTTGTTTTAATATATCCATATTTATTTCACTTAAACCTATATTACTATTAATTGGAAGCATAAAACCAGAAGTTCTTGCCTGTTTTATTTGATATGCCCTGTGACTCGCTAAAAGCTGTTCACCCTTTGCAAGTTCCTCTTCAAAGATGATCTTTCTTCCACTTTCAGTGAGACTGTTTAAATATTTATCATGCAGCAAACCTCCTTCTTGAAATACAGGAGCAATCTTTCCAGTTTGTGGATTAATCCTTTGCGCGTGCTGTATAAATGAATCTGCTTCCATTTGGGCTCTTGCTGGTATATATTCTTCTAAAGCTTTTTCTCCTTTATTTAAAAAATAAGCAGCGTGTATCATACGTGAACGATTTTTTGTTTCAGGAATAATACCATGTTTTCTTAGCATTTCTAGAACTGACAATCTAGCTTCTCGCCCATTACCTATATTTGTTGGAAGGGAAACCTTATCCAATATAGCCATTTCCCCTTTTATAGTTCTACCACTTTCTCCAGCAATATTTAAGTCCGGCAGGACATCATCAACTGATGCGGCTTCAACTAAATAAATATTTCTTGCTTTAGCTTGATTATGCACCGCACTTGTTATGGAGTCAATAGTAGATGCATCCCAGAAGTATGTAAAACCTTTTGTGGTATCGCCAGCTGTAGTTTGTGCAGTAGTTAACGCTCCACTTGGTAATATTCTATCTTTACCTGGAATTAAATCTGCGCGCGAGTGGTGTAATCCATATACTTTACCATTAAATGTAAATTTTAAATCATTTATATTACTTGTTACAGGTTGCATTATGTTACCAACTCATTATTTTTATGTTACTATATATAAATAGTAATTAATAAAAAAGGAAATTTTATGTCAATTTATTGGTTAGCAGAATTTCTGGAGCAAATGGAACAAAAGCTTGCCCCAGCAGAAGCGGAATATGTTAATGCTATGATTAGTATCGTTGGCAAGTATGGTAAATTAGCCAATGGTGACGCTAATGGCATATGGGTTGGCTATGTTCCTGCAACAGAAAATGATAACCTTCCAATAGGCGTCAAGTGTGGAAACTGCGCCTTCTATGAAGGCAATGGCGTGTGCAAGATTGTTGCTCAAGCTGTAGAGGAAGACGGTTATTGTAGACTCGCTGCAATTTGGCAGGGTGCAGTAAAGGGTGGATCTAAAGATGAATAATTATTGGCTGTCAGAATATAACTCTCCTGATGACGAAGAAATGCCAGAAGACGAGATGCCTGAGGAAGAACCTGAGGATGAAGAAGATCCAGATGACCCGGAAGAAAAATTAAATCCTCGTCAAAAAATGATGTATGATCACTATGAGCATTTAGTGGAAATGTTTGGCAAGTTTGACCAAACAGCTAAAGCTAACGGTGCACACTATGCACCGTCTAAATTAAATCCTTTTATTAAACAGGGAATGGTTTGTTCTAACTGTGTATTTTTTATGGGTGGACAGGGATGCGAAATTGTAGCTGGGAAGATAGAGTCAAACGCTATTTGTAAGCTGTGGATTATTCCTGAAGATCTTATAGTTAAATAAGATCAATCAGAATCATCAATTTCTTTTTTGATCACCGCGCCAAATAAAACTATTATCAATGTAATAACGCTGATCTTTATGCCCCACGTTTGTATGTCGCCAGACAAAGTTATAAGAACAAGTATTGTTCCGGCAATTGTCCAAGCCTGCTCGTAAAGTGCAGCTATTAATTTAGTCATAAATTTTTTCATTATTATATCTCCCTGTTATTTTCTTCTTCTAGATCCGCCCGAAGCACCAGCTGCTGGCGCAGCTGCAATTACTGCACCAGCAGCAATTACAGCTCTTCTTTGTCCTACGTTTACAGCAGAACCTAATGGTACGTAAGTATATAAACTTCCCGAACCAAATATATTTATTTCTTCTTCAAAAGCAGAACGAACTTCAGTAGGAGCTTCTTGCACCGCAGCAATAATTTCCAAAGCTTGTTCTTCT
>Ga0129336_10002006_pt1 | contig 12507 bp, 2 predicted proteins | sample CPB6_02_DNA_FD_96878 | JGI IMG/M metagenome (GOLD analysis project Ga0129336, IMG submission 96878) | Freshwater to marine salinity gradient microbial communities from Chesapeake Bay, USA - CPBay_Sum_0.6_0.2_DNA | ecosystem: Environmental > Aquatic > Marine > Coastal | place: USA: Chesapeake Bay...
AGTGTCAATCCTTCTTCTGTTTCCGCTGCGCTCACGCAAAACAGCATCACGCTGTTCAAGAAAATCCTCGTCAAAACCAAAAACGGCAGCGGCTGTGGGCAACTGGCCCACTACGTCGAGGAAGCGCAGGAAGACGGCATGGAGCCGCTCTGGAGGGGTGTCCTGAGTTGGGCGAAGGTCTGCAACGACGGCGAGAAGGCTGCGGTCTGGCTGTCTGACCTGCACCCCTACGACCACGAGCGCATGCACAGGAAGCTGGCCGAGATCAAAGGCCCGTACTCCTGCGCTGCCATGGACGACATCAACCCGGGCATCTGCCGTGGTTGCCAGCATTGGGGCAAGATCACCAACCCGCTGATCTGGGGGCGCGACGTTGCGGTCACCACCGAGGCTGCCGAGGTAGCCGTCGAGACCGAGAAGGAAGAGATCAAGGTCATGCGCCCGGAGCCGCCACGCGGCTACGCCTACGGGCAGCATGGCGGCATCTTCATGGAGCGGTCGGAGCCAGATGAGAACGGCAATCTGGTCAAGCGCCAGATCATGCTGTGCGCCCACGACCTGTTCCCCGTGGACATCCTCAGCACCAACGGCATCCACGAGGTGCACTTCTGCCTTGTCCGTAACAAACAGTTGCATGAGGTGCTGGTGCCCCAGAAGTGCATGGCGTCCAAGGACGAGACCATCAAGGCGCTGGCAGCGCAGAACGTCATGGCGGCGTTTGGGTCGGGCAACGACAAGAACTTCTACGAGTACGTTCGCGCCAGCGTGGAGAAGCTGAGCACGGAGAAGGACCCCATCAAGGTGCCGCACAGCTACGGCTGGCAGGACGACGATACGTTCGTCTACGCAGGGCGCATCTACAGCCCCCACAAGCCCCCGGTCATGGTGCCCATGCCTGACCTCCAGAACATCGTCTCCAACACGCAGCCAAAGGGCACGCTGGAGAACTGGCGCAAGGTCATCGACATGATGATCCGGCGCAAGATGTGGGACCAATTAGCCGTGGTCATGGCCGGTGCTGGCTCCCCGCTGATGCGCTTCAGCGGCCTGTTTGGCATGACGGTGCACGTCGCCTCCACCGAGTCCGGTACGGGCAAGTCGCTGTCGCTCGACACAGCAGCGTCTATTTGGGGTCATCCGGTGCACTACCGCACAGGCTCGGGTACGTCCGCTGTTGCAATGCAGCAAAGGCTCGGGCACCTGCGCAGCCTGCCGCTGGTGACAGATGAGATCACGACCAACAACCGCACGGACTTTGAGTGGTTCCCGGCCTTCCTGTTCAGCATGTCTGAGGGGCGCGGCAAGGAGCGCATGGAGTCGGGCACCAACAAGGAGCGGCTGAACCTGTCCACATGGGCGTCCATGGCGCTGATGTCCTCAAACCGCAACGCGGTGGACTGGATGACCGGGGCGCGGGAGCACTCCTCTGAGGGTGAGTTGCGCCGCGTAATTGAGTTCGGTATGGACAAGAAGCTGGAGTGGCTGCCTGAAGAAATCACCATCATCAAGTCCTTGCAGGATAACTACGGCGTGGCTGGTGAGGTCTACGTCCAGTACCTTGTGGACAACGTGGCGATGCTGCGCGAGATGGTGCCTGAGTGCATCAACCGCATGTACACCGAGTACAACGCCCCGAGCGACGAGCGGTACTGGATGGCGGGTGTGGGGTGCGTGGTGGCAAGTTGCCTGCTGTTTAGCGACAAGCACACGGGAATAGCCAACATGCCGGTCATGGAGATCATCGAGGCGTACAAGCGCCAGATCAGCTACCAGCGGGCCTGCATCAAGGGCGGCAAGCGCACCGCCGAGGACGTGCTCAACGCCTACATCCAGACGTACCAAGGCAAGTTCGTCATCGTCAAGTACGGCGAGAAGGCTGGGCCTGCGGCTATGTTCGGCGATGGCAGCAGCGTGGGTAAGAACACCACACGCGCCGAAGTCATGGGCAGGGTCGAGCACGGCGTCACACCGGGCTGCGTGGACTTCTACATCGAGGAACGGCTGCTGCGAGCCTTCTGCTCAAACATGAGCTTTGGCTACACCATCTTCAAAGCGGAGATTGCCAACCTGTTCATGGTGCAGTTTGTCGGCAAGAAAGATATGCTTGCCAAGACCGAAGGCCCACCGCTGCGGGTGTCTGCCATCAAGATCACCCGGCACATCAACACGGCAGACGATGCGCTACTCCAAGTTGTTCCCGTGGCAGAAGACTGAGCGTGGGCAGGGCTTCTTTGTCCCGTGCCTGAACGTACACGAGGTGCGCGTGGCGGGGCTTAACGAAGCCCTACGCCACCGCATCCTCGACGCCAAAGCCTACCCCGCTATCCACAACGGACTCAACGGGGTGTGGTTCTACCGGCTTGCGTCAAAGTGAACTGGAATAGCTCACCGTCTGGTCATACAGATTACGAGCCGATTTGGCGTAGTTAATCTTTAATTGCCGCAGCATGTCAAGCTGCCCACGTTTTTCTTCTGGGGAAATGTTTGACGCCTGAATTGCACGTTCAGCCGCTGTGATCTTACTCATAGCGTTTTTGAATTTTTCGCCAACTTCTGCCACCAATAGTTCGGTACCTTTACGCTCCATCAAACTCTTGGCATCCGCCATACGCCCTTCGGTCAGCATTTTCTTCATGGTGCTTTTGACCTGAATAGCTTCGTTCATCCGTTCGTAGACGTTGTTGATGATGCCGCCAGCATCGTTAGGTTGGAACGCCCCGCCCACAAGCGGATACTCAGACAAACGCCGCACCGCCCGCTCCGGCCCTTCAGACTTGGGTACGCCCACGCTTACTGCTTGCAGAAACGCCAAGCCCAACGTGCCGGTGTAGCCCGACACAAGACTCTCAAAAATCACGGGCGAAATGCCAAACTGTTTGCCCAGCACTTTGCTTATTTCTGCTGTGTTGGTGCGGAACTGTTCTTCTGGCAGTAGTTCTTTTTCTCGCGCCGACAGAATGTCGCGCCCTGTGTAGAACGATTTACCAAGCCCCGCTTCAATAGCGGGCTTGAGTGCTTGCGGAATACCGTACGACGAGCCGCCCGGGACGGTCTGGCGCAAAATGGTCTTGAACGCATCAAACGCATCTTCCGCGCCTTTGTCGCTGCGCATGGAATTGAACACGGCCTCGGGCAACGCCTTGAAGATATAGCCAATTTCAAACGGCACCGGCAGCTTGACTGGTTCATCTAGCCCCGGCACGCGCACAAACCAGTTGCCGTACTTCTGGTCAGGCGTGGCGTTTTCGTACGCCTCGTCGTCGGCCATCATTGCGGCGTAGACCAGCGTCGCGGTTGCCATCATCCCGCCCCGGACCAGCAATTTCTGACGAATCTTCAGTTGGTCGTTAAACGGCATCTTGCCAAACAACGCCCGATACAAGACGTTCAAGCCCTGAATCTGTGCGTTGAAGAATGGGATCAGCGCGTTTGCCATGTGGATAGACGGCGACGCCCCGCGCTTGTTAAAGTTCATTGACTCCAGCGCCATCAGCGTCGCTTCCATCTCCGACATACCCTGCTTGATGTAGCTGTTGTACTGGGCACGGCGGGTCAGCGCGTCAGCTTCCATGGCCGCAGCTTCAAACTTACCCAGCGCCTGCATCCAACCCGGCTTGTTTTCCGTGATGTCACGCAAAATCATGCTCAGGTCTTCGGAGCGACCCACAAACTGCTGACCACCAGTCACACCGCGCTTTTCCAAAGTGTCACGCGTTGCAGACCGAAGTTCTTTGAGCGCGCCAAACACAGGTACAAAGTCAGCACCAGCCAGCATCGGCGCTGCCAGCGTGTCGCGGAACAACTGTCGTGCCATGTACAGCGGGCTGAGTGTCACCGCTTTGCGCAGCAACTGCGCAGGCATAGCCAGTACCCGGAAAACAAAAGGCATCTGAGTCGGGATGCCTTCCATACCCTTTACAAGGATGTCGGCAGGAACGCCAGTATCAAATTCTCGGTTGCCAATCTTTACTTTTTCGGTGGACAGCACGGCGTACTTGTCCACGCCGTCTTCCTTGAACCGTACAACATCCCGGCCTTCGGTTGCTTTCACAAACTTGGCGGCTTTGATGTTCGCCAGTTCGTAAACAGCGTTCTTTGTGGCAAGGTTGTTCAAGCCCATGTCCATGATCATGCTGGTGTTCTGCACCGAACTTGTCATGAAATCTAGAATGGGTTTATCGCCGCCAACCAACTCTTGCAGGTACGGCTTACTCTTGATGTCACCAATCCGGATGGGCGACTCGTTGCCAATCACAAGGTCAACGACACCGCCTTGTTTGCGGTACCACGGGATGTAGTCGTCATCTTTGATCAGGTTCTGCGCGGTCTTCTCGGAGATGGCTCCCGTGCTTGCCAAGAATTTGATCAAGTTGCGGTTGTACGCGTTGTACTCCGCGCGGGCACGGTCGAATATATCTTTCAGCCCCGGCACGCTATCCACCGACGCCAGTGCATCTCTCAGTGCTTCCGGCGTAATGTCTTCGCTAAAGTTCAGCGCGGTCAACCCTTTGTTCTTGGCCCGGATGGCAGACATGTACATCGTGAACAACCGGTTCACGTTTTCGCCGCTACCAACTAGCGGTGTGGCTTCTTTCAGGATGTCTACTGTACCCTTGATGCTCGGCCCGTCTTGCGTTTCAACAACGCGCTCAACTTTGCCGTCCGCCCGGGATTTTTCTACAATCTGCGGTGCGCCGCGCGCCACAGCCTGCGCCGTAAAGTTCATGCGCTGGTCGTACATGCGTAGGTAGTACATCATCTGCGTTCCACGCAGCGTCTCCATGTACTTGGCAAGGCGCTCAAACCCGGCAAAGCGGTCCACTACCTGCGTCTCAAACGCAAGGCCCGTGGCGTTAGCCTTGATGTCATCGACCCAAGTACGTTGCTTTGCAACGATCTTGTTGGCAAAATCCAAAGCGTTTTTCAAGGACGCCGGGGCTTCTTTAGGCCGCGCCACAGACGGCGTAGCCAGCTTCATGTCCGCTTCGGTTGGGCGCGGAACACGAGTCATCAAGCGATCTGCAACCGCCAGCGATGCTTCCAACATGTTCTTGGGAACGTCAATACCCAGCATGCGCAGCACGCCGTTCTTCAGCGACTCCCACATGTTCTTGAGCGTCCAAGGCTTGGACTTCAGATACTCCCGCAGGGGGCCGTCCGACAAAGACTCAGACAAAAACTCGCTTACGTCTTTTCTGGCGTTTTCGTTGGGCGCGTTGGGGTCCGCCACAAACGCTTTGTAAAGTTCTTCAAGCTCCCGCTTGGCTGCGCGCTGGTCTGCGCTCAGGTCTTTGTCGGGCATGCGCAACACCCGCTCGGTAGCTGCGTGCATACCCTCGTGAATAACCGTCTGCTCGTTCAGACCCGCCGCTTTATCCAGACGGATCAGGGAGCCATCCACTTTGGCTTCGCCGTACGCAGGCGTGCCGTCCGGCATGCGCAGATCGTCTACCAACTCCACCCGGGTGTTGCCCAGCAGCATCTTCAGACGAGACGCCACCGCACGGGTAATCGGGTCGTTGGTGCTCCGGGCAAGGTTGTTCATCACCGCCGCTGCGTTTTCCTCGGTATCGACCGGGGTTTGCAGTTTCGGCCCTTGCGTCTGGGCCGTTGCCATCTGGAACAGCCGGTCAAATGAAGGCGCCCGGTCGCCAATAACCGAGCCAGCGTCTTCCTCAACCCCGCCAAGTTCGCCCGTAATCGAGCCAATACCGCGCTCGCGTTCAGCGCGCAACCCTTGCGACACTTCAGCAAGCGTCTGGGTGTAGCCTGTACGGAATGCTTTCAAGCCGGTCAGCTTCTTTGTGCTGGCGGTCGTAGCGCCTACCGGCGGGCGGAACGGTTTGCCTTCGCTGATCCGGGTGTAGTCCGCCTCAAGGTTGCGGATGTCGGTCAGAAGTTGCCGTTTGAACAGCAGCGTAAAGCGTTCTTCAACAGATCGCGCCTCGTCGTTGATGGCAGCATCAATCTCTTTGGCTTCCACCGGACCATCAAACGATGCAAAAAGTTCATACGCGTCGGTCAGTTCCGTGTCAATCTCTTCAAGCGTCATCTGCTTGTTCTGAGACCGGCGGGCAATTTCTTGCGTCTCGTTAAGTGCTTCGACCTGTTCGCGGCGCAGCGCGTCGGCGCGTTTTTGTTCCCGGGTAAGGGCAGGCGTCTTGACGCCTTTCTCAACCCGAATACCCGGCAGGTCTTCCAGCGTCAGCTTGCGGTCCTCAACACGCTTCTTGTTGGAGTCGGCACGCTTGATCGTGTTTTCCAGTTTCTTGCGCTGTTCGGAGACTTGTTTTTCAAGTTTGGCAACCGTGAACGGGTAGTCGCCCAGCGTCTTGACTTGGGGCGTGCCGGTATAGACCGGGATCACGCGCTCGCGCATTTCAAGTTTGATGTTGCCTTTCTCGTCTCTTTCTTCAACTTCTTCTTGACGAGTGACGTAGCCTGCAATCCCGGTCTTGGCTTCTTCGCCGCGCAGCTTGGCAAGGCGCTTCTCTAGCCCTTCCAAGTAGGTGCGCTCTACCTTGACGTTACCGTCAAGCATAGCTTGCATCGCCAGTTCTTTGCCGTTGATAGCCTCGTAACGCTGCGCGTTCAGGCGGGCAAGACTTTTCTGGAGCTTGGCAATTTCTTTGTTCAGGTCTTCCAGCGCCCCCATTTTTTCTTCAAATTTGAAGACTTCGTAGGTGGCAAGCTGCGTCCTGTCAGCGCCAGCTTCTCGGTTCAGGATCGCGTCGTATCGCTTAAAAATGCGCTCAAGTTCGGCTTCTTCTTTTTTAAGCGTTTTCTCCGCCGCATCCAGTGCGGTGGTTGCTTCCTTGATTGCTGGGTCAAACAGCGCCGCGTAAGCAGCGTCAACTTCAGCTTTTGCTCGTGTGTAAGCGTCTTCAGTTGCTTTGTTGTACGCGGCGCGGCCTTCCGCAATCTCTTTTTCCAACGCCCGAATTTGCTGTTCTGCCCGGGTAGGCTCAGCCTTGACCACAGCCCTGCTCACGTTGTTAAGCACGTCTTGCAGCGGTTGCAGTTCTGCTTGCAGTTCTGCCGCCTGTTTGCGAATCTCGGCGTTGGTGTCCTGCATAAACGCCAGCAATCTGTTGTTGGCGGCGTTGATCGGCTTGCCCTGCTTGAGGATTGCCAACGCTTCTTTGACCCGCTCTTCGTAGGCAGGCTTCAAGTTTTGCTTGTAGTTAAGTTCAAGCCGTTGAATTGTGGCTTGTTCTTCTGGCGTGAACGTATTGAGTTTCTTGCCCTTGAGGTACGTGTTAATGAGCGTAAGTTCTGCCGGGTCGGTGCTAAAGTCTGGGCGCTCAACCGCAGCCTCAGCCATCTGCTCATTGGTCCACTTCGTGGTGCCCGTCATAAAGAACTTGGTGTTCGCCTTGATATTGGCGATTTGCTCCTTTAGGGTTTTGACCTGTTCCAACCGCGCTTTGGTGGCGGCGGCAGCTTTGGCGTCTTTCTCTTCTGCGGCTTTTTGCGCAGCCCGGGCTTTTTCCAGCGCAGCCCACACAGGCTTGATGCGGGGCGAGTTTGCAAAGTTTTTGGGCGACGCACGCAGGTAACCAAGATCGTCTTCGATCTTGCGCGGGGCTTTCCCCGGTTCCTCAAATATCAGATCAAGCTGCTTTTGCCCTGCTTCTTTACGCTCAACTGCGGTTGGTTCAGAAGCACGCAGTGCATCCGTAATGGCGCGGAGATCGCTGGCCGTAATCTGACGGCGTGCGGCCGCAGCCGATACTACCGGCTCAACTGCATCTAAAAGTTTCCGAGTGGCTTTGCCTTCGTCTAACGCTTTGGCAACTTTCTCCATCACGTTGGCAGTCGCCATGCGACGGAGTTCAGGCGCACCCCTCTGCGCAACTTTCATTTGCAGTTTTGTAGGCTCCGTGCCAAACATGCCTGTGATTGGCTCCGGCAAACGCAGCTTTTCAATCTGCTCGCGCACGTATTCAGTGCGGCGGCGTAGTTCGCCTTCAAGCGTTTTGGCAGTTTCCCCCCGCGCTTCAGCAACTTTCTGGGCTTCAAGCGCCGGGTACTGGCGTTTGAGTATGGGGATTTCTACTTGCAGCTTTGCCGGTGGCGGCTCCAGTTCTGCCCGAGCTTCGTCAAGTTGCTCCTTGAGCACTTGCACGGCTTTGTCGTACGCCCCAAACCTGCGCTGTTCTAGCGGGCGCAGGTCCATCTTGCGGGTGATTGCGCCACGAATAATCTTGTCTGCCCGCATCACGGCAGGCTGAACAATCACGTCTTGCAGCGCCTCGCGGCGCGGCGCAGCCTGCACTCGAGTGACCCACTCGTTGAACGTGTCGTAAATCTTGGATGTTGCTTTGACTGCTTCATCCGTGGTCAAGGCTTCCCGGTTGTACGCAACGCGGTTAGCAGCAGCTTCACGCAGAACAGCATCAATATAGTCGGCTCGGGCTTTTTCAACACGCTGTTGCAAAACTGCGGCGCTTGCCCCGGCCATTTTTTCTTTCCCAAGAACGTCTTCTTTGCGCAGCCGATCAATAGCGTCTTCGGCGCGATCCAGCGCCTCGGCTTGTGCACGACGTGCTTTAAGCAGTTCTTGAGCGTAGGTGTTGGTTGCGGGTTCTTTGACACCCGCTTTCAGTTCTTTGGTCTGCGCACCTTCAGGACGCTGCGCAGCCGTGGCATTAAGTTGCTCAAGCAGAGCGTTGCCGCGCTCATAGGCGGCGCGGGCAGCGTCAGAACGCCCAGCCCGCAAAGACGACGCATAGTCTTCCTGCGCCTGATCGTAGTCAGCCAGCATCTTTTCAATAGTCTGACGAACCCGAGCAGCATTGGGTGTGTACTTAACTCCCTCCGGGGCTTTGATTGGCGGTTCAGGGCGCTCAAATGCTTTCTCGTACTGCGCCTCGACCTTTTGGGCGGCAACACGGCCTACCGGGGCAATGTCTTCAAGTTGTTTTTGCAGCGCAGCAATTTGCTCGTCGTATGCCAACCGTTGCTGCGCAGGGGTCTGGATGTTCCGCAGTTTGTTGAGTTCTTTTCCGTACTTGCGGTATTCCTCGGGCGTCAGTTGACCCTTTGCAAACGTGTCTTCAATCTCTTTGATTCGCGCCTTGGTCTCTGCCATTGACGCAGTTTTTGGCACCGCGTCTCTTTCCTTTTGCATCGCCTCGATCTGCTGGCGCAGAACGTCGTATTGCTCCGCCACTTCCGGCGGCGCTTCACGAATGGCTTTGGTCTCGTCAAGGTAGTCCAGCAACCCTTGGTACTGCTGCGGTGTTTCTGGAGTTGGCGCGGTTTGCAGCAGCGCCCCGCGTTGCTCCATTTCTTTGCGCATGCCCGACGCCCGCTCTTTTTCAAGCAGGTTGAGGCGGTCAAGAACCAGTTGGTTTTCTTTTCGCTCTAGTCCCGGAATGCGAAGTGCTTGTTGGCGTACTTGCTCGGCAAGCCGAGGGTCTTGTAACAAGTAGTCCGCGTAGTCATTAGGCGACGGTGCCGGAAGTTGTTCTTGCGCCAACGCAATCCGTTCTTGGGCGTACTTTGCGGCTGGAGACGGGCCTTCTGTAGGAAGCGCAGGCTCTTGCGGCAAAAAGTCTTCTTCGCGCACTTGTTGCGCAGCCTGTATCGGCGATGGCAACGTGATGCCTTGGCGCTCAAGAAACGCTTCTTCCGGCGACATCGTTTTGAGTCGCTCGGCCTCCATGACCTGCGTGGCCTGCGGCAGATCTTTCTCGATGCGTTTCAACTCCCGGCTCAGGTCGTTGATCTGCATCCCCAACACACGGCGCTGGGGGTCTTTTTTGTCCAGTTCTTTTTGCTGTGCAACAAGCGCAGCGCGCTCATCACGCAGACGTTGAAAATCCGCAAGCACCTGTTTGGCGTAGTCCGGGGTGGCTTTGCGGGCTTCCTCAGCGGCTTTGCGCTGTTCTTCCTCGGCATGCAGGCGCTGGATTTCGTCTTGTGACGTAGCACCTTTAGCCCTGCGCCCGATAGCCAAGTCCAAAATGCCCTGCACCAATGCGCCGGTAGCACCGCCATAGGCCGCAGACTCGCCTACCTGCTCAATAATTTCTTGCTCGGGTTTGTACAAACCCTTAGCAATCATGTTTTGCGCAGCCTGCGCAGCGGCTTCTTGTGCCGCTTCTTCACCACCAGCTTGCAACGCACGCCGAACAAACGCAACGGCGCCAGCCTTAGCGGGCTCAGACACCCGCCCTAAAATTCGGGCAGGCGCAAACATCTCGGAAACACCTACAACAGCGCCCAAAGCAGTGGCTGTGCCACGCTGTTCCATCCCGCCTTCTTGCTCAGCCCGGACCCGTGCTTCCCCGGCTCCAGCACCAGCGCCCAGTCCAGCCATACCCACCCGACCTGCAAGGCCCAACGGGCCGAGACCAAGGAACGGCGCAATAGAGCCTACGGCTTGTCCAAACTTACGGCCAACTGTTTCTTCGTAGCCGGGAGCCGCTTCAAACGGTTTCTTAGCAGCACCAGCAATACTGGCAATACTTTCGCGGGCAGCTTTTTCCGTTTCTTCTGGCAATAACGACGATGCGCCAACTGCGGCGCTTTCGACCAACCCAATAGCGCCGGGGGCCAGTCCTTTGAAAAACTCTTTTACTTGCCCACCGACGGTAGGTTCAGGCGTTGGTTTAGCTTCTGGCTTTGCTCCAAAAGCTTCTGGATACATCTGTCTGGCTCGTGCCCATGCTTGGTCGGGCGTTTCGCCTTCCCGAATAGTTACAAACGAACCGTCAGGTAGTGGCAGATACTGAGCCATAAGCATCCAAATTGTGCGGCTAGGGATACAGGCAGTACGTAGGCCGAACTACGTACTGCCGGAAGTTTACAGTTTAAGGGCGTACAGGGCCACCCGGATTTGCAACCGGAGTAGGCATCATAGCGCGTTGCATTGCAGCAATAACTTGTTGGTAAAGCTCGGGGTTTGTCGTTTTTAGCAAAGCCAATTCCGCTGGGTCTGCGTATTTACCAAGCAGCGCATTGACTCCGCTTCCGCGAGAAGCTGCCAACTGTTGCTGCGCAGCCATTAGTTTGGGGTCGGCTACCAAGGCACGAAGCGTGCGCACCTCTGCGGGTTCTTGTCCAAGCTGCATTTGGGCGCGGCGGTTTGCCCCAGACTCAGCCACCATGCGTTCGTAAATGGAGCCTGCTGTCCGAGAATCTGCCACACGCGATTGCACCAAAGCGTCAATACCAAATTTTTTGGCATTAAACAGTCGATCAGCCGCTTTTTCTTCAAACTGTTGTTTAGATTTCCAGTCATCGCGCTCTTCTGCGCGGCGGGCTTGTTCAATGTCAGCTATAGCCCGGGTGCGTTCGCGTTCAGATTTTTTGAAATCTTTAATAGCGTCTTTATACCCTGCCAAACCTTTAAGAGCGCCTTGCCCAATATTCTCAAAAGCGTTGCGAGAAGTGCCAGACATCATTGCAAGACCAGCTTCAAGAAACATCATGCTGCGTGCTTTGTCTTTTTCGCCTGCGGCTTCGTCGCCTTCTTTTTTCAGCAGTGCTTCTAACCCTTCGTAAGCTTTTCCGCCGGGTTTGCCTTGTGCTAAACGCGCCCGCGCTGCGGCATTTTCTGCTTGCGCAAGGTCTTCCATTGACTGCGTGGCCATGCTCACGGCGTCCGACGAAGAGAAAGCGCCTGCAAGACGTTTTGCTTCGTCAATATTTGGCACCGCAGCCCCCGCAGAAGGCGTTCCAGAAGCTGGCGCTCTATCCGAAGTCCGAGCACCTGTTGGGGGTCCTGCCGGACGTGCGGCGACAATTGCACGCCCCGTTTTTTCGTCCAGCATGCCTTCAATTGGCGGAACAGAACCTTTTACAGGCACGGAAGGCGTTGCCATACGCGCGCGCTCAGCTTCTTGGCGGCGCAAAAATTCACCAAAAGAAATTGGCTCACCAGTTACCGGGTCAATACGGCGTTTTTCTGCGGCGTTAAAAGGACTGAGCAACAACTTATCAACGGTCCCATAAGACGGGCGTTGGTACAGCGGCAAATCTTCGTAACTGCCTGTATAAGAGCCTGTTTGACCGTTATACCGCTCAACCATGCCACCATCGGCATAGCCCACGGCCATGTCGTAATCCTCGGTGCCGCCGACAATGCCGCCTGCCGCAGCGTTCATGGTTTCCATATTTGGCGCGGGGAGGGCAGCAATACCGCCCATATCCGGCATACCCATCTGTGCAATCTCAGCGTCGGCTATCGTGGGAGAAGGCGTGACTTTTGGCGTGGTTGCCGCAGCACGCATTTTTTTACGCTGAGTGCTCTCCGACACGGCCAGCGCCATGATGTAAGGGTCGTCCTTGTGCATCATGGCAAAGCGTTGCAATGCCTGATCAGGCATCTGACGCAGGCTCGCGGTAATGTCGTTCAGTTCGTCAAGCTGCATTTCAGTCCCCTGCAATCTTCGCCAACGCCAGATCGCTCAAGCCACCGCCACTACGCAAGGTGCCGCCGGTCTTTTTCACCGCAGGCGAACCAAACAACCCCATCTGGCTCAGACCATAACCCGC
>Ga0129336_10002007_pt1 | contig 12507 bp, 8 predicted proteins | sample CPB6_02_DNA_FD_96878 | JGI IMG/M metagenome (GOLD analysis project Ga0129336, IMG submission 96878) | Freshwater to marine salinity gradient microbial communities from Chesapeake Bay, USA - CPBay_Sum_0.6_0.2_DNA | ecosystem: Environmental > Aquatic > Marine > Coastal | place: USA: Chesapeake Bay...
CGGATGGGGTATGGCCAAAGAAAAGTGCATAAGGTTGGTTGACAAACCGGTAACGCAGCTGATCATCTAAGTGAGCAATGCGAACAGGGGCATGGTCCGCCAAAAAGCGCAACTGCTTGCGGCTTTCCCATAGCGCCGCCTCGGCCGCCTTGCGCTCGGTGATGTCCTGCGTCGTGCCGATTACGCGCTGCAATTCCCCTTGCTGATCGAACTCACTCGCGGCCTGCGTGCTCATGTGGCGCACGCTGCCGTCGGGCAGCACGACGCGGTAGTCCCATGCGCCAGGCCCATCGCCCCGTATGAACTGCTCGAAATGGGCGAGTGTGGGTGCCCGGTCCTCCGGCAGCAGCATTGCCACCACCGCCTCAAACGAGGGCGACGGCCCATCCGGATCCAGCCCGTGGATTCGCTTCTCTTCGGCGGACCACTCGAGCCTGTTCGTTCGCGGGAAATACTCGAACGAGCCGAGCCGCGCGACCTGCTGCGCCTGCACCAGCACGTCACGCGTGCGCATCAACTCCGCCTCGGCCGCCTTGCGCTCGGTGATGTCGGTCTCGATGGCCAAGAACCCGGTGAGGCGTCCGCCGGCGTCGCGGACGGGCTGGGCCTCGATCGAAAGCCAATAAGAGCGGCCGGCCTTGGTGTAGTTGAGGAGTTCCACCTGAAACCCTTCGCCTGCACGGATGGCGGCGGACATGTGGCGCACGGTCTCGGGATCGGTTCCTGGGCCTTGCAGGAAAGTCCCCGGCTTGCGGCCAAGGGCCTCCGCCGAACTGTAACCCGTGATGCGCGTGAAGCCTTCATTGACCCACTCGATCCTGCCTTCCGCATCGGTGAGGATGACGGCGTTGTGGGTGCGGGCGACGGCCAGGGCGAGCTTGCGGTTTTCGGCCTCGCTCTCGCGCAGCGCCGCTTCGGCCAGTTTGCGCTCGGTGATGTCGAGGATTGCGCCCGTGGCGCTGAGGGGCTTGCCTTGCGCGTCGCGCGTCAGGACCAACTCGTCATGCACCCAGCGCCAATCGCCCGCCTTGGTCGCCATCCGATATTCATGAACATGGTGGCCTTTCTCCAGCAGTGCCGCCACACCGGCGAGGATACGGTCTCGATCTTCGGGATGCAGGCTGCTCACCCACCAGCCGGGGTGCAGGCATTCCTGCGGCGAGTAGCCGAATTGCTGGGTCACGTTCGCAGAGATAAACGTCGCCGGCCAATCTCCATCCACCCGGCATACATAGATCACGGCAGGGCTGGCATCGATGACCGCTTGCAGCCGTGCCTGCTCACTGGCCAGCTTCTCCGTGGCCGCCTTGCGCTCGGTGATGTCCTCCGACAAGGCTGAGATCCAGCGCACCGAGCCGGCATGGTCACGGATGGCGGCCACACTCTTGCGCGCCCAGACCGGGTGGCCGTCCCGGTGCAGATAGCGGTTCTCGACGACGAACGAGGCGATTTCTCCCGCCCGCAGCTGGCGGACCAGTGCCGCCTGTTCCATGGCGTCGTCGGGATGAACAAAGTCCATGAAGTGGCGACCGAGCAGCTCGGCCTCGGTGTAGCCCAGGAGTGCGCAGAGCTTGGTATTCACGCTGACAATCTCCCCACTCCGGGCATCGCCGAGCACAAAGCCGATGGCCGCCTCGGCAAAGGCCGTGCGAAATTTCTCCTCGCTCTCGCGCAGCGCCGCCTCGGCCTTGCGCAGAGGCGTCACGTCGCGTTGCACGCCGATAAAGAACGGTTTTTGTCCAAGCTCGATCAGCTGCCCGCTGACTTGCGCAATAAATGTTTCGCCATCCAAGCGGCGGTGTACCCACTCAAACGTCAGCAAACCCTCCGCTTGGGTTTGATGCACCACCCGCTGGGCCGCTTCTGCCAGGTCTACGCCACCAGACTGGGTGGAGGCGGAGAGCTCCACCAATGACCTGCCCACCAGGTCCGCATGGCTGCCGCCGAAGAGCCGCTCTGCGGCGCGGTTGCAGTCCGCAACCGTGAAATTGTCGAGCGAGATCATCAAACAACTGTCCGGCAGCTGGCTGAACAAGGCCTCAAAGCGTGCATTACTCTCGCGCAGCGCCGCCTCGGCCAGTTTGCGCTCGGTAATGTCGACCTCGGTGCCGACAAAGCGCAGCGGCTGGCCGCTGGCGTTGGCCTCGAGCACGCCGCGCGCTTCCAGCCAGCGGATCTGGCCGTCGGGCCGCAGCACGCGAAACTCGATGACGTAGGGCTCGTGCGGGCGCGCGTCGCGCGCGGTGGCGGCAAAGCGCTCGCGGTCCTCGGGGTGGGTGTATTGCACGGCGGCGGCCAGGGTGCCGTCAAACTCGCCCTCGCGAAGGCCACGAAACGCCAGTACCTCGGGGGACCAGCTGACCCGGCCGTTGGTCAGCTCATACTCCCAAAACCCCAGCTGGGTCGCCTCAACGGTGCGCGCCAGGCGGCTGTTGGCTTGGGTCAGCCGCCAGCCCTGGCGGCGTACGGATTCCTGGGTGAAGGTAATCAACAGCCCCAGCACCATGGTGATGCCTGCCGACACGAAGACCTCCAGGCTAGCGCCACGCCAATCGAGTGGGGGCGTGCTGGGCGTAGCCAGGTCAAAGCCCACCACAACTGATATCCCGGTGGCCACCAAGCCTGCTGCCAGGCCCCCCGCCCAAGAAGCCAGCAGCACTGGCAGCAGCCCGAGAATGAAGGGAAAGCTAATGGAATCGGTGCTTGGCACAAATATGAGCAGGGCCCACCAGGCCCAGGGCAGCAGCACACCCCAGGAAAGCGCGATCAAAAGCCCGTTGCCAGTGATGGGCAGCGCAAGCTGCTTGCCCAGCAGAGGCAGGGCAATCGCCGGTTTGGGGGCTGCGCCCTCTTCTGACAACCCAGCCCCCCGTAGGGAGCGCAGCCCTGTGCGTGCCCGCCAGTGCAGCAGCATGAAGGTCAGTAGCCCAATGACAATGCCACCCTCAAACCAGAGCAGCAGGAGCTGGGCGCGGCCATCCTGCCAGGCCAGGACTTGCAGCAACTTGATCGGGATGCCCGAGTGCAGTACCAGGCCGCCCTGGCCGTCAGCCTGGGCGGGCAGCAGCGTGCTCGAGCGCATCAGCCATTCTTGCCCGCCGGGCCCGCGCATGACTTGAGTGCCCGCTTGTGCCACCAGGCCCAACTCCGCCAGCCCGTCTGGCCGCAGGGTAAATTCCTGTCCGAAGGTCTTGGCGGTTTGTGGCCGCAGCAGGTAGGCAAACGACTGCTCGACCTGAGGGTGCACAAGGTAGTGGCCCTGCGCATTGCTAACCCAGTGCACCGCGCCCGCGAGGCTGGTGGAAGAGATATTGCTCAGCAGGGGCGCAGCGTGGGTGTTGACTACCACCACACCAAACACCTGGTTGCTCGCGTTGCGCACCGCAACACTGGCGCGCAGGGTGGGCCGAGGCGGCATTTCAATCTGGCCGTGCTCCACATTCAGGTCAAGGGGTGACAGGGCTACCTGGCCAGGCGCAAGGCCCAGGGCTTGCTTGAAATAGCCATACGCGCCTTTTTGTTGCAGCTCATTGGGGGGCACCACACGCACCTGGCCTGCCTGGTTTTGCTCCACCCGCATCAGCTCACGCCCTTGATCAGCCAGGCCAATCAGCCGCACCTGAAACACCTCGGGCCGGGCGGCCACGTAGGCCTGGGCAATGGCGCCCAGCCTTTGCAGCCAGGCCTGCTGGGTGGTGCCATCCAGCGGGTCACGCCCGCCGGCTGCCAGGGCGCGGCCTATGCCCTGAATGGGCGGTGTGGCCGCTACAAACAAGGCTTCGTTTTTGGCCAAAGTGCTAAGCCGTTGAACCGTGATTTCGTCATCAGCCATCAAGCCAAGCATGGCGCTTTCCTTGGCGACAACAATCTTTTGCAGCTCAGTGCGCATCACCCAATGGGCGCAGACATAGGCAAACAGAAAAAATAGCAAGAGCGCGCCCAGCATGACCCAAGGCCTGACATGGGCTGAGAGGGCAGCCGGTTCAGCCGGGGTGGGGCCGTAGGGCTGTGCGGCGGGGTAGACGTTGTCTTTCAAGGCAGCGTGTTCTGGCATGAGGAGGGTGCGCTCAGTATGGCATGAAGCCGACGCCAGCTACCCGGCGATTTGCGCCAGACGCTGGAATGTAGAAGCCAGACGCTATAGTTGGCGCCATGCACAACAAAGCCACCACCCTGCTGCTCAACCTGGGCCACGCGCTGGACCACATGTTTTTGCTGATTTTTGCCACCGCGGTCACCTCGATCGCGCTGGACTTTGGCGTGGGCCGCTGGGAAGACCTGATGCCCTACAGCGTGGCGGCGTTTTTATTCTTTGGCCTGGGCTCACTGCCGGCCGGGCGCCTGGGCGATCTGTGGGGGCGGCGCCAGATGATGATTGTGTTTTTTGTGGCGATCGGGCTGGCCGCCATGGGCGTGGCCGCTACCCAGACCCCGCTGCAGCTGGGGCTGGCGCTGGCGCTGCTGGGCTGTGCCGCCTCGATCTACCACCCGGTGGGCATTCCCATGCTGGTGCAAGGCGCGGCGCGCCCGGGCTGGACCATTGGCGTCAATGGCCTGGCAGGCAACCTGGGGCTGGCGCTGGCGGCGGCCATCACCGGGCTGCTGGTGAAGTATTTTGGCTGGCGCATGGCGTTTGTGATTCCCGGCCTGGTCAGCCTGCTGTGCGCGCTGCTGTTTGCCCGCTATGCGCCGCGTGAGGCGCTGGCACCGGCCAAGAAAAAAGCGGCCGCGGGCTCGGCCCAGGGCATGAGCCTGGCCAAGCTGCTGCTGGTGATGACGGTGGCGGCCACCTGTGGCAGCGTGGTGTTCAATGTTTCCACCAATGGCAACTACGAGCTGCTGGCCAGCAAGCTGAGCCAGATTTCGCAAGACCCGGCGCAGATTGGCCTGGCCCTGGCGCTGGTGTATGTGCTTGCCTCGCTGACCCAGCTGCTGGTGGGGCACCTGCTGGACAAGGTGGCGCTGAAAACCCTTTACGCCTCGGTGATCGCGGTGCAATGCCTGGGCCTGCTGCTGGCCAACCAGTTTGAGGGCTGGCTGTTTTATCTGGCGCAGCTGCTGTTTATGGCGGCTGTGTTTGGCGCGGTTCCCTTTACCGACGCCATGATCGTGCGCTATGTGGACGACTCGATGCGCTCGCGCGTCTCGGGCATGCGTCTGACCGTGGTGCTGGGCGCGAGCTCGCTGGCGGTGTGGCTGATCGGCCCGATTGTGAAGGCCGCCGGCTTTGCCACCCTGATCTGGGTGATGCTGGCCACTTCGCTCACCACCCTCCTGGTGGTGAGCTTTCTGCCCAAGACGGCACCACAGCGCGCCTGAGCCCGCCTAAGCGCGCGCCGCTGGCTTATTTGTAGCCCACCCGGTCCAGCATCTGCTGCACCTTGACCTGGTTTTTGCCCACTGCGCTGATCGGCAGCAGCTCGCTCTTGAAGGAGCCATCGCTCATGGCCTGGAGCGCGGCGTTGTCAAAGCGCATGCCCTTGGCGGCTGGCCACTCGTTATTGCCATTGGCAAAATGGTTTTGCGCGGTGGGGCTGGCCAGGTACTCGAGGAACCGGATGGCGTGCGCGCTGTTTTTGCTGTGGCGGGCCACGGCGCCGCCGGCAATGTTCATGTGGGTGCCCCAGCTGGCCTGGTTGGGAAAGACCACGCCCACTTTGTCCATCACCGCTTTGTCGGCCGGGTTGGCGGAGCGCATCAGCCGTGCCAGGTAGTAGCTGTTGCTGATGGCCACGCCGCATTCGCCAGAGGCCACCGCCTTGATCTGGTCGGTATCACCGCCCTTGGGGGGGCGTGCCATGTTTTTCACCAGACCTTGCAGCCATTGTTCGGCTTTGGCTTCTCCCAGGTGCTCGGCCATCGCGCCAAACAGGCTCAGGTTGTAGGGGTGGGCGCCCGAGCGGGTGCACAGCTGGCCCTTGAAGCGGGGGTTGGCCAGGTCCTCGTAATTGGCCAGCTCCTTCTTTTGAAACATGCTCTTGTTGTAGACGATCAGCCGGGCGCGGGTGGACAGGCCAAACCAGGCGCTGGCGCCGTTGGCATTGGGCTTGGCGCGCAAGTGCTCGGGGATGGCGTTCTCCAGCGTGGCTGAGCGTATTGGCTGGAACAGCCCGCTTTCCTCGGCGCGCCACAGGCGCGAGGCATCCACCAGCAGGATCACATCGGCCGGCGAGGCCGCGCCCTCGGCGCGCAGGCGCGCCAGGATGCCGGCGTCATCGGCATCGACCCGGTTGATCCTGATGCCGGTGGCTTTGGTGAAGTCGGCGTAGAGGGCCTCGTCGGTCGGGTAGTGGCGGGCTGAATAAATGTTGATTTCCTGCGCCAGCGTCAGGCCGACAGTGCAGGCGGCCAGGCTGGTGGCGATCAGGGTGCGAAAGAACGAGCGGGACATGGGGCATTCAGTTGCTAAAGCGTGCACGCAGTATACAACTAAATGAGAATCACTATCAATCGCACTCGCAGTTGGGTGGTTGTGGTCGCAGCGCCCTGGCCAGACTCAATGACGGCGGCGTTGTTGCCAGTTCAGCAGCAGCACCGGGATCAGCCCAAAGGCGACCAGGGCCAGCGAGGGCACAGCGGCTTCGCCCAGCCGTTCGTCGCGCGCCAGCTGGTAGGCCACCACCGCCAGGGTGTCACTGTTGAAGGGGCGCAGCACCAGGGTGGCGGGCAGCTCTTTCATGACATCGACAAACACCAGCAGCAGGGCGGCCACCGCGCTGGGCCGCAGCAGGGGCAGGTGAATTTGGCGCCACAAGCTCCAGCCCTGCACGCCCAGGGTGCGCGAGGCTTCGTCCAGCGAGCCCGGTATGCGCGCGTAGCCGCTCTCCACCGATTGCAGCGCCACGGCGGTAAAGCGTACCAGGTAGGCCCAGACCAGCGCCACACCGGTGGTGGTGAGCAGGGCGGTCAGGGGTTGCAGGGAGGCCACGGCCTGGGTGAGCGAAAGAGGCAGCAGGATGCCCACCACCACCACTGCCCCCGGAATGGCATAGCCCAGGTGAATGATGCGGGTCATCCAGCGGCTCAGCACTGTGGGCAACAGGCGGTGGCGCGCGCCAATCAGCAGGGCCAGGGCCACCGCCAGGCCGGCGGTGATGCCAGCCAGGCGCAGGCTGTTCCAGCCCCACTGCAGGTAGAGCTGCCAGGAGGCCGCTTGCGGGTCGCTGAGCCAGCGCCACAGCAAGATCGCGCTGGGCAAGACAAAGCCCAGCAAGACCGGCAAGGTGCCCAGGGCCAGCAGGCCCCAGCCGCGCCCGTGCGGGGCTTGGTCTGGGCGCTGGGCATCTGCCAGCCGATCCACGCTACGCTGGCTGTAAAAGCGCTGTTTGCTTTGCGCGCGCTTTTCCATCTGCAGCAAGAGCAGCACCACCACCAGCAGCACCGAGGCCAGCTGGCCGGCCACCCAGGGCGCGTCCATCGACAGCCAGGCCTTGTAGATGCCGGCGGTGAAGCTCTGCACGCCAAAGTAGCTCGACACGCCGTAGTCGGCCAGGGTTTCCATCAGGGCCAGGGCCACACCGGCGGCAATGGCCGGGCGCGCCATGGGCAGTGCAATGGTTGTGATCTGGCGCGCCTTGGAGGCGCCCAGCAGGCGGGCGGCCTCGATCGGGCGGCTGGCCTGCTCGCGCAAGGCGGTTTTCACCAGCAGGTAGACATAGGGGTAGAGCGTGAACGTGAACACCAGAATGGCGCCCCACAGGCTGCGGATGTCGGGCCACAGGGCACCTTGCCAGCCGCCGATCTGGCGCAGCCCAGTTTGCAAGGGGCCGCTGTACTGCAGGAAATCGGTGTAGGCATAGGCCACTACATAAGCCGGCATGGCCATGGGCAGCAGCAAGGCCCATTCCAGCCAGGCCCGGCCGGGAAAGTTGAACAGGCACACCAGCACCGCGGTGGCTGAGCCCAGCAGCGCCACCAGCACACCCACACCCAGACACAGCCAGAGCGAGGTCCAGGCATAGTCGGGCAGCACAGTAGAGGCCATGTGACCGATCAGGTTGGCCTGTTGCGCGTCCACCCCGAGCCAGGCGCCCCAGATCGACAGGCTGGGCCAGGCCAAGAGCGCGGTCAACAACACCAGACCTGCAGTCAGGGCAGTACCCAGCAAAACGTTGTTACGGGACAGACGGTGTTCGGTCATGGCCGGCAAATTGTAGGGACAACGCCCGGCATGCCTTTGGTGGGCCTGGCGCCGGCTCTGTCAGAATTCCTGCATGTACCTTGAAATTCAAAATCTGTCGGTCCGCTATGCGGGACAGGACACGCCGGCCGTGGCATCGGTGTCCCTGGGGCTGATGCCGGGCGAGATCGGGGTGCTGCTGGGACCTTCGGGCTGCGGCAAAACCACCTTGCTGCGCGCAATTGCCGGGCTGGAAGGGGTGTCGCAGGGGCAGATCCGGCTGGCTGAGCGGGTGGTGGCCACACCCGAACTGTCATTGCCGCCGCAACAGCGGCGGGTGGGCATGGTGTTTCAGGACTATGCGCTGTTTCCGCACCTGACCGTGGCGCAGAACGTGGCTTATGGCTTGCAGGCCCTGCCCGCGGCGCAGCGCGACCAACGGGTGGCGCAAGTGCTGGAGCTGGTGGACCTGAGCTCAGTGGCGCAGACTTACCCGCACGCGCTCTCGGGCGGGCAGCAGCAGCGGGTGGCGCTGGCGCGCGCGTTGGCACCGCAGCCAGATCTGTTGCTGCTGGATGAGCCTTTTTCCAATCTGGATGTGGAGCTTCGCCAACGCCTGGCCGACGATGTGCGCCAGATCCTCAAGCGCGCCCACACCACCGCACTGATGGTGACCCATGATCAGCATGAGGCCTTTGCCATGGCCGACATGGTGGGCGTGATGCAGAGCGGCCACTTGCATCAGTGGGACACACCCTACGTCACCTACCACCGCCCGGGCAGCCGCTTTGTGGCCGAGTTTGTCGGGCGCGGTGTCTGGGTGCCCGCGGTTCTCACCACGAACGATGGCCAGCTGCGGGTGCAGACGCCGGTGGGGGCCTTGTCCGACCCGCAGGAGTGCCCCTTGCCCGATGCCTACCCGGCGGGGCAGTGCGAGGTGCTGGTGCGTGCGGACGATGTGGTCTACGACCCCGCCTCCAGCGTGCGCGCGCGCATTGTGCGCAAGGATTTTCAGGGGGCGGATTTTCTCTACACCCTGGAGCTGGAGGCCGGCCTGCAGGTGCTGGCCTGGGTGCCCAGCCACCACAACCATGAGCTGGGCGAACACATTGGCATTCGCCTGGAGATGGACCATGTGGTCACCTTTGCCACCCCTTGAGCCACGTGCGGCGGGCCGCTACCTGCCGCAGCGCAGCCGCAGCTTCTTGCAGATGGCCCACCCAGCCCACCCGCCCAGAAGGGGGCGGTGGTGGACAGCTCAATCTACTGCAGCTTGATATTGGCCCGTTTGATCAGGGCACCAAAACCCTCGAATTCGCGCTGATTGAACTTGGCAAATTCTTCCGGGCTGATGGCGCCGGGCTCGCCACCCAGGCCCTTGAGACGGGCTTGCACATCGGGCAGACCGAGCACGCGCTGCAACTCGGCTTGCAGCTTGCGCACTGTCTCTGCCGGGGTGCCGGCGGTGACGAACATGCCGTACCAGGTGCTCATCTCAAAGCCGGGCACGCCCGCCTCTGCCAGGGTGGGCACCTGGGGCAGTTCGCTGCTGCGCTTGGCTGACATCACCGCCAAGGGTTTGAATTTGCCCGACTTGATGTTGCCCATGGCCGAGGAGGTGGTATCGAACATCATCTGCACATTGCCGCCGATGATGTCCAGATGCGCCTGGCTGGAGCCTTTGTAGGGAATATGCAGGCTTTTGGTGCCGGCGGCCAGATCAAAGCCCTCGCCAGCGATGTGCTGGGTGCTGCCAATGCCAGAGGAGGCGTACTTGAAGTCGCCGGGCTTGGCCTTCATGGCTGCGACCAACTCCGCTACCGAATTCACTGGCACCTGGCTGCCCACAATCAGCACATTGGGCACGGTGACCACCAGGCCCACCGGGGTCAGGTCCTTGAGCGGATCAAAGCTGAGACGGATCAGATGCGGCGCAATCGCCTGGCCGGTGTTGGTGGCCACCAGCAGGGTATGGCCATCGGGGGCGGCTTTGGCAGTGAGGTCTGCGGCAATGGTGTTGGAGGCACCGGGCCGGTTTTCCACCACAAAGCTGCCCTTGAGGCCCTCGGCCATTTTTTCGGCCAGCATGCGCGCGATGATGTCGGTGCCGCCTCCGGCGTTGGCGCCCACCATGATGCGCACCGGTTTGCTGGGAAAGGCCTGGGCCGTGGCCAATGGTGGCAGCAGCGCAAGGCAGGCCATGAGGCAGGACAGCAGGCTGGTTAGGACAAGGTTGCGACGCATCGGTTTCTCCTGAGGGTTTAATGCTTGGGGCGGGCAGTGGCGCCCATGCGGGCGGCGAGCGCAAAAGCGTTGCGCATGGCCTGGGGGTTGGCCAGGTTTTTTCCAGCGATGTCATAGGCGGTGCCATGCGCTGGGGTGGTGATGGCATAGGGCAGGCCGCCATGGACGGTGACGCCCTGTTCGAAGCCCATCAGTTTCATGGCGATCTGGCCCTGGTCGTGGTACATGGTGACCACGCCATCGTAGCCGTCGGTCTCGCGCACTGCGCGCACAAAGGCGGTGTCGGAGGGAAAGGGCCCATCGGCCGGGTAACCCAGGCGGGCCGCCTGGGCGACGCCCGGGGCAATGATGCGGCCTTCCTCGTCGCCATAGTTGCCGTTGTCGCCGTTGTGCGGGTTGAGCCCGCACACCGCAATGCGCGGATGGCTCACGCCAGATTGCTTGAGCGAGTCGGTGATCATGCGGATGGCATCGACCACCTTGTCCGGGCTGAGCAGCTCAGCCACCTCGCGCAAGGCTACATGCGAGGTGACACGCGAGGTCCACAACCGGTGCAGCACATTGAGCTCGCCACACACACCGTGGTAGTTGAGAAACTGGGCAAACCAGCGCAACTCATCTTCCTCTTGCATGCCGCCCAGGCGCAGGGCTGTCTTGTTCAGCGGCGCAAAGCAAAAGGCCTGGGCCTGGCCCGATTGCAGCAGGCGCAGGCCTTCGGCCAGGCCTTGCAACATGAATTGACCGTTGGGGGCCTGGGCCTGGCTGCGGGTAAATGGCGCCGCCTTCAGGCCCGCCCAGTCATGCCAGGGCACATCGGCCGGGGCATTGAGCGCACCCTGTTGCGCGATCAGACGCACCTGCGCCTGCTCGCGCCAGCCACCCTCCTGCAACAGTTTTTCCACCAGTTCAGGGCCGATACCGGCGGGGTCGCCAGTGAAGAGTGCAAGGGTGGGCAGGCGCATGGTCAGTCAAGGAAAAAATAAAAGCCGAAAGCGGGCAGGTTTTCTGGGAAAGCGAATCTTAAGGTGCGCCCCCGAAGCTTACACGCCTCCTGAGCGCCTTCTGAGCGCCTCTTGCTCATCTCCTGGCTGGGGGCAAGAGCCAGGGCATGGGCTAACATGCTGCCATGCCTGCCGATCAGCCCTTGCCCTGCACCACCGTGTTGTACGACGGCTCCTGCCCGCTGTGCTTGAAAGAAATCAGCCTGTACCAGCAGCTCAAGCCCTTGGCGGCGGTGCAGTGGCTGGATGTCTCGGCGCAGGACACTGTGTTGCCTGAAGGGGCCAGCCGCGAGCGCCTGATGCAGCGCTTTCATGTGCAGATGGCCGATGGCACCCTGCTGGTGGGGGCGGCGGCCTTTGTGCATTTGTGGCGGCAGCTGCCCGGCTGGCGTCATGTGGCCACGTTCACCCGCTTGCCCGGTGTGCTGCGGGTGATGGACTGGGGCTACGTATGGTTTTTGCGCTGGCGCCCGCAGCTGCAACGCTGGGTGCGGCGCCGCGCACTGCAACGCAAAGGTCAAGACTTATGAATCGTCGCTTTTTATGCGGACTGCTGGCCTGCTTGCTGTGTGCTGGCGGTGCGCAGGCCAGCGAACTGGCCGACAAGCTGGTCACTGGCAACCATGTGCTGCTGATGCGTCATGCCTACGCGCCCGGCGTGGGCGACCCGGCTGGCTATTCGCTGGCGCGCTGTGAAACGCAGCGCACCCTGGATGCGGGTGGCAAGGCGCAGGCGCAGCGCATTGGCCAGTGGCTGCAGGCGCAGGGGGTGCGGCAGGCGCAGGTGTTCACCAGCATCTGGTGCCGCTGCCAGCAGACCGCTGAGCGGCTGAACCTGGGCAAGCCGGTGGTTGAGCCCAGCCTGGCCTCATTTTTCGACACCCCGGCCAAGGCACCGGCGCAAAACCGTCAGATGCAGGCCTTTATTGCCCAGGCGCTCAAGACCAAAGGCGAGCGCGCGCTGATCCTGGTGACCCACCATGTGAACATTCTGGAGTTCATGGGGCAGAACATCGGCTCGGGCGACATGGTGCTGGCGCGGGTGAATGCCCAGGGCCAGATGCTGGACTACAAGCTCTACCCCAGCCCTTGAACCAGCCAGGATGCAGCCCTGGCTTGGGGCTCTATCTGCTCAAAGTCTTC
>Ga0129336_10002008_pt1 | contig 12503 bp, 14 predicted proteins | sample CPB6_02_DNA_FD_96878 | JGI IMG/M metagenome (GOLD analysis project Ga0129336, IMG submission 96878) | Freshwater to marine salinity gradient microbial communities from Chesapeake Bay, USA - CPBay_Sum_0.6_0.2_DNA | ecosystem: Environmental > Aquatic > Marine > Coastal | place: USA: Chesapeake...
CCTTTTGATCTAGTTACACCTTTTAATTCCGCATCTGTTTTAAATGCTGCAATTTCATCCAAAACTACAGTTAATACTTCATAACCTTCCCAACCTTCACTTTCAGAATGACCAGAAAAACATCTCACCGGCCTAGAAAAGAAAAATACTTCTGATACTCTTGGTTCAAATCCAACTTCATTAAAAAAAGGAGAGTTCAATAATAAGTTTTTAAATGGTTCAAAAAATACTCTTTGCGCTTGCTGAGCGTTTACAGCAAGGTTTAGCAAATCTATATAGACACCATGAGCTTTACCAAAATAATTTAACGGATCTCTTAAGCAATGCAATAAATATATTGTATAAGCCATAGATATACGACTACAATGATCTTTACCACTACCTTTACCAAGCATACATATCACTTCATTATCAGTATAATCTTTATAATATTTTGAGCCGGCCTCTTGACCCATTAAAGCTATTAATGTTTTTTCTTTAAATATCTGAGTATTATGTTTAACAATTTCTTCTTGGATATCAGAAAGAGGCGGCAAACCTAAATATTTTTTTTCTTGCACAAATGTTTGAATTGGCACAGGAGTTGCGATAAGATCATCTGAACGCAATAACCTATCAAAATCATCAATCTCAAGATTTAAATTTAGATAATCTGTCATAGATTACCTAAATGATAGTTTAAAGCGCTTAGAATTGATTTGGAGAAGCCTGAGGCTATTCCTGAGTGCCTTGTTTGAACCTTTATGAGAGAATATGCTGGACTCATTTCATTACCAACCTTTATGTGAGACATAGCTGGACTCATTTCATTAACCTTCATTCATAATGTCAAAGGCGATTTGTAATTCTTTTCTGACTTCTTCCGCAATATTTGGATGCTTAGAAATAACATCTCTTAGAATTCTGGATAGAATTTGATTAACATTTTCTGCTTTTTGCATCCTGGCAATGAACTGTCCATCAGATTGCGTAGCTCCCATTAATTTATGTAGTTGAGCTTTCTTAGTTGCAATTTCGCCAGCCAATTTAATTGCTTGGATTCTCGCAGGGATCATGCCATGATCGGTTGCGATATTCACAGTCTCCCAAGCCTCTTTGCTTAATTGGTCAAATTCATTTAATGCTTTAATTGTATTAAATTGAATTTTTTCTAAAAAATAAGGGTCTTCATCGGCCTGCCGGTTTAAAATCTTTTTATATTCGTTTATCTGCTCTTTGACTTTATCCGGAGTGCTGCTCATCAAAGAGGCAATTTCGTGCATGTTGTAACCTTTTACATACAACAACCCAACCTCTTCAACATCTTTCAAAACATCTATTAATGTTTTTTCTGGATAACCATCGTCATATTTTTCTACATCGGTCATAATTTATAAATTACCTATGTATAGTTTATCACACAGTACGGTCTTCTTTTTGAATAAACTTAATAGTTGACCCAACAGCCGTTGCTTCTTTTTGTAGCACTTCATCACTATACCCATGAAGTTTAGTGTATTGGACTCTATAATTAAACCAGCCATCAACAGCCAGCCAGAAATGAGATGGAGTTGTTTTCTGCAATTCAACTAATTCATTATTTTCCAACAAAAAACTTAGAACTCCTAATGGCATATAAACAACCATATCGTAACTATTGTCTTTATCACTTGAGTATTCTTTGAGATAATCTTGGAATTGCTGGATCACTCTTTTAACGCCATCACCAGAAAAATAATCAATATTTCCCATTGAATTTCTAATTCTGGGGCAGAAATCATCAACATGGGTAATCGTACCAAAAGAACGACACACCATTGGCCTATAGCCATAAATGGTGCAACCACCTTTGTAGAAAGCACAATGTCTTTCTGTTTCTCCACCGTTTTGCCAAGTTTCATCGTGCATTGCTGATTTCAAATCTTCAACAATGCCATTCATCCAATTATCGGCAAACTCTTGTCCTTTATCCTCAAGCTTAAGATAATATTCTTGTCTTAACCTGAATGCGATGTTTGCACACTCACCCATATGAATTACTAAACCGACCCGGCAACACTCACCGGAGCCAAGGCATTTAAATTTTGTTTGATTTTGTTTTGCTTCAATGATTCTAATTTGATTATAAATCATATCTAGCTTACTAAAACTATTAATATCTTTTAAACTAACAGTCCTTCTCATGGACCCTTCTTTCTAATTCTTTGAGAATTTCTTTTTCTAATTTCTCTGTTTCTTTTTTCAGCAGCAATCAGTGCTGGGGGTTTTGCTCTTGTTGAACCGCCGGATGACAGATTGCGACCTTTACCTCTAAACTTCAGAAGATCGTATTTTTTAACCCAGTTATAAACAGCCTGAGGAGTAACTTTTATATTAAAACTCTTCTCTAGGTGCTTACAGATGTCTGTAAGATTCATCCTTCTTTTAACATACATCTCGTATAAAAATGCTTTATCCTTATATGGCTCAGATGTCATGAATAATCCTTTTGAAGTTTTAACGAATACCAGATTCCGATACCCGCTGCATCTATGATATCATCATCTTCAAGCGAATCTGGATGATTTTTAAAATATGTTTTAACAATATCACGAACTCTTTTCTTCCTTTCTTTCTTTAATTTTGCTTGCAAAGAGCCCTTTTCGCCATTTTTTTCAATATTATTTTTATCAGTTGCACTTATATTCTTATATCCAATTTTATTTTTCCAAATCAGTGGATTTATATCCATCATCTCAACACCGAAACCACTCAGAACACCCCACGAATAACCAATAATATAAGAAATAATTCTGCTGGATTCAAAATTTTGTACATATATTGACTGCTCAATAACCGCAATCTCTGCTCCGTATTTTTTATGTATCTCTTTAAGTTCTTTATTTATGATTTTAAATTTTAAAGAAATTTCTTTAGTTTCTTTAAAATTAATTTTACCGCATGCAACCATTGATATACCGGCAGCAGTGTGATCAAAAATAACCCAAGCCAAAGAGTTTGATGACGGGTCCATTGATAGAACACGCTTTACCTTTATCGCGCTTACTATTTTGCCAACGCTCATAAATTTCTTTTAGCAGACGATTCTTCCCAGCCCCAAGAGATTAATCTATCTGCAAATCTTTTTTGCTTACATAGCTCGCAAATGCTTTCTTTATTGTAAGTAGATAATATGGTGCTACAATTTTTGGCAGCACAAATTCTTTTTTTATTTTTGTTTTTCTTTTTTTCGTAATAATTATTTAATAAATTTTTATTGGTAACTATTCTTCTACATTCTTGAGAACAGTAAATAGCGTTGTAAACCTTTGCTTCAAATTTTTTTTTACATTCTGTATTAGAACATATCTTCTTTTCGTACTTTTTCACTATTAGACCAACATAATTCAACCAAATCGCAAGAATTACAGTTAGCTGATGTTCTCTTGTATGGTTGTTCAGGTATATTACCATTGATATAATCATGATAAATCCTGGTATATTTCTTAAATAATTTTTCAATAAACTTAGGATCTTTTTCTATATAAATAGGCAAGATTTCTTGGTTATTTTTATTTTCATAAATAACATAACCAGAATCTAAGTTTAAGCATTCCATGTAAATTTGGGCTTGTCGGTAATGTTCGTCTTTGGGTTTGTTATGTAGTTGACGGTAATGAAAACCTTCTGAGCTAATTGATTTTAACTCAATCAGTTTATTTCCATCCCAATCTATAATACCATCTGCTGTGCCTTCAATTGGTGGAGAATCATATTTTACTGGGATTTCTTCTTCTACAAGCACCCCCATTTCTCTAAAATAACTATAAAGACGGTCATGGACTGCATGTCCGTTATCAAATATCCGATAGGTCTGAGGAGAAAAAGATGTTGTAACATCAACACCGGTAAACAAATAATACCAATATCTAGCGCACTGATTTGTATAACTTGGATGAAAACCTTGTACTTGTTTAAATTTAGAAACATTTCTTAAAGCTAAATGGTTATCAATTTCCTCTACTATGCTTTTACGAAGTTGAACCGGAGTCTCGCTAACCTCTGACTTAGGGGCTCTTAACTGTTTTAAAGATTTCACTAGATTACCTTTGCTGCTAATTTGAGTGTGTTTATATTCTCTGCTAACGCTTCATACATGGTCTTCCATATATCATTAACAAACTTATCTTGATCACCCATAACAGCAGATTTTCTCTTGAATACTTGTGATTTTACAATCATCAAAGTTCTATATCCGGCAAGAAGATTGGCTGACTTTATAGCCTGCATTCCTACATAGTGTTCTGGGTTTTGGACAATATCTTCTACAATGCGCAGACATTCCAAAAACTCGTCTGCTTTATCTCCCATCATTGTCGTAATGATTTCTTTACTTACAATAATATCTGCCATTACATATCCTTTCTTAAATCTTCTGTCTTAACAACTGCTTGTTTAATACATGGTTTTTGGATACCAACAAGATATTTATAAAGATAAATACCAAAATAATATCCATCATCCCAATTGTAACTAACACCAAAAGCTCTCCAATGAGATAGTTTATCACAAAAAAAACGATATTTACCTTTAAACATTTTTAATTTTTTCTCCAACCCATTTAGCAACAGGTGATGCAACAGCGTTACCACACATCTTGTATCTATTTGTATCCGCAATAACTTTTCCAGCGTCATCATATTTTGTGTGATCATCAGGAAAGCCCATCAATCTTTCGCACTCAAGAGGAGTTAATCTTCTTAAGACTAATTCATTAGTCACAACCCCATGTTGAGATTTTGTATCTAATGTATAAGATGGTTGATTTATTTCACCAAAACCTTTTCCGATTGGCCCTGCTTCATCTTTTCTGTTAATCACCGTTCCTTGTATTGGGATAGCAATATGATCTGCGGAATCAATACCAACTCTAAGAGTTCTGTAAATATCTTCAGAGACAGCGTTATTATATCCATCATAAGCAAGCACCGGATTATCTATCCCGACAAGAGGAACTTGCCCTCCTCCAGTCCCCATCCTGTGTTTGAGGGTAGGCACAATGCCATCATCGTAAATACGAATATCATCAACTCTTGTGCCATCAACAACTATTACATTTTGCTTATCTGTAGGGACTGCTACGCCGATTCCATTTTGACCATACAAGCATTGAGAGACACCATATGAATGAACAGGGTCTTGTTTTAAATGGAAAGATATAGGTTCACAAATAACATTTCTCTCTGGTCGCTTGTAATCAGTCGCAGCAAGAGTTACTCCTCCTTCTGTCCACTTGGCAAATCCTGACTGTCCATAGAGGATAGGTTTATCAATGTCTGTCTCAGTGGTTCTGGCAGAATGTTTCCTTTTTTTTCTGCTCTTCTTAATATCCCCTGTGCTGTCTTTTGGGACAGATAGTATTTTTTCGGGACATCTGGAAGCGGTTCCAGAATCGTAGCAAGCAAGCAAGAAGATTCTTCTTCTGCGCTGGGCGACTCCGAACCATTGTGCATCCAAGATGTGCCATTCAAGGACCAATGCCCCGATGTTTGCCATTTCGTCAAGGACTTTTGCGAAGTCGTTTCCTTTATTACTTGTGAGGGCTCCTGGGACATTTTCCCAGATTGACCACTTTGGAAATTCATTTCTAGTTGCATCTCTCATCTCCTTTATAACTCTAATTGCTTCGTGAAATAAACCTGATCTTGCACCATCCAAACCCTGCCCTTTGCCTGCCACGGATAAATCCTGACAAGGTGAGCCGAAGATAATGCAATCTACTGGTTTAAGCTTAGCGCCATCAACATCCCTAATATCTAAATATTTTGGGACATCAGGCCAATGTCTCCTGAGAACAGATTGACAGTGTTTATTCCATTCTACTTGCCAATTACATTCCCACCCCGCACTTTCCATTCCTAAATCAAATCCACCGACACCCGCAAAGAGCGAACCAAATGTATTACTCATAATCTGTCCCTTCCACTAATTCTCTGAACACATCCCAGTCTATGATAGCAACCTTAGATTCTGAATCCTCTCCTAAAACAACAGAAATGCATGGATATTTATAATTGGAATTCCAAGCATCTTTTCTCATTTTCTTCCAATTTTTGAGATTTAAAGTAAAACTTTTTCCGTTATGCTTATAATCAACTAAAAATTTATTAAGAGAAGCATCGCCTTTTTTGATACCACGACCAGAGTTTTTAACTGCTTTAGCTCTATCTCTTTTTATTTCTTCTTTTTCTGTTCGCTTCATCCCTTGATCGCTTTTTCCAACTCCGCGATTTCTTTATTGGAGAGTTCAATACTTGATAAACCATTCCACTTACTTTCTTTATAAGTGTACCAAGCGCCTTTGCGTTGAATAATATCCATATCAATTGCAATGTCAATCAATTCTCTCTTTGTATCAATTTGACCAAGTTGAGGAAGAACATAATAATATCCTGTGCTGCCAATAGTAGGACATTGTTTAGTCTTCTCTACAGTCCAAGTTGCTTTTTGACTTGTAATCATATTATTTTCCTCTCGTTCCATTTCGCCTTTAGACATGGACAAGAATAATTTAATAATATTAGACATATTGTGATGGACAGTATTACCCATCTTGGCCTTAGTGATGGCATACATACCGCTAAGATCAACAGTTTGGTGAGCAACAAATAACATAAGATTGCGTTCTTTGTGCAAATAATTCACTAGCTTTTGTAAAAAATAACCTTGCGATCTAGCAGATAAACCCATGGCTTTACCACTCTCTGGCTTATCATAAAATTCTTCTTTAACAATATTAGACAAAGAGTCAAACAGAAAAATATGTTTTTCTTTATCATCAGTTAAATACCCAATAATATTTTTCATGATGTCCTCAACAACTGTTGATTGAACAATCACAACATCTTCAATATCAATACCGCATTTCTTTGCGTATTCATCATTGTAAGATGATTCAGAATCAACAATTACTGGGCGATAGCCCATCTTTTGAGCTTCTGCAATGATTCTAAAACACATTGTTGTTTTACCAACAGATGGCGTTCCCCAAAATAAATGAGTTGCCCCGGAATTTAAACCGCCATTAAGGGCTCTGTTCAAACCAACACTTGGAGTCGGAATGATTTCGTGAACAGGCATAATATCGCCTTTTCGTTTATCTACAATTAACATTTAATCTCCTATTCGTTTAGAACTATAATAACATATCCGTGAAGCATGATTAGCCAAACTGATTATAAATTTGTTAACCATTTTTGAACTTTTTCTGCATCATGCCTAAAATCAACACATCTGACAAAAGATTCTCTAGCGGCTAAAGACATAGATTGCAATTTGGCTTTATCTAAAATTATTTCTTTTATCTTTAGAGCTGCCTCCTCTATACTCATTGTATCCAGATCAATACAGTTATTAGGATTAAATAATTCTTCGCCAAGACTATTCTTGTAATAAGAACTACGAATTATTGTTGGCTTACCGCAAGCATAAGCATTATACAAAACATGACCATAACCATCTCCACCGTATTTAACATGGAAAATAAAATCATTTTTTTGCATTGATTTTGCTAAATCTTTTGGCCCAGCAAAATTACCATCACGACATTGACCGCCATAGCTTGATAATTGAATATTATCTTTTTGCAATATTTTTTCTAATCCAATAAAATCATCCCATCCATGTGTTGACTGAAGTATATTAATATAACTACTTATTTTATTAAAACCAACATTATCAATTGGTTTAAAAATATTCATATCAAATTCTTGATGATAATAAACAACATTAAGCCCTTGCCAGCCTTGGTCTTTAATAGATGCTAAAACATTACTGCCATCTTCTGGTTTAGACCAATTATTGCCAATGTGAATAATAAGTTTTGCTTTGGGTTGATATTTATCAATTAATTTTTTATAAATCTCAACATGTTGTGGGATGGAAGCAATAATAAAATCAAATTTTTTTTCTTTAAAAACATCTAAAGTAATAGCTTTGTGAGTTGAATCATATCCGGGGTCATAAACATAATAAGAATCATTCTCAATATTATTTACCTTATTTAGCAGCGGAGTATTATCATGCAATATTGTTGTGTTTATATCTAAAAATTGCTTGGCTGTATCTTCTTGATTATTAATAGCCCAATAGCCATCATAAAACCATTCCATGCCTATTGGTCTATATACATTGGCTCCTAATCTGTCTTCAAATAAAAGAACAAATGATCTTAAAAGTGAATTATGATGAAAATCCGTAAATATATTCACTATTATTTTTTAAAATATGCTAAACCAATTGTTGGTTGATTATTAATATTTTTAAATTTAACAGATGTAATATCATTAAACTTTAATCCAATTAAATTATTAAATTCTTGATACATATTTTTTGTAGATGCAACGCCATGAAGCTCTGCAACTATATTATCAATTTTATCTAAAGATGTGCTTGATACTTTGCTAAAAGCACTCCATTCAGCACCTTCGCAATCAATTTTTAATAGATTAACTGAATTAACATTTTTTAATATATCATCAATACTAACTGTATCAACTTTAATTTCACGCCCTTGAGTCCACAAATTTTCTTGCCATTCAGAAGAATCAATTGTATTACCAATAAAGCGATGATGAGCACCAGACTCTGTTTTTTCATTACCATAACGCAGAATTACCGACTTACCAGAAACATCGCTGATTGCTTTTTTATGCAAAGTAAAATTATTACTCCAGCCATTAATTTCTACATTTTTCATAATAAGCTCAGTATTTTCTGGGAGAGGCTCAACGGCAATTACTTTAAACCCCCGACTAAGAAGAGCCAGAGTGCAGCCACCGGCGTGAGCGCCAATATCAACACACACACCGCCATTTGAATTATCTAGATCGGCAACTAAATACTCATCTTCAACTAAGCAGGAATACAAAGTATTCCAGTCATTAGTGCCCTCACGAGTAAATACTTTTACTTCAGCACCCCATGATGTTGTAAATTTATCTTGTTTGTATTCCATTTAAAAATTCCTCCCATTGTTGAATTATTTTTTTCTTACCGAACATTTCAATAGCCAAATTTCTTTGCTTTACACTAATATCTTTGGCTAATTCATCATTACTTAATAACATTTTAGTTTTTTCATACATTGCATTAACATCATCACAAACTAAACCACCAATTTGTGCTAAAATTTCATCAACTTCATAAAAATCAAAATCATAAATAATATGAGCAAGTTGTTTACTTATACAAACAATTGGCAAACCAACCATAAGCGCTTCTATGAAAGATAAAGTATATGAAGCTGGAGCTGTACCACCATAAACCATAACTCTAGATTTTTGCATTTTCTCAATTTGTAATTCATGCGGAATAGAACCTCCGTTTTTATGGCCTAAATCTTCATTTCCTGGGCCATAAACCAGACCATTATATTTATCAATAACATGTATGATTTCATCATAATGGCAATGAGTTCTTCTACCTTTAAGACTCTGAGCAAATGTAATTACTTTTGGTTCAAGGCCATCCCAGCCCGAATACTCTTCTTCATCTTTACAAAATCTGATTAGAACATCCTCTCCAATATAATTGGACAAATTTCTTTCTTTTGGAGAATATCTAATAATTTTCAAACCTTCTTTGCGCATCGGCTCAAGAGAAGCCTCAACTCCGTTAGTTGATTGTCCAATAGTTCTCCAGATAACTGTTTTGTGCTTGATCTTATTCCAGTTTTGGATAATCACTTCTGGCGAATGCATTACGATTAAAACATCAAATGGTTCAATTAATTCACTAGGCAAATTTGTTTTGGGATGAGAAATGGCTAATGCTGCATAATCTTCATAAAACTTCGCACCCTTAATTGCCGGCCTCGGCAAAGTTATATGACCACGAGGGTCAACATAAGCTCCATTTGAAAAAACTTCGTGCCCTAAATCTGTTAATAATTGCACCTCATCATATTCCAGAATTGAATGGCAACTTAAATAATGTATCTTCATTGGTTCCCTATTTCTTTTAAAATTTCCCAACATCTATTAATATATTTTTGAGAAACCTTTTCCCATGTCATATTTTCATTAATATACTGAGCGCTCTGATATGTTTTGTCAGAAACTTCCTGATAATTATTTGCTACATACAACATCTTGTCGCATAAGTCATCAAAATCTGGCTCACCCCAATAGCCGGCATTTAAATATCTGCCAGACATATTCTTTGTTCCCCAAGTAAAATCCAGAGGGACAGACATATGTGCAAAATCAGTGCAAGCCAAAACATTAGTACAAATTGTAGGAATGCCTTTGGCTATCCCTTGAAATGGAATATTTCCCCAACCCTCTCCGCTTGTTGGGAACAATAAACAGTCAGCTCTGTCGTAAATATTTGCTAATTCTTCATGAGAAACTTCATCATCAATTACTTCAATTTGAGGATGACGAATAGGGCCAATCATGCCGTCTGTTTTAATCCTGGCATCTGGTGGTCCATTTGATTTATAAATAAGTTTGTAATCACGATTACCATTGAAAACTTTTAAAAAAGCATCAAGAGACATTTGAGAATTTTTACGAGTTGCTGGCGAACCAACAGAAAGGAAAGTGAATTGATCGTGAGGTTTTCTCTTCTTTGGAAAATAAATTTTGGGGTCAACACCCAATTTAAACTCATATACGGGTTTGGTTATACCGGAGTTTATAAAGACATCTCGCATAGCATGAGTGCATGTCCACACCTCATCCATCTCATTGCACCTAATAACCCAGTCTTCTGGTAACTTATTTGTTTCCCAAAAAGTATAACCAATTGTGTATAACTTGGATTTAACAAACATATCTGGCACAGAATGATTAATGATAATTTCATCAGCAAAATGCCCTCTTTGGAAGTACCCCAGACCTGGTACATTTGCTTGAAGCCGACCAATTTCTTCTGGCAAAGACGGTTTATTTCGTCTAATTGGCAATCCGCTTGAGCCGATATGCTCCCATAGGCAATCTGGTGTATACCCATACCCTTCACTAAATTTTGGAATTTGATTATCAGACCATACAAGCATAAATGTTTTTGTTACCAAAAATTATACACTAGATTTGACTAGGTTTTTTCTCGTAATGTAATTTTCAACATCAATAATTGCAGAATCAGATTCAACTTTATAAGAGTCAATTCTTGTGATTGTTTGCTTTTCTTCAATCTTAGATAATTTAGCTGCGAACCATTTGCCTTGCTTTAGGATATTTTTAAGTTTCACATACGGTCTTGGGAAGATTACAATTTTAAAAACATTCTCCCCATCCCAACAATAAACATTTGCCATTGTTTTGCCCTTGGATGTTACAAAAACTCTTAAGTGCATAACATACATCAATGTCTTTTCATCTGCAGCAGAGCCAAGGCCGGTTTCGTACAACCAAGCATATTCGTGGTCTTTACCCTTTCTCCAGAGATTAATAACATCATGCAATGGGGTTCCAACAAAATTATAAACATCACAAAATGAATGCAGTGTTCTATCGCCAATCAAAGCATAAAGATGGTCCCGAGTGGCTATTTCGGTATTTCTATCGGCAAACACAGTGGCAGAGCCGGAGTGATCTTCAAACTCAATACGCAGGTATTGTGGTGTTTTTTTGGTTGAACGAACAACGGCTTTAACCAAAGTCAAAGGAGAATTGATTTCGTGAAAATCAGCCAGTTGACCGACAAACTCATCCATTTCATTCTTTTCATCGTCTTTGATAGAGAACCCCAAGATCGGCAGATAGTACCGTTTGTGGTCATATTGGGAAACATGCCCCATTGATTCAAACGCCCCAATCTTATCCAAGTTCTCTCGCAGTGGTGCTTTAACAGCAGACTTTGTGCATTTGTTATTGAATTCATCAAAACAGGTAAAAGGTCGCTTGCTTAAAATCTCTTTGATGGCAGATTTACCGCAAGACAATACATTGGACAATCCAAAACGAATACAGTCAACTCCGGTGGAATTATCCGTAGTGAAGAACTCCTCAGAGATATTTACATCAGGCGGCAAAATCGGAACCCCGAGCCTTTGCGCTTCCATGAGATAAGCAGTAATCTTTTCGGTTGAATTTTCGTTAAACATAAGTGACCAAATAAATTCCAATGGATAGTTAACTTTCAACCACATTGTTTGATACGAAAGCATAGAGTAAGCAACAGCATGAGACTTGTTGAACATATACAAAGCCGACATTTCAAACTCAGCCCACATCTTCTTGGCTTCGTTTTTAGAAATAATAGAGTTGTTAATGAACTTCTCTTTGTATTGGTCAAACTCGTTTACATCGCGTTTTTTACCAATAATTTTGCGTAGCTTGTCGGCTTCTGCCCATGTAAATCCCGACAACTTAACCGACATCAACATCAACTGCTCTTGGAAAATTACAGTACCGAAAGTCTCGCTCAGAATTTCTTGTACCGACTCATCAGGATAATGTGGCGATACATAACCCTTCTTGCAGTCAATATACTTTTGGCCTTGCGACAACAAAGCGCCAGGTCGCACAAGCGCATTA